>Ga0070729_10005909_pt1 | contig 12360 bp, 12 predicted proteins | sample tdDd472_FD_66725 | JGI IMG/M metagenome (GOLD analysis project Ga0070729, IMG submission 66725) | Marine sediment microbial communities from the Atlantic coast under amendment with organic carbon and nitrate - tdDd47.2 | ecosystem: Environmental > Aquatic > Marine > Coastal > Sediment | place...
TGGTCGGCAAGGGCGTGACGTTCGACACCGGGGGTCTGGATCTCAAACCGGCGGCGGCCATGAAGCTGATGAAAAAGGATATGGGCGGTGCCGCGCATGCCTTGGGCCTGGCGTCGATGATCATGGCGATGGACTTGGATGTGCGCCTGCACGTAATCATTGCGGCGGTGGAAAACAGTGTTTCCGGTGGGGCGATGCGTCCCCAGGACGTGATCGCCACACGCAAGGGCTTGAGTGTCGAGATCGGCAACACAGATGCCGAAGGCCGCGTCATCCTCGCCGACGCCTTGGCGCTGGCATGCGAAGACCAGCCGGATGTTTTGGTGGATTTCGCGACGCTCACCGGTGCGGCGCGGGTGGCCTTGGGCACGGAAATTCCGGCGCTGTTCAGCAACGACGACGCCTTGGCCGAAGATATCTTGACCGGGGCCCGCGCAACCGCCGACCCCTTGTGGCCGCTGCCGCTGCACGCGCCCTATAAACAAATGACCAAAAGCAAGATCGCCGACCTGCGCAACGACACCGACAGCCCCTACGGCGGTGCGATCACGGCGGGGCTGTTCCTACAGGCCTTTGTGAACGAAGACGTTTCCTGGGCGCATGTCGATCTGATGGCGTGGAACGTGTCGTCCCAGCCGGGCAAACCGGAAGGCGGCGAGGCCATGTCCATGCGCGCCATATTTGCGGCGTTAGCGAAACGATTCTCGTCTTGATGTGTAAATAAAATTACGTGAGGGCTTGCCCGTTTCGCCCCCCTCGGCTACAAATAGAACGCTTTCGTAACGAATCGATTCGCCGATTGGGAGACTAACGCCGCCATGTCCATCGAACTTTCCGAACTGGATGCCTTGGATCTGTGGCGGCGCGCCATCGTCAGCAGCGTGCGCCTTGACGCCCCCGACCTGACCGCGCGTCAGATGTCGTTGTTGCTGACGGTGTATCTGACCCCGCCGCCGCACACCGTGCGCGGTTTGGCCGATACCCTGAAGGTCTCCAAGCCCGCCATCACCCGCGCCATCGACCGGCTCAGCGATATGGAACTGGTGCGCCGCAAGGTTGACGACCAGGACCGTCGCTCGGTCCTTATTCAGCGCACCGTGCGCGGTTCGGTGTTCTTGCGTGAATACGGCGAACTGATCGTCGCCGCTGCGCGGGGCCTCAACAATAGCCACGCCACCGGCGCTTAACGCGCGCGGCCGCCAATTCACGAACAGCAGGATTTGTTTTCCTGGATCGGCGGGCACGGCGTGTCGCCGTAGGAACAGTACACGCAGCAATCGCCCTTCAGCGGCTTGAGCACCGCGCCACAGCCCTTGCAGTCATAGAAGTACTGACACGCATCCGTCGGCATGGTTTCGGTTTCCAGGTGTCCGCATTTTGGACAGGTGATGGTGGAGGTCAGCTTGACGGTTGCGGTCATAACGGTCTCCTGTGCGGGCGGCGTGATGGCTCGGTATAGATGTATTCGCTGAACCGCGGCGGTGCGTTTCGGCCTGCGAAAAAAAGAACCGACTGTATGAAGCGGACCATTACCCCATGCGCAAGATATTCACACGGGCCATAAGAGGCGCATGGCAGAACCGGAAATCATGTGGCATTACCCAATTGTAGGGCGTTCTCCTCGACCACCGCTTATACTTAGTATTCTCTGTGTACCCCTAAATATGTTTTTCGGAAGGGGTTTTTCGATTTACATTTGTGCCAGTCATCATAACCGTCTAGGGAGGCGTGTTTCATGAAGTGCAAGATACCCACGTTTTTGGCGGTCGCGATCGTCGGAATCGGGATGGCCCTGGCCGCACCCGCCGCATGGGCGGATTACCGCATTGAAAGCATCGACAACGATTTTCAGGGTGAAGTCGCGGCCGCGGCCGAAGAAAATAAATACTTGGTGCTGTTTTTCCATCAGGCCGGTTGCCCCTATTGCGACAAGATGCGCGCCCGTGTCCATCCTGCGCCCGATGTGATGACCTATTACGATCAAAACTTCGTCATGATCGAATGCAACATCAAGGGCAACCTCGATGTTGTGACGCCGGATGGGGCCGCGATGACCGAAGCCGAGTTCGCGCGCAAGATCAGGGTCCGGGCGACGCCGGTATTCGTGTTCTACGATACGGATGGCAAACCCGCCCTGCGCACCACCGGCTACCTGGACGAACGCACGTTCGTACTCGCCGGGCGCTACGTGGTCGATGGCGTACACAAGACCGGCACGTCTTTTTTTCGTTACATCCAGGAAGCTAAATAAATGGCGGCACACCTGAAAGCGCGGCTGGTGAAAACCCTGCTGGTCGCCAGCGTCCTGCTGGCGCGTCCGGCAATGGCTGAAATGGTGTTGTCACCCGATGAACTTCTCAAGGCGATCGCCGAGAACGGCAGCGCGTCCATCGACGCGGCTGCGGCGGACATGGGCATCGCGCGCGCCAGGGTCGACGAAGCCGGCGCGGGCCTCATGCCCAAACTCACCCTGTCCGCGACCGGGCAGTTATACCGCTCCGCCGCCAACGGCAAATACCCAGATGACAACGCCGAGGCCTACGGCATATTAGAGGTGGTTCAGCCTCTCTACGACTTTGGCCAAAGCAACAGCGTGCGCGACGCCGCGGGCAAGGTTTTCGAAGCCTCCGAACAAAAGGCCGCGCTTGCCCGCCACTTGGTGTTGCTAGAAGGCTTGGCGCTGTATTACGACCTGCACGCGTCGGAGCTGGAGAGACGCTCGTTGTACGAAGCGCACACCTCGGCGTATCTGAAATGGGACCGTGCCAAGGAGAACCTGGCCCTTGGCCGCGCCAGCCAGATCGAGGTCGCCGAGGCCCTGGCGTTCGTCGAACAAACGCGCCTGAGGTTTTACCGCGAACGTTCGCGCAACGCCGGATACCGGTTGCGCCTGGAGGAACTCAGCGGCCTGAAATTCGCTGAAGAATTGATCTCGCCGCCGAAACCACCCAAGACGAAGCCCGTCGAGATCGACCGCAAGGCGTTCATTGATGCTGTCCTGGCGAACAACGAAGACGTCCAGGCCCTCACCCAACAGGCCGAGGCCGCAGGTCTGCGTCGCGACGCTATCGGTGCATGGCCGTCCTTGGATGCGTTCGCCAATACCGGCTATTCGACCCGCGATCTGCGGGGGCGCAATGACTACGCCGTTGGCGCACGGCTCTCGTGGCCGCTCTTTGACGGCGGCGCCACGGCGGCGAAAAAAACCCGCATGGCGGAGGAACAAAGCCGCGCCCTAGCGCTTCTCGACGCCAAGAAAAAGGATGTCCAACGGAAGGCTTTGGCGCTGTTGCGTGACCGCGAAGACGCCTATCAGCGCGTGCTGGCCGCCCTTGCGCAGCAGGATTTCACATACAAGAACCTGATGCGTCGCCAGCAGCTATACGCCCAGGAACGGGTGGCGGACCTGGGACGTGCCATGATTGACCACACCACATCGGAAGCCGAACTGGTGCGCGCCACGGGCGCCTACGCCTTGGTCTTGGCGAATATCGCCGTGTTGTTGGGCGAAGAGCCGAGCCTTGCCCTGAAAGCGAATTTTCTCGCGGACTTCGTCAGCGCCGAGGACGGCGGCAATTTCGTGCCCAAATCCGGTACCGGTTTCGGTCAGTCCGACCAGGGTGAATTTAAGCGCCAGGATACGACGCCGACCGCCCCGGCACCACACAGTAGCCCCGTGCCCAGCGTCGAACAGGCACCCTTGCAGTAAGAGGAGACCAACCGTGAGAGCCCCACTGATCGCAATCGCCTTGACGATTTTGCCGATGACGGCGCTAACCCTATCCACGGCGCAGGCGGCGGAACGCGCGCTCAGCTTCCCCGTCGGCGGTGTGGTCGCCGCGGTCAAGGTCAAATCCGGCCAACACGTTCAGGCGGGAGACGTCCTGGCGGTTTTGGACCTGCGCACCTTCGAGGCCGCAAAGCACGCCGCCGACGTTGCCCGCAAAGCAACCAAGACGATCTTCGAACTTGCCGATGTCCGTTACAACCAAACCAAGGAATTGTTCGACGCCCTGTCGACATCTGCGGAAAATGTGGAAACGGCTCAGATCGAGCGCGCCCGCGCCCTGATGGCCTTTGAGGACGCCAATCGCGATGCCGTGCTCGCCCAGTGGAATTTGGAGCGTGCCACCCTCAAGGCCCCGTTTTCCGGCACCGTTTCAGCCGTGCCCGGTTATTCGGGGCAGGTTGTGAGCACGATGTCGTCGCCGATTGACGTGGTGGTGATCAATTCGGAATCGGATTGATCGCTTCACGTCGGAAATAAATCTGATCCGTGCCATACGACTTGAAGACGTGTGATCGCCTTGGCCCCGAAGCCTACCACGAAGCAGCCAACCACCCGAATTTCTATACAAGGGCAAAAGGCCCGCGTGGAGGTTGCGTACGCCTACACCTTGATCGCGCGACCGCGTCGACCGGACGGCGGGCGGTAGGTGGCGAGGTAGCTCGGCACCACCGTTTCGAGCGTGTGCGCCGTGAGCCCCAGATCCGCCAGGGTCTTGTGATCACCCGTGGCGACGTTGTCGTTTTTGAGCAGACGCACCTGGTCGCGGGTCAGCGGCTTGCCGGGCACCAGTTCCATGAACACCGCCATGATGGCGGCAAGGCTCAACGGCAGGGGCATCAGGTAGCATTTGCGCTGGGTGTATTTGAGCACCAGCTCCATCAGCTCACCGAAGGTGTAGACGGTCGGACCGACCAGCTCATAGGTTTGACCCTGGGCCGCGGCGGTGTCGATCGCCGTAAGCGCAGCCGCGGCCACATCGCCGACGAACACCGGTTGGAAGCGGGTGCCCCCGGCATGGTCGAAGCCGAAGGTCGGGAACTTCCAATCCGTATCGACGCCCTTTTCCATTTTGTAATCGGGGATGATCGGCGCACCCATCACCGGCAGAACCGGGCTGAGGCGCGCCATGGCGGCGAATTTGTTGAGGAAGTCGTCTTCCGGGCCGACGATGACCGAGGGGCGCAAGATGGTGGCTTCGGGGAAGGCGGCCAAGACGGCGGCTTCGCCCGCGGCCTTGGTACGGGCATAGGTCGAATCGGATTCGGCGTCCGCGCCGAGCGCCGAAACCTGCACCAGGGCTTTGACGCCTGCGGCCTTGGCGGCCTCGGCGATGGTTTGCGCGCCCTCGACATGAACGCGCTCGAACGTGTTGCGCCCGCTCGGCGCCAACAGCCCGACGCAGTTGATCACGGCGTCGGCACCGTCCACGGCGTGCGCGACCTCGGCTTTGTTGGTGATGTCGGCTTTCATCAGTACGATCTGGCCGACGTCGCCCAAGGGTTTGAGGAACATCGCCGCTTCGGTGTCGCGACACACCACGCGCACGCGCGCGCCTTGATGGGCGAGACGTTGAACGATGTGGCGTCCGACAAATCCATTACCGCCGAAAACGGTGACCAAGCGACGTGCCATGGGGAGGGCCCTCCGGAAATAGAAAAATAAAAAACTCTGACGGCCCCGATATTCGTCTCTCTAGGCGCGTCGGGCAACCCCCTTATAATGATAAGTGAGCAATTTCGGCCCGTCGAGAAAGCCTTCTTCCATGCCCTCGATGGTGAAACCGGCGTTGCCGATCAACCGATCCGGGCGGCGGTTTAGATGGCAGCCGCCAGCAATGCACGACCACGCCGGGCTCAAGCGGTCCTGCCAGCGCGCCAGACGGTCGCTTGGCGCGCGGCCGTGTTCGACGAACAGCAGGTGCCCGCCGGGCTTCAAGACACGATACATACCTTGCAATGCTTTGTCCGGATCGGGGATCGTGCACAGCGTCCAGGTGGTGATGACGGTGTCCACGCTTTGATCGTCGAGCGGGATGTCTTCGCCTTTGAGGCCGAGGAATTCCACCGGAAAGGACGTGTGTGCGGCCTTGGGTGCGGCCATGGCGCGGAGCTTGTCGCTGGGCTCCAAGGCGAACAGTTTGTCCACGTCGGCACCGTAATGCGCCATGTTAAGGCCCGATCCGGCGCCGATTTCCAACACCGTGCCGTACGCCTGGGGCACCAAAAGTTCGCGTTCGCGCGTCGCCATGGGCGCGCGCATGGCGATGTCGATCAGGTGCGGCAGGATGTGTCGATCATAGTGGTCGCGCAGGGACATCAGGGCTGTCTCTCGGGGTTGAGGGGCGTTCCCCGATCATATACCAAGTCGCCGGGCGTGCGCACGTGGCTCGGAGTGAAGGTCTGTAAGGTAAAGAAAACGCGCCAAACACGCGATATCTGGTTGACATCCAAAGCCCAGAGCTTTAGTTCATGCGCCGGACGTCGGTGACCGCAAGGTCAGACATCGTCAGCCCAGGTGGCGGAATTGGTAGACGCGCTGGCTTCAGGTGCCAGTGGCCGCAAGGTCGTGGAAGTTCGAGTCTTCTCCTGGGCACCATTCCCTTCATAAACTCGTTGAACAACATAAAACTCCCCTTTATCAAAGGGGTTGCCTCACCAAACTGGTACACAAAGGTGGGGCATATGATGTTGCTGCGAGTTGTTCGTCCGATGAAAAGACCGGAGTCTTCCAAACATTATTTCCGTCAGTGGATACTGCTGGACGTGCTTGAGCAAGCGCGAGGGGTGACGCTTTCCCTTCCGCTTGGGGAAGGTCGGTCCTGAAAGCCGACCTCACCGAAGACGGTGAACGATAGTGATCTTGCCGCCCTGAAGTCGTTGTACCTGACCCGGAGATTCGACCATTAAGGCAAGGCCATCGTAATGAAGAGGTTCCCCCGTTTGACACTCTGACAAAGGGGCAGTCGAAATCATGGTGGATACAGGTTCACCGGAAGTGAGAAGCCAGACCATGTCCAAGATCAAGGGACGGGACACAAAGCCCGAGATGGTGGTCGGTAGGTAGACCTCCATGTAAAGGGCTTGCGCTTCCGCCTCCAGGCGAAGGGACTGCCGGAAACGCCTGACTTGCTCATTCCATCTCGGCGCGGCCGACAAGCTGCAAAAGCCCCCACGGTTCTGGAGCATCTTGCAGACGAAATTACGCGCATTAAACCGTCTGTCCAGATTGCCAGAAAAACGAAACGCTGATAGTTTATCAACTGATTGTGGTGCGCAGGAAACAATGAAAACACTAGATTTCGCATCTCTGTTCGCTGGTGCTGGAGGACTTGATCTCGGCCTAGAGGAGGCCGGGTGGCGGTGTCTTTACGCCTCGGATATCGACCCTGCTGCGGTTGCGACGCTTGAAACCAGTCGTGGATTGCCGCTGGCGAACGGAACAGGGAAAGCCTTTCAGGACACTTTTATTGAACAAGCGGACGTTCGCCAACTCAGCGGTAAGGAAATCCTGTCCAAGGCAGGGGTGCGCAAAGGGTCGGTTCCGCTCTTGGCCGGAGGCCCACCCTGCCAATCGTGGAGCAGCGCAGGCCATCAGCATGGACTGCGTGACCCGCGAGGGCAGCTGTTCGCAGACTTTGTGCGAATCGCAGCGGAGATGGACGTTCGTTGGATTGTTTTCGAGAACGTGAGAGGTTTGCTGACAGCTCGCGGCCCCGACGGCAAACCTGGCACCGCACTCGAGCTCATCCGGAAGAGGCTGCTTGCCGCCGGGTTCCAGACAACGGTCAGCTTACTCAACGCTGCGGACTACGGTGTCCCTCAAAGACGTGTCCGCCTCTTTATCATTGGTTACAGGGAAGGTGACGAACCTCCTTTCCCTGTTCCGACGCATTTCAAGGCGTCTGGTTTGGCCGACCAGGGCTGTATACCGTGGATGACGCTTGGAAACTGTCTTCAGGCTCTATCACCGATCACGGAAGAGGAGATCATCCGACCCAAGGGGAAGATGGCAGAGGAACTCAAAAACATCCAGCCAGGCTCGGGTGTAAAGAGCCCAGGCAAGAAGGAGCGGACGCGACCTGGCGGGCATTGGGGCTACAAGCAAGGGGGCTTCGTTGCTGACCTTAGCTTGGCCTCACGCACCGTTACCGCAAGCGGTCAGCAAGATTGGGTGAGAGATCCAAAACTTGGACTCAGAAGGCTTTGCCCCCGTGAATGCGCCGCGATTCAGACGTTTCCGGACAACTGGGGCTGGGCTGGACGGAACTCTGTCCGGTACAGGCTGATTGGCAATGCAGTCCCACCGCTGCTGGCGAAAGCCGTTGGCGAGGCCTTGGCGAAGCATGTGTGGGCCAGCGATACCGCCCCCTCCAAGAAGGCGACAGCTTCTTCCGGACAGCTTGCACCGCTGCCGTCAAACCTTGAGGCTGCGATCTCTTACACCATGAGGGAGGAGAAATCTAACGGGGAGTCCCGCCGCATGGCTCCCTCAAAAAGAAAATCCAAGATCGATTTGGCTGCTTCGTTGCCCAGGTGCTGCGAAGGATGACAGCTATAATCAGCCCGGATCACGTAGCCAATTCCAAAAAGGCAAAGCAGCTCTACATCGCGTCTCGAAACGCTGCCTCCGGTGCGGACGACTGGCACTTTAAGTTGCGTGAAGCAAGGGCCATCATTACCGCCGCTTTACGAGCTTCGAACTACTTGAGAAATGTGTCCAGAGCATTGGAGGAGAATGGTGGTCACATGCGGGTCTTTCGTCATTTCATGGCCCCTCCTACCAGCCAGGACCAGTTCAAGCTACTATGTGACGGTTGGCAGAAGGCCAAGGAGAACGGTGGCAGTTCGCTGACGCCTGTGAAGGCTGCTGAGGCTGCCAAGGTTTTCCTTGAATGGAAGGATGTTTCGATTGGACGCTGGCTGGACGACGGTAGAGAGCCGACACGCGCTGAGGTGCGATCCATTCTGTTGCGGATCGCTCCGTTGATTGCCAGCCAAGACCTTGCGACTTGGAAAAGAAATCAACTCGCTAACCAGCAGGAACAGGAAATTGTTGAGCTGTTGGTGAGTAAGGGGTGGACGAAGCTGCCTAGTAGCCTCATCGATATGCGGGCCGCTGTGTCAACCAAGCACTTCATGCACAAGACGCGGTTTGCCACAAAGACCACAGCCCCCCAAGAGGTAGACATTGCCTGCGGCCTCAAGAATTCGTATGTGATGGCCATGGAGTGCAAGGTTACCAACGACGAGACCAACTCCGTAAAACGTGTGAACGATATCATCAAGAAGGCCAACGCTTGGAAAGAACATTGGGGCAGTTTTGTCGAGACGGCGGCTTTGCTCCAGGGCGTCATTGCAGCCAAAGACGTCCAACGCCTGGCTGACAACGGTGTGGTCGTTTTTTGGTCCCACGACCTGGCCGCTTTTAGCGCGTGGCTGGACACGCGGGTCTGAGATCAACTCGGTCTTGTTGTGTCCCAAAAATCTGATCGGGTTTCGTTTCTACGATATACGGGTTTTTCTCCGCGAATCTGACAGGGGCGTTCATAAGAAATCTTGGACCTTTTGGACGTATTTGAAACGGGCATACGAGGTGATTTGGGATAAGACAAAAATTTAAGGACAAGTAAGCGGAAATAAGAAGGATTACGCAGTCTGGCCGACAAGGCTCTGGCCAAATTCGTGGCAGGTCCCGAACGGCATTGACGTATGGTACATACCGCTGGTACACAAAGTCGAAGTGAGGCGATGATGTTCGTGAGTCGTTTCAACGAGTTAACTCTTTGGGCCCTTTAGTCTTCTCCTGGGCACCATTCCTCTGATACGTTAATGTGTGATGTATCGTATCGGAGAGCCGGATCGGCGTGATGGGTTCGCGGTTCGCCGGAAACGGATCGAAAGGCCGCCTATATGACCACTCCGAAAATACGCACTCCCGAAATTCATCTGTACAAGAACGATTTGCCCGACGGCCTTGAATTCAAGGCCGCCATTGCGGTGGATTCCGAAGCCATGGGGCTCAATCCGCTACGCGATCGCTTGTGCGTGGTGCAACTGTCCGGCGGCGACGGGGTTTGCCACTTGGTGCAGATCGCCCAAGGCCAAACCGAGGCCCCCAATCTCAAACGCCTGATGGAAGACGACGACATCGTCAAAATTTTCCATTACGCGCGCTTCGACGTGATGATCTTGAAGCACGCGCTGGGCATTCACACCAATCCGGTGTTTTGCACCAAGATCGGGTCCAAGCTGGCGCGCACCTACACCGACAAGCACGGTTACAAGGATGTCTGCCGCGAGTTGGTCGGTGTCGACATTTCCAAGGAGCAGCAGTCGTCCGACTGGGGCCGGGAAACGCTCAGCGAGGACCAAAAAATGTACGCCGCCACCGACGTTTTGTACCTGCACCAAGTGCGCGAACGCCTGATGGACATGCTGGCGCGTGAGGGGCGCACGGAATTGGCGCAAAAATGCTTCGATTTCCTCCATGCCCGCACCGATCTGGACCTCCTGGGATGGAGCGAAAACGACATCTTCGCCCACAAATAATCCCCCAAGGGTGGGCCGCGGCAATCGCGCACCATTAAGGGGCTGGCAAGTTTTTGAGAGTACGGTTTCCCCCAATCGGATCGCCCACCGCATTGACCGTCGTAACCGATACGCAACCGATATGTGGAGCACCGCCGCAGATGGCGCACAGCAACACCCAAGAATCGACCAACACCGATCTCGACACCGCCCGGCGGGTCCTGAAGACCGAGGCTGATGCCCTGGACACCCTGGCCGCCAGTTTGGACGGTCCTTTCACCGCCGCCCTGGACGCCATCGAGGCCGCCACCGGGCGCGTGGTGCTGACCGGCATGGGCAAAAGCGGTCACGTCGCCAATAAAATCGCCGCAACCCTGGCATCCACCGGCCAACCGGCCTTTTTCGTCCATCCCGGCGAAGCCAGCCATGGCGACCTGGGCATGGTGCTGGAAGGCGACGTGGTCATCGCGCTGAGCAACTCCGGCGAAACGGCGGAGCTGTCGGACATCATCGCCTATACGCGGCGCTATCGCATTTCGTTGATCGGCATGACGCGGCGTGCGGGTTCGACCCTGGCCGAGGCTTCCGACGTCGCCCTGGTCATTCCCGACAGCCCCGAGGCATGCTCGATCACCTATGCGCCGACCACCTCGACCACCGTGATGTTGGCGCTGGGCGATGCGTTGGCGGTGTGCTTGTTGGAACGCAAAGGCTTCACCGCCCAGGATTTTCACGCCTTCCATCCCGGCGGCAAGCTCGGCCAGCGGTTGGTCAAGGTTGCCGATTTGATGCACGGCGGCGATCAGCTGCCGTTGATCGGCGAAGACACGCCGATGTCCGACGCCTTGATCGTCATGACGCAAAAAAGTTTCGGCGTCGTGGGCGTGACGGATGCCAACGGGGCTCTGGTCGGCATCGTCACCGACGGCGATCTGCGCCGTCATATGAGCAAGGATCTCATCAATCAGCGCGCCGGCGACGTCATGACCAAGGGTGGCGTCACCGTGCAGCCCACGACCATCGCGTCCGAGGCCGTGGCCATCATGAACGAGCGCAAGATCACCGCACTGTTTTGTGTCGAAAACGCCAAGCCGGTTGGGATTTTGCACATCCATGACTGCTTGCGCGCCGGTGTGGCTTAGTCCCTATGGGCAACTCAGGCTCCGGCTCCGGTCTTGGCCCCCCTTCCCACGATGGTGCGTCGGCAACACCGACGGACGCGGAGCTGACCGCCTCGCCCTTGGCGGCCAATTTGGTGGGCGGCGGCAAAGGCATGCGCGGCAATACGCGCAAACGCCCCGGCGGCGCGTATTCGCGGTTCGTCGCCTGGATGAAGGTGGTGCTGCCGTTTTTGGCTGTGGGCTTGATCGTGCTGATCGTCATTTGGCCGCGCTTGAAAACCGAAGATACGTTCCGCATCGGCTTTTCGTCGGTCAACCTGACCGGCACGCCCGAGCCCGGTGTCGACAATGCGCGTTACGTCGGCACGGATGAAAACCGCCAGCCCTATTCCATCACCGCCGATCTGGCCCGCGTCGAGGGTGAGGGGCTTTACAATTTGGAACTGCCCAAGGCCGACTTGACCATGGAAGACGGCACATGGCTGGTGCTCACCGCCCAGACCGGACGCTTTGTACAAAAAGAACAAGAGCTGGAGCTGCACGGCGGCGTGAACCTGTTTCACGATACCGGCTATGAAATTTCCACCGATGAGCTAACGTTGGATTTGCAAAAGAACTCCGCCGAAAGCCACACACCGGTGGCCGGTCACGGGCCGTTTGGCGAACTGAAATCCGAAGGCTTGAAATTGATCGACAAAGGCCGTGTCATTTACTTCACCGGCCCGGCCCAACTGGTGTTGTACTCGGCGCGCGGCAACGTCACCCCAAACACCCAACCCGGAGCACGGTAACATATGCGTAGCCCTGTGAAATTTGCATCCATTTTTCTGACAACGTGGGGTCTGGTGGCCTGGGCGGTGAGCGGGCAAGCCGTGGCCCAAGGGTTGGACCTGAGCAGCGGTGGCGACGGCGTGCCTCTGAC
>Ga0070729_10005910_pt1 | contig 12360 bp, 8 predicted proteins | sample tdDd472_FD_66725 | JGI IMG/M metagenome (GOLD analysis project Ga0070729, IMG submission 66725) | Marine sediment microbial communities from the Atlantic coast under amendment with organic carbon and nitrate - tdDd47.2 | ecosystem: Environmental > Aquatic > Marine > Coastal > Sediment | place...
TTAATCCAAGACAACTTACAAAAAATGCTATAACAGTAAAGGCAACAAGTATCTGATTTAATTTAGCTTCAGAAGCATATAAATGATTTAAGCTATCATCGTAAAAGGTATAATCAATAGAACTGCCCAGAGAATAGTGTTCCCATTTCGACTCTAGAAATTTAATAGAAGAAGAAATATCTGTATCGGGCTTCAACCGAATGGTTAATGCTCCTGTACTTTTATCAAGAAAACAAACCATAGGCGATATTGGGTTATGAACAGATTCAAAATTAAAATTATCGATGACTCCTATAACAGTATATTTCAGAACTTCAGTTTCACTCATAGGAAAACCAATTGTTTTTCCTATTGGATCATCCCAACCAAAAGATTTTGCAGCAGCCTTATTAATTAATACAGCAGATGAATCTGTTGGGAATTCTTTTGAAAATCCTCTTCCTTTTATAATATTTATGCCTAAGGTATTTATGTAATCGTGATCTATATTACTGATATTATAGGTTGCAAGACTTGTTGAACTTATTCCATCTTTATAAAGTACATTAGATGCACTATTAGAAGGAATTGGTAAAAATCCAGAAATGGTAGCACTCTTTATCATTGGATTTTTTAATAAATCATCCTTTAGATTATTCATTTTATTCCAACCTAAATTATTATTCCATATACATACCAGGTTTTCTTTTTGATATCCAAGATCTTTAGTTTGAATATAACGCATTTGCTTATTTAAAACCAATGTAGAACTAAGTAGGATGATTGAAATCACAAACTGTCCGATCACCATCACACTACGAAATCTTGTTTTCTTTTTACCCGCTGTTATTTCGCTCTTAAGTGCAGATATTGGCTTATATGATGAAAGATAGAACGCAGGATAACTTCCGGCTACTAAACTGGTAACAACTATTAGTCCAAATAAACTCAATAATATTTGCGGATTGGAATACTCAATAGAAAGATTTTTTGCCGAAATATCGTTAAAAAACGGTAAAAATACTTCTACCAATATCATGGCTGCCATATGCGCAATAAACACAATGATAAATGATTCGCTGAGTTGATGACGGATAAGAGTAAGTATGCGCTCTCCGAATACTTTTTTTACACCGATTTCTTTTGAACGTGTTATAGCTTTTGCTGTTGAAAGGTTCGTAAAATTTATACAAGCCAACAAAAGAATGAAAATAGCAATGCTTATAAAAATATACACATTTTTAGCATCTCCATTTATTCCAAGTTCTCCGGAATAATGCGAATACAAATGAATATCTCTTAATCTTTGAATTTTAAATTTAAACCAGGTTCCTTGTTTTTGTATTTCTTCCCAGGAGGCATCTAAATACTGTTCAATTTGAATTGCAACATAGTTATCAACTAAAATGGAAAGTTTCTTTTCAAATTCTTGGGGATCTATATTCTCTTTTAACAAAACATAGGTTACAAAATTGAAACTAGCCCAATCATCCTGATAATAAGCATTAAAGCTATAAACGGAAGCTATAAAGTCAAAATTAAAATGAGATGCTTTAGGGATGTCTTTATAAACTCCGGTAATTTCAAATTCCATACTACCATACACATTAAGAGTTTTCCCAATTGGGTCGGTATCTCCAAAATATTTTTTGGCTATAGATTCACTTATTGCGATAGTATTTGGTGCAGAAAGTGCATTTTTAGGATTACCTTTTATTAGAGGTATAGTAAAAATGTCAAATATTGTTGAATCTGCATATATTATTTCTTTTTCGCTGAAGCTCTTTTCATCATATTTAATACTTGCAGTTCCATAATCTCTAAACCTGACAACATTTTCCACTTCCGGAAAATCATTTTTTAACACCGCCGCCATTGGTGCAGGAGTGGTGACACCATTCCCATCATCGCCCGCCAGGCTATAATCTACCATTACACGTACAATACGGGATTCTTTTTCGTTAAATTTATCATACGATAGCTCATCTTTTACCCAAAGCATGATTAATATAAAACCAGCCATACCTACGGCTAATCCAATAATATTTATAAGCGTAAACGCCTTGTTTTTCATATTTATCCTATAAAATAGGTTTAGAAATGTTTTCATAATGCAAAATATTTATAATTATAATAAAACAATATTACTTAACCTAACTCAACTCAAGTGCCAATTAGTTTAAGTTGTTGAAATAAAGATAAATGGGTTTATTTGTTAATATTGCTGAAAAAATGAGAGTGTATAAAAATTATCCACATATGTGTTTTTTTTACTCACTTTTTTATAAGTTTGTAGTAAAGGAAGAAGATAGAAGTAGAATTTATGTGTTTTTTCAAATTAAAGGAGATGTACTAGTTTCTAATACAATTTGTAGTAGATAAAAATGTAATTGAATAAAAATTATGCCTAAAATCAACGGGAAAGTACTTATTATTGATGATAATGCCGGAATCCTAAAATCCCTATCATTTATAATTAAACAAGAGTTCGAAGAAGTGGAAACTATGAATAATCCAGGGAAGTTTACTTCGCAATTGCAATCTGGCACTTATGATGTTATCTTACTTGACATGAACTTTACAGCGGGTACAAACACTGGGAACGAAGGAATGTATTGGTTAAAAGAAATCCTGAAAAACGATCTGAATGCTGTTGTGATATTAATTACAGCTTATGGTGATATTAATTTGGCTGTAAAAGCCATGAAAGAAGGAGCCACCGATTTTATTCAAAAGCCTTATGATCCTGTAAAGTTAATATCAACACTTAAATCGGCTTATAAATTGCGTAAGTCGAAGTTACAGATTACTAAGCTTACTCAAACACAAAAACAGCTCTCGGATGATTTGGGAAAAAAACACATATCATTAATTGGTGAATCGCCTGAGATAATGAATGTATTAAAAGCTGTAAAGAAAGTAGCTCCCACGGATGCTAATGTTTTAATTCTTGGTGAGAATGGTACGGGAAAAGAACTCATAGCTAGAGAAATACATAGGCAATCAGATCGTGTCGATAAGGTTTTTATTAGTGTTGATCTAAGCTCATTATCAGAATCCTTATTTGAAAGTGAGCTGTTTGGACATCAAAAAGGAGCATTTACAGATGCTAAAGATAATAGGGTAGGTCGATTTGAAACTGCTTCAGGCGGTACATTGTTTCTAGACGAAATTGGTAATTTACCTATATCGCTTCAATCGAAATTGCTAACAGTATTGCAAAACAGAACCATTACACCGGTGGGATCAAACAAAATAATTCCTATTGATGTACGATTGATAACAGCCACTAACAAGTCTCTAGTTGAAATGATTAAAGACAATCTTTTTCGTGAAGATCTACTTTTCCGTATAAAAACGGTACAAATAGAAAGTCCTCCATTGCGAAAAAGGGGCAATGATATATTGCTATTGGCAGAGCACTTTTTAAAAATATACGGTAAAAAATACGATAAATCCAATATAAAAATTGGCAGTGATAGCATTGAAAAACTTATGCAATACGAATGGCCTGGTAATGTACGTGAACTTCAGCATATGATGGAGAATTGTGTGATAATGGCTGAAAATAATATTGTAAAGCCTGAAAATTTGCAATTCTCAACAAGTATTGAAACATCAATCCCAAAATTTAATTCCGCAATTAAATTGAGCGAGATGGAAGAATTAACCATTAATGAAGCTTTAAAACGAAATAAAGGAAATATAAACAGGACAGCTAAAGAGTTAGGTATCACTAGAAAAACCCTTTACAATAAAATCGAAAAATATGGACTCTGATAAATATTACATAGGCATAATAATACGGGTGATATTGATAACACTAATGGCTATGCTATTGGCATTTTTATCTTTCAAAACCAACTATGTTTATTGCATTATATCCACATTTTTAGTTATATCGCTGCAAACTTGGAATGTTATATCTTACATCATAAAAAGAAGAAATGAACTAAAGAAGATGCTCGAATATATTAAAGAGAATAATGCTAGCATGTATTTTTCGAAATCGTATAATTCTCCTTTCAAAGAGTTGGGTTACTTTTTAAACGAGATTGGTGAGATTGTTAGAAAGGTAAGATTAGAAAAGGAAAATCAATTCAGATATACCCAATATATTGTTGAACACATAGGAATAGGATTACTTTCATTTGATCAATATGGAAAGGTTGAATTTATTAACCATGCAGCCAAAAGCCTACTAAATATACACAGTATAAAATCCATTGAAATTTTAGACAGAATGCATCCGGGAATAAAAAATATCCTGTTTAGTATGAATGCAGAAAATCAAAAAGTTTTTATAACAAAATCCGGAGGCAAACTGCTGCATCTGGCAATAAGTATGTCAATCGTAAAAATTGCAGAAAAGGAAATTAGATTAGTTTCATTTCAGGATATCAAAAACGAATTAGATGAAAAAGAAATAGAATCCTGGCAGAAGTTAACTAGGGTTCTTACGCATGAGATAATAAACTCAATAACACCAGTTACATCACTCACTGGTACGATATCCGGGTTTTTCAGAAATAAGCATCAAATTATAGCATCCAATGATATTACAGATAATACTATTCAGGAAGCTGTAACTGGACTCGATTTAATTGAAGAAAGGGGAAATGCAGTACTTGATTTTGTTAAGAACTTTAAAAGTCTGACCAAATTGCCTACGCCAAACTATGAAAATATAAAATTATTTGAATTAATTGAAAACACATACCTTCTAATAAAGGAAGAACTTATTGAAAAAGGTATAAGCTTGAAATACTCTATAGATCCTAACGAAGCTACTATCTGTTGCGATAAAAACCTTATGGAACATGTCATTATAAATCTGATTAATAACGCTATAGGTGCAGTTTCAGAGAACGATAGCTCTAAAGGGAAACATATTACAATTACAGCGATAAAAAACAGTGAAGGGAAGACTTTAATTAGCATTATTGATAATGGCAAGGGTATACCAGACAATATCATTGAAGATATTTTTGTTCCTTTTTTTACAACCAAAGAAGATGGTTCTGGCATAGGCCTAAGTCTTTCGCGCCAAATAATAAAGCTGCATGGTGGTAACTTAAACGTTACATCAGAAAAGGGTAAAACAGTGTTTTTGATAGAGATTTAAGAATCTTTTTTATCTTCATGTAAGATTGTACTGGAAGTTTAGATTCAATTACTTGAAGCATTAGGGTAATTAAAAGAAAATTGCTAATACTTTATTACAAACACATTGGTAAGCCTACTATGCCCAATTCACAGTCAAAGGCTTACCAAAAAGTTTGTAATTCAACCCAATTTTACACTGTCGTGCAATAAGTATTCCCCTCCTTAAAAAAATGTTTTAAGTTTTTCATAGTTAATTAATCTAAGCACTTAACAAGTCCGTTTTTGAGTGCACAATTTGTAATATGGCTTCAGAAAAAATGCGGGTGTTTTTGCGGACTGACAAAGTTTTGTTACCTTCGTTTTGGTTCAACGGTCTGACAAAGTGGAGTAGTGGAAACCCGCACTCTTCTTAAGCAGGGGCCGTTATATGTCATTAAAACGAAAGAAAATGAAAAGAACAATTGGAATTATTTTTTTAATTATCGCATTGACATTTCAGTCTTGCAATTCAGGAAATCAACCTGTTGAGAAAAGCAGAATTAAAACGATGCTTATAAAATCAAATGGAGAAGTATCTGTACTACCTGATGAAGCTATGATAATTATTCATCTTGAGTGTGTAAATAAAAACATTAAAATTGCAAAAGAATGTCTTATTGACAAATCAGAAAAACTTAATAAATCAGTTCTTGACTTTGGGATAAAACAAGAAGATATCTTGACTACTTCAATTAACCAATCTAAGGAATATCGTTGGATAAATAATTCAAGTGTTTTTGTTGGTTATAAATCGTCAATGACTACTCAGTTGACCATTCGAGACTTAAAAATATTGGAAGAACTATATACAGACCTTTTATTGAATGAGAATATAAGTGTTGGGAATTTATCTTATTCTCACAGCAATATGGACAGCCTGAATAATGTTGCTTATCAAAAAGCACTTGAAAATGCAAACAATATTGCTGATCAGTTACTCTTAAAAATGAACGAAACAGAAAAAGAAATAATAAGAATTGGAAATATGAATTTGCCTTCTGTTCAAAACAATTCAGCATACAAGTATGAAAGTGAAGATAATTTTGAAATAAAGGAATTAGGTGCGGATAAAAGTATGATTAGAATAAACAGTGGAACCATGTATGCAAACAAGACATTGATTGTTGAATATAGTATATATTAACGGTATATAACACGTGTTCATATAAATGCGGTTATTTTGATCAATCTCATTTTATTAGAGATTTTAAGCAATTTTCGGGTTATTCAGCTCATGTTTACAAGAAAATATCGATCAATTGCGACAATATTGATATAGATTTCAATTCATAGGTGTTTTGTCATTTTTTTACAATTTTGAGTATTTTCAAATATCTATTTTTGTTTTATATTTTACTAAAGTATTAAACAAATAACATATCCATGAAAAACAACGCATTAATTGAACAAACAAAAGAGCATTTACACATTTTATGTACTGAAATTTCAGAACGTCGTGTAGGAAGCATAGGGAATCGTAAGGCTACCGATTATTTAAAAAGTAAACTTCAGAAAAACAAATGGATAGTAGAAGAAACATTATTAAAAGTTATGGATTGGAAAACACAAGGAGCAACTCTTAGTTGTGGTCATCAATTCTTTGATATTTTTTCTTCCCCTTACTCGTTAGGGTGTTCTGTTCAAGGAGAATTAGTACCTATAGACAATATTGAAAAATTACGTGAAAGTGAAATTACCGATAAAATAGTTTTCTTATACGGTAAAATAGCTTTAGAACAAATTATGCCTAAAAATTTCGAGTTTTATAATCCTGAAGAACACAAACAAATAATTGCCACTTTAGAACAGAAGAAACCCAAAGCTATTATTTGTGCTACAGCACTTAATTCGGCTCTTGCTGGTGGTGTATACCCATTTCCATTATTCGAAGATGGAGATTTTGATATTCCATCGGTATATATGAAAGATATTGAAGGCGAAAAACTACTTACCTGCTCCAAACAAATTGATATACTTGAATCAAAAGCAAAACGTATCCCTGAAACAGCATTTAACATTGTAGCACGAAAAGCAAAAAAAATAAAAAAAGGATTGTTATATCAGCCCATATCGATGCTAAAATTGGAACACCAGGTGCAATTGATAATGCAACAGGAGTAACTGTTTTATTGCTGCTATCGGAGTTATTAAATACATATAATGGAAAATATCAAATTGAGCTGGTTGCATTTAATGGAGAAGATTACTATGCTGTATCAGGTCAAATGAAATATATAGAACAAAATAGAAGTAAGTTTAACGATATAGTCTTAAACATCAATATAGACGGGGTAGGTTACATCGAAGGATTAACCTGTATTTCAGCATTTAATTTATCTGATGATATGCAAGCGAAGCTAAATGAAGTGATTCAGAGTAATCCAAGTATTATAATAGGACAGCCATGGTATCAAGGTGATCATAGTATTTTTATACAAAATGGTTGCCCTGCATTAGCCATTAGTTCAGACTGGTTTATAAGGAATATGGAGAGTCAAGATATTACTCATACTTCCAAAGACAACCTGAATATTGTTAACTTTGAACGAATACCAGAATGTGTTATAGCGATTAAAAATTTAATAAATGCATTAGAAGAAAAATAATAACGCCATATAATCCAATGTCACCAGAAATGCGGGGGAGGTGGCGGTCTGACAATCCCGATAGCTATCGGGATGCTATCTTCGTTTTCGTTCAACGATCTAACAAAGTAGAGCAATGGAAACTCGCACTACTGGTATGTTTAAATTGTTATAAATTGGCCGTTAACTTTCTGCATATTTGTAGATTTCATAAAATAATTCAGACTCTTGATTATTGATGTTTCTTCGGTTAATTCAACTGAATTTATAATGTACGTATATGATTCCTCATTAAGTACTCTTTTTGCTAATTAATTAGGACTGCAGTTTTATTCTATTAATCTGTGGTGTGTCCCTATTATATCAAATTTAGCTTTACAAATTTCTTTATATTCTAAAGCAATTTCATGAATATCCTCATCGTCAATCTCATAATACCAAACTACTGATACTTCAGAATTATTAAGCTCAACTAAATGATTTATTTTTCTAATTATATCCATAAACATCTTTGATGATGAAGTATTTAAAATGATTAATCTAATATCAAATTCAGTTTTTTTATTCGGGGCCAAATTGTATTTATCTAACCAACTTATGACAGGTTCATAAAATCCAATGGAATTCTCTGGTAATGAATATCCATGTATTTGTAACCTACCTGATTTTGTGTTGAAGTTTATGGATGGAGTTTTATCGGTTGCTTTTATAATTAATTCTTTTTCCATATCTAATTTATCTTTCATTTATTTTTATATAAAACCAGTTTATATATTATAGTGTTAGTGAAGGTAATATATATTTTCGATTAGTTCAAACAAAATACATTAATGAAATATTTTGCTCGATTTAAGTAAAGATATTTATTGGGTTGTTTTATATAATTTTGGCTAATATTCAAGGTTGTATTTACCATTTGACTAGAGTATCTTGGTATTAGCAGCCAATTTGTAACCTAACATTACCAGAAATGCGAGGGTTTTGGCGATTTGACAATCCCGATAGCTATCGGGATCCATCTTCGTTTTCGTTCAACGGTCAGACGAAGTAGAGTTGAGGAAACTCGCACTACTGGTATGTTTAAATCGTTATACGAGCTCTTTGATACTTAATTTATCGAGATTGGTTTGGCAAGTATGATTGAAAATTACTCACTACGTTCATGAGAACTTCTCTCATGACCAAAGGGAATAAAAGTTGTTTTAGTTTTTTCCAACGCGCTTTTGCTTCGCACAAAAAGGAATTTCAATTTATACAGAATAGCAACTAGGTGGACAAAGGATCTAAACGACTGTGATATTGTTGTTTAAATAATAATAGTTTTGAATTCACTTAATAATAATAGTTTTTTGTTAAACTATCTTAAATAAATATTTACAATGTTCCTTTTAGCTATATTTGTTTACAAAATATTATGAAAATATCCCTTATTATTTGATAAAAGAATATTTATGAACTTAATTGAAATTAAGTCATCTATAAAAAGATGGAAAAATAAAAAAGTTAGTTATACCTTAAACTTGATTGCTTATATATTAGCAATTGTATGTTTTATAGTAATTTTCAAATATTTAAATTTTGAACTAAACTTTGATAGGCATCATAAAAATTACAAACAAATTTTCCGAATTACTTCTGAAATTATAATGGAAGGTGAAATTAATGCCACAGCAAATACAGATAGAATTATTGCACCTCTACTTGTTGAAGATTTTCCTGAAATTAAGTCTGTAGCACGTTTTCAGCCTCTAACCAAAACAATCGTAAGGCGAGATAATATTTTATTATATGAATCAAAAATTTATTATGCAAATCATGGAGCCCTTGATGTTTTTAATTATACCGTTATTGAAGGGGATATTAGTACCGCATTGAAAGAACCCAATACAATTGTTATTACTGAATCATTTAAAAATCGATATTTTTCTGATGAAAGCCCATTAGGGGAAATTTTTGAAATAAATGGTGTTAATTATAGAATTGATGCCGTCTTGGCTAATCTTCCTGAAAATTCAGATTTTCGGTTTGATGCACTAATATATGATGATTTAAATTCAAATATAAATTTCTTTGAAGATGTTTCTTTATATACTTATATTCAATTTAAGCATAAAGAAGATATCAATACATTCGATGATAAACTTAAAACATTTGTTGAAAGACATTATGATGAATTTTTTAAAAGTTTAGGAGTCGAAATTAGTATGAAATTAAAATTAGAACAAATTAGTGATGTGCATTTCTCACAAGGTTTAATAGGAGATACTATTAAAGGAAACAGATTGGTATTATATATTTTAATTGGAGTTGCATTTATTATTATTTTAATAGCATCTATTAATTATATTATTTTTTCTTTGATGACATCTGAATCAAGAAAAAAAGAAATAGGAGTAAAAAAGATATTAGGTCAATCTAGGTCTAATATTATTAAAAACTTTGTTATTGAATCATTTATTTTCATCATTTTTTCTTTCAGTTTATCAATGATCATTCTCTTGTTTTTAGAACATGTTATAGTTAATTATCTTCATATAAACACTGTGAATTTTAATGTTAATATGATTTTCATATTAATTGGGATATCTTTGTTGTCTGCGATTATATCTGCAATATACCCTTCAATTAGGCTTTCTTCTTTTATTCCTTTAACTTCTTTAATTAATAAATCACACAAAAAAACAAATAGTGTCATTTGGATTATGATATGCTTTCAATTTAGTATCGCTATATTTTTAGTTTTTTCTTCTTTGGTTGTATCAGATCAGATTTCATATATGATTAATTCTCAACAAAATTTGAAAACGGATGATGTATTAGTTATTAAAATACCAAGTAATGAAAACGAAAAGTCTAAAGCGATTCGATTAAGAGATAATCTTTTGCAAATACCTTTAGTTAATGGAGCAAGTTTAGCTGGTGCTGGAAGCGAGTTGAATAGTGATGAAATAACAAAAGTTTTGTTTTTTGCTGAAGTAGATTCGTTTAAAATTAGAACAATAATTAATCAGTTAACAATTGATAAATATTACATCCCTCTATTAAATATTAATATAAAGAAAGGTAGAAACTTTAATGAATCTTATACAACTGATTTGAAAAATGGAATTATAGTTAATGAGAAATTTCTAAATACGATGAGAATAAAGAATCCTATTGATAAAGAGATTGATCGCGGAGCAGTTGGTAGAATTATAGGAGTAACTGATGATTTTCATTTTGCTTCATTGCATAATGAAATAGAACCCTTGGTTATTAGATTTATAGAGTCGGATATTAGTAATTTATTTGTTAAAATTAATAGCGATCAAGTACATTTGATTAAAAATGAGTGGGAGAAGGTATATGAAGGATATCCCTTTGATTATTATTGGATGGAGGATTATTATAATTCAAGTTATTCGAAAGAATTAAAAAATCTGAAAATATTTATTGCTTTTTCAATTTTAGCTATCGTAATTGCTATTATTGGCATTTATTCATTTTCAAATTTAGAATTACAAAGTCAATTAAAAGAAATTAGTTTAAGATTAGTATTTGGTATTTCTAATTTTAAGTTATTCATGTATTTAGTGAAGAAATTTGTTGTATTAATCATTGTCTCAATATTGATGGGAATATCAATTGGATATATGCTTGTAGGGCTTTGGTTAGACAATTTTGCTTATCATGTTTCAATAGGTGCAGAAGCAATCATAATTAGTTCATTAATAGTAGCTATAGTAGTATTTCTGGCAATTGTGTCTAATGTCATCCGTGCAGTTAGAACAAATCCTTCAGTAATATTAAAAGATGAATAATCTTTGATTTGAAATTGAAAATTTTAAAGCTATTAGAATTATGATCAAATTTTAAATCTTTATATAAATCTATAAGGTTCAGGGCAAAAGATAGTTATTTTGCTTTAATAGATGAAATTACTTTATTGAAAATTAAACCAGATCATTAATATATTCGATCTGGTTTAACTATATTGTGTTTCTTTATTACATTATTTGTAGCCTGCAACAGTATTTGGAACTCTCTCTTCTTTAATAACAGGTTCATCTTCTTTTAGCATTGCATCATTTGATGATTTTCCTGTACCTCCTGTTGGAAAAAACATTACAGATAAATTAACATCTGCAACTTCAACTTTTGATGAAGCACTATGTTTATTAGCCCAAAGATAAAAAGTATGAGTACCGGCACTAACAGGGATACATCTATGTTGCGCGAATGATGTATATTGATCAGAAGAATCCGCGCAGTTATAATCAGTAAGAATATTTAAATAATAATACCACTCATCTTCAGCGATCCATGAAATATTAGGATCCTGGTTACATAAAATACCCAATAAAAGTACATCCCAATTTATGCTTTCCCAATCGACATAGCCACTTGCCATAACAAAACAAACCCCACTTGAAGGTGCGGTCATTGTTACAGACCTAACATTGTTATAAGAACCATAATTAGCAGTAATTTGATAACGCTGGTCTCCTCCAACATAGTTTATAAGTGGTTTTACATTACTTAACCCGCTTCCGTCGCCGGTTATTTTTCCAGAACCATCAGTTTTAAATACACTTGTCCCATTATTTTTTGTGATATTAAGACTACTTGTATTATCGTTTGTGTTTAATTGTATTGTTTTATTATTCGTAGA
>Ga0070729_10005911_pt1 | contig 12356 bp, 9 predicted proteins | sample tdDd472_FD_66725 | JGI IMG/M metagenome (GOLD analysis project Ga0070729, IMG submission 66725) | Marine sediment microbial communities from the Atlantic coast under amendment with organic carbon and nitrate - tdDd47.2 | ecosystem: Environmental > Aquatic > Marine > Coastal > Sediment | place...
CGTTGTCCCGTCGATGTACCGCCTGCTCTTTCGCGACCGCGACGTGCGGCCGGACGCAGCCACGGCCTGATCCCGCGCCGCGCGCTGCACACGACCGCGTGGCGCCCGGCGGACCGACGTCGGACCGCACGGCGCCCGACCCACTGCCCTGAACCCTCGCCCCGACGGTGCCCCATGCGCCCGACTCTCCACACCGACCTTCGTCACATCTTCGTCGCGTTGACCGCCCTCGTCGTCACCGCGACCGCGCCGCAGGCTGCGATGGCCGAGGCGCTGACCCTCGACGCAGCCCGCGCCGCGCTGCACACGTCCAACGCCGACGCGGCGCGTGCCGAAGTCGCGATCCAGCGGGTCGCCACGGCCCGCGCCCGGGCCCGCGCCGGGTGGATGCCGTCGGTCGACCTCGAGGCGTTCGCGATGGTGAACGACCGCGAGCAGACCCTCGACATCGACAACCCGTACGCCCCGCTCGAGCCGTGGTTGCGCGCGGCCGAAGCCGGCGGCGCCCCGGACCCGACCGCGCTCATCGAGGCGCCGGGCACATCGCTCGTGAGCCAGCACCAGCTCGACGCCGGCGCGACGCTCACGGTGACCCAGCCCCTCTGGTCACCCGGCGCGCGCGCCGCCGCGTCGGTCGCCGACGCCGCCGTCGATCTCGCCGGTGCGAGCCGCGACGAGGTGCTCTGGCAGCTCGACGCCGCCTTGATCGACCTGTGGTTCGGCGCCGTGGCCCTCGACCGCCGCATCGAGGTCGCCGAGGGCAACGTCGAGCTCGCCCGCATCCGCTACGAGCGGGCCACGCGGGCCGACGACCTCGGGGTCGGCGTGGCCTTCGAGATCACCCGCGCCGAGGTCGCGTTGTCGGCCGCGCAGCGCGACCTGCAGACCGCACGCATCGAGCACCAGCGGGTCATCGACGCCATCGCCGTGCTGCTGCACCGCGCGCCGGACTTCACGATCGACGCGCCCGAGCCGGTCGACCTGACCCGCGACGCCGACGCTCTCGTCCGCACCGCGCTCTCGTCGCGCCCGGACGTCGCGCGGGTCCGTTCGTCGGCGCTGCTCACCGAGTCCGGGGCGCGTACCGTGCGCGCCGCCGCCGTGCCCGTCGTCGCCCTGCGCGCGAACGGGCAGCTGCAGCGCCCCACCGACCTGATGACCGACGTCGCGCGGTACAACGTGCAGCTCGTCGCGTCGTGGTCGCTCTATGACGGCGGCGACCGCGCGGCCCGGCTGCGATCGATCGACCACGAGGTGGCCGAGCAGGCGTTCGCGCTCGACGCGCTCATCGAGCGCGCCACCGGCGACGTGCGCCAGACCCTGCTGCGCCTCGACGAAGCGGAGCTCAACCGCGATCAGGCGGCCCGCGAGGTCGCGCTCGCCGAGGCGAACCTCGAGGTGACCCGGCGGGCCCGCGAAGCTGGCGCCGCCACGGACCTCGATCTCGAAGCCGCCATCGAGCAACGCTACGTCGCCGAGCTCGGGTTCGCGGCCGCCGACGTCGCCGTCGTCGCCGAGCAACACCGGCTGCGCCACCGCGTCGCCGGCTGGTGAATCGAGCCGGGGCGGGCACGTGCGTCACCGGCGCCGGACCCGGGCGACGATCGACGTGATCGGGCGCATCGGCTCTGGCAGGGTGTCGCCATGCAGCTGCACGACGCCACTGACCTGCGCTCCGCTCTCGACCGGCTGACCGACGTCCTCGTCCGGTACGAGCCCCTGTGGCGGCCCCGACCGTTCGCCGTGCGCCCGGCCCCGTGGGAGCACCGCGAACCCGAGCTCGCCACCTGGCTGCGCTCGCTGCCCGAGCGGGTGGTCGACGCCCTCGAAGCCGACGCCCACGCACACCCCGTGCACCCGCGCTACGCCGCGCTGCGCGACGAGGTCGAGGCCGCGGCCGCCGTCGGTGTGCCGTTCACCGCCGACGCCGTCGCCGTGCCCCGCGAGGCCACCTGGCGCATGCCCGGCCGCAAGCTCGACCAGGCCCGCGCCCTCGCGTCCGTCGTCGAGCCGGTCACGCCGCACGCCCCGCGCTTCGTCGACTGGTGCGGCGGCAAGGGACACCTGTCGCGCCTCGTCGCCCTGCGCACCGAGGGGCGCGCCACTGTGGTCGATCGCGACGCGCGGTTGCTGCAGGCCGGTGACCGCCTGCACCGTCGCGCGGGCCTCACCTCGACGTGGTGCGAGGCCAACGTGCTGCGCGACCCGGCGCCGCGCCTCGCCGAGCTCGTCGCGGACCAGGACCTCGCGCTCGGGCTGCACAGCTGCGGCGCCCTCACCGACGCCCTGGTCGAGCAGGTGCTCGCGACAGACACCGACGTGCACGCGTCCGTGCCCTGCTGCCCGCACGTCGTGCGGTCCGCCGCCGGGTACGTGCCCCGCTCGACCGCCGGGCGCGCGGTCGCGACCGGCTACGACCGGGCGATCCACTTCGACCGCATCGCCCTGCGGCTCGCCATCGCCGATGAGGTCGTGGCCCGCGCCGCCGACCGGCGCACCCGCCGCCGCGAGATGGCCTGGCGGCTCGGCGCTGACACCGTCCTGCGCGCGATCGGCGCGACGGCCGGGTACGACAGCCTCGGCAATGTGTCGACCGCCGACTTTCAGCGCTCGTTCGGCGAATTCTGCGCGTGGGCGGTCGAGGCCCGCGGGCACGCACTACCCGACAGCTTCGACGCGGCCGACGCCGAGCGCGAGGCCTGGCGCACCCTGCACACCGTCCGGTCCCTCGCCCTCGTGCGCGCGCTCTTTCGCCGTGCGCTCGAGGCGTGGATCGTCGTCGACAAAGCGCTGTGGCTCGCCGAACAGGGGCGCGGCGTCGCGCTGGGCACGTTCTGCCCGCGGACGGTCACGCCCCGCAATCTGCTCATCCTGTCGTTGTCGCCGCGGTGCGCGTGACGGCGCACGACGCGGCGACGTCGACCGGGTGGATCAGGCGTTCGCCTGCGCGTCCTCGTACGCCTTGCGGACCTCGTCCATGTCGAGGTCGCGGACCTTCTGGATCAGGTCGTCGAAGACGTTCGCCGGCAGCGCGCCGGGCTGCATGAACACCGGGATCTGATCGCGGAACACGAGCAGCGTCGGGATCGACCGGATCTGGAAGTGCGCCGCCAGCTGCCGCTGGTGCTGCGTGTCGACCTTGCCGAACACGATGTCGTCGTTGGCGTCCGACGCCTTCTCGTACGTCGGCGCGAACGCCTTGCAGGGCCCACACCAGTCGGCCCAGAAGTCGATGAAGACGATCTCGTTGTTCGCGATGGTGTCGTCGAAGTTCTGTGCGTTGAGCTCGAGAGTCGCCATGGGGTCCTCCGGGACGCGGCGGGTCTTGTTCGAGGGCAAGGGTCTGCACGTATCGAAACCGCGCAACCTGCGGCAACGCTGTGGAGCGCGCTGCGGCGGCCCGGCGCGGGGTGGATGGCGCCCGGGCCCGCGGTGACGGCGGACGCGGGCGCAGCGACCGAACCCCGTCGCCGCAGCCGCCCCCATGCATCGCAAAGCCCGTGCCGATTCGTGGGGGCGTGGCCCTCACGCTGGACTGACGCGGCTCGGCTCCGGCCGGCGCGGGATCAACGCGGCAGAGTAGAGATCTCGTCGAGCAGCACGGGGTCGCGATCGAGCGCGTGGTACAGCTTGCGCCGAAAGACGCCCTTCGACGTGATCAGGCGGGTCGCCATCCGGTCGATCGCGCCCATCGCGAGGACGGTCTGCACATAGGCTTCGACGAGGTCGTCGAGCCCCAGCCCCAGGCGGTTGAAGTCCCGCGGATCCATCAGCAGCAGCCGGCGGGTGTCCGTCGTCCACTGCCCATCCACGAGCTTCGCCGACAGGTTCGTGCCCAGCATCGACCAGGAGTCCATCTTGCCATCGACCGCTTCGGCGAGGGGCTCCGGCGCTCGCCGCGCGTACACCGCCACGGGGAAGTACCCCGCCGGCGACGCCCCCACCATGAACCGCAGGTCTGCGGCGTAGATGTGGTGGTTGCGATCCGGGACCGTGCCGACGTGGTACAGCCGCCCGAGGGCCGTGCGTGAGGACCAGCCGGCATTGCCGACGAGCCCCTGCACGACGAAGCGGTCGTACCGGTGGTCGAGCTCCATGAACGCCTCGAGCTCGGACGGATGCGTGATCGTCCAGACGCCCTGACCGGCGTTCGAGTACGGGTTCTTCACGACGGCGATGCCGCCCATGCGCTCGACGTGCAGCGGTACCTCGACGAGGGCCACGTCGCGCACGGTCTCGGGGGTGCGGATCGCGAGCCCCGTACCGGCGAGCTCGGCGTTGTACAGATCGTACGCGTGCGCCGCGATCAGCTTGTTTCGGCCGCCGGCGAGGCAGCCGATGATCGGGTTCATCAGCGCCGTGCGCGTCACCGGGGGGATGCGCGCCCACGGGCGCTGGGTGACGTACCGGACGGCGGCGCGGACCGGCTCCCAGTCGCCGTCGACGCGGACGTGCACGATCCCGCGGTCGTCGACCTTCGCGACCGGGTCCGGGTCCCCGTCGTGCATCGGCGCGAGCCACACCGGCTGCTCGGTCAGGTCCGCGAGGCAGGCCGCATAACCGCTCGCCTCCATCTCGTTCTTGTCGTAGAGCACCGCCAGCCCGCCGGCGGGCAGCGCGCGCCGCTTGAGCATCGGCAGAAAGGTCCGCTCGAGCAGCAGGCGATAGCCGCCCTGCTCGTGGCCATCCACCGAGAACGGCGTCGACTTCTGCCCGGACGGGCTGGAGTTCGTCTCGATGACGATCATCCGGCGCCGGCCGCGCTCGTCGGTGACGTGAAAGAGGTCCGCCCCGCCCCAGCGAAACTGCTTCGGCACCCCGTCGAACGCCGCGCGCACCGCGGCCGGGTCGACCTCGGGGTGCAGGTGGCAGTACCGCCGGGCGATGCGCTCGTTGCCGAGGGTCAGCAGCGAGCGCACGACCGGATGCAGCTGCGCGTTCAGCACCCGCGGATAGTAGTGCTGCTCGGGGTCGAACGAGCCGGGCAGGATGGTACGCACACGGGGTTCGGTCACGACAAGCCTCCGGCCGAACGCGCGGCCACCAGTCCGGCGAAGATCGCCGCAATTTCTTCGGGATACCGGCCGTGGGGGCCCGTGAGACCCGGCGAGCCGTTCACCTCGGCGACGACGGGACCGTCCGCGCCTTCGAGGATGTCGACGCCGGCCACGTCGAGGCCGACCGCCGCGGTTGCGGCCTCGGCCACTGCCGCGACCTCGGGGGACAGCGACTCCGGGCTGTCCTCGCCGCCGAGGTAGATGTTCGAGCGAAACTCGTCGCCCACCGCGCGGCGCCGCACCGCGAGGCGCGCAACGCCGTCGATCACCATCACGCGGACGTCCGTGCCCGCCGCCTCGGCCACGAAGCGCTGCACGAGCACGCGCTGGTCGAGGGACGCGACGAGGTCGAGCAGCGAGCGCAGGGCCCGCGGGGTGTCGGCGATCGTGACCGCCGCGCCCTTCGTGCCCACCGGCAGCTTCACGATCCACGGCGGGGGGCCGAGGGCTTCGATCGCCGGGTCGAGAGGCGCGTCGGGGCCGACGAGCACCGTCGACGGGACGGGCACCCCCGCCGCCGCGAGGGCGAGGTAGGTGCGGAACTTGTCGCGGGCGATCTCGAGCGACGCCGCCCGGTTCACCACCGGCAGCCCCATCGCCTCGAGGTGCCGCAGCACGTCGAGCGCCCGGGGCGGCGCGGAGCTGCCGAGCCGCGGGTACACGAGGTCCGGTCGGGGCGAGAGCGGCGACGCGTCGATCGTCGCCGCCGAACCCGGCGCCGCGAAGAGCGTGAGGTGCAGATCATCGGGGCGCGCCTGCCGCACCGTGCACCCCGCCTGCGCGAAGAGCTGCATCGTGATGCGGGTGCCGGGCGAGTCCGCGAGATGGGACAGGACGAGTACGTTCATGCGTCGACCTCTTCGGACGACTCGGCGGGATCTCCGATCCGGCCGAGGTGGACATACCGGGTGCCGGGGACCGCGACCGGGTCTCGGGCCATGCCGATGATCACGCCGTCGTGGGGCGCGAGCAGCGTGTCGACGACGTTGCCGAACGGGTCGCGCAGCACGGCGAGGACGGCGTCCGCCTCGACACGCTGGGCGAGCCGGACTCGAAGGTCGAGCAGCCCGCCGCGGGTGGTGTAGAGCCAGCTCGACTTCGCGCAGACGATCGTCTGATTGTCGATTTCCTGGTCGCCATCCATGAGGCCCAGGACGCGCATGACGTTGCGCACGCCGCGCACCCCGTCGTCGACCATCGTGCGCTGAAACGCGCGCGGGTTGCCGGCCTCGACCGTCACCGCCGGGATGCCCCGGCGGCGGGCCGCGTTGCGCAGGGTACCGTCGCCGCCACGGACGTGCAGCAGGATGTCCGGGTTCACCGCGTCGGCGACCGGGCGGACCGTCGGGTCGAGCAGGTCGGCGCGGGCGTAGAAGCTGTTCACGCGCCCGCCGGACGCCGTGTGCACGTCGATGAGGCCGGCGAGACCGGGCAGAAACGCCCGCGAGAACGCCAGCGCGTACTGCTCCGCCATGCGCCCGGTCTTCTTGCCGGGGAACGCGTGGTTCAGGTCGCTGCCGTCGCGAAAGCGCCGGGTGCCCTGGCGAAACGCGGGCACGTTGGCGATGGGCGCGCAGACGAGGCTGCCGCGCAGGGTCGCGAGGTCGAGGGTGTCCACGACCTCGTGGATGATGCGGATGCCGTTCAGCTCGTCGCCGTGGACCGCCGCGGAGATGCCGAGCACGGGGCCCGGATGCGCGCCTCGGACGAGGATGAACGGGACGTCGGTCGCTGTGCCGAGGCCGTCCTCGTGCAGCGGGACAAGATGGTGCGTGCGAGAGGACGGCGGCTGCTTCTCGAGCAGGCTCGTCAGAGATCCCCGTTTCGTGGCCATGACCCTCGGTGCGGCTCGATGAAGCCGATGCGTGGAGCGCGCGATTTTTTGCGCGAACGCCCCACGACGCAAGCGCAATTCGCACTTCGAACGTCGATTGTCGAAGGCGCGGACCGATTGCTCGAATCCGGGGGTCAGGGTACATCCGAGGCCCGCCCCGGAGCCAGCATGCCGTCGTCCCGAACCCCGTACCGCCTCGCTCTCTGCGCCGCCGCGCTCACCCTCGGTCTCGGCGCGTGTGGCGATGACACCGACGATGCAGCCGCCGACATGGACGCCGGCACGGACTCCGGCGAGGTCGGGGACGCCGGTGCAACCGATGCCGGCGCCGGCGACAGCGGCGCGAGCGACGACGCGGGCGACGACGTCGACACGACGCCCCCGGGCCCGTGGGACGAGCTCGTCGAGATCGGATACACCCGCTACCTCGGCGAAGCGGTGGCCGAGGTCGAAGAGACCGACGGCAACGTCACCAGCTACGTCTTCGACCCCGAGTCGGGGCCCATCTGCATGGGCGGCGGCCCGTTTCGCACCGCGGTGCGCGACACCGAGAGCGAAGACCTCGTGATCTTTCTGCAGGGCGGCGGCGCGTGCTGGTCCGAGTTCTGCCTCGCGGTCGATTTCTCGGCGCCCGGGCTGCCGACCTTCGACCTGATGGACGAGACGAACGAGGCCAACCCGTACGTCGGGTGGGACGCCGTGTACGTCTCGTACTGCGACGGTTCGCTGCTCGCCGGCGACGTCGACGTCGACCTGAACGACGACGGCATCGTCGACCGGTACCTGCGCGGGCTCCGCAACCTGTCGGCGGCGATGGACGTGACGCTGCAGCACTTCCCCGAGCCGCGGCGCATCGTGCTCGCGGGGGCCAGCGCCGGCGGCTACGCGACGATCATCGCGACGCCGCTCGTTCGCCTGCTGTGGCCGGACGCCGAGCTGCTGATCGTCAACGACTCCGGCGTCGGGCTCGCCGACCCCGAGGGCCCGGCGTTCATCGAGCAGCTCATCGAGGAGTTCGGCGCCGGCGGGCTCGTGCCGCCGAGCTGCACGGACTGCTTCGCGAGCGGCCACATGACGCCGCTCGTCGAGTGGATCCTGGAGCGCGACCCGGACGTCCGCATCGCCGCAATCAGCTCGTACGAGGACCGCATCATGAGCGGGCTCTTTCTGCCGATGAGCACCGTCGAGTTTCGTGCCGAGCTGATCGCCGAGACCGAGCGCCTCGCGGCGGCGTGGCCCGGCCGGTACCAGGCGTTTCTCTTCGAGGGCGACACGCACACCGCCCTGCTCGGTGACCTGACCGCGTTCGTCGGGCCCGGGGGCGGCGAAGGGTCCGGCATCGGCGACACGATCCGCGTCGGGGGCCTCGACACCACGCAGGTCGACGGGATCAGCGTCGGCGCGTGGCTCGGCCTGATGCTCGAGGGCAGCGACGACTGGCAGACGATGCAGGAGTAGGCGGCGCGCCACTTTACGAGCGTGTGAGAACCGGGCACCCTCTGTCCGCCTGCCCCCCTGAGGATCCCGATGCGTGCACGCTTTGGCCTCACCGCGCTCGCGGTGTGTCTGTTGACCGCCTGTGGAGACGATTCTTCGGACGTCTTCGAGACCGACACCACCGACGACACGACCGAAGACGTCGGCGTCGAGACGGACGCGACCGAGGACACCGGCGGCGACGGTGGCTCCGACGTGACCGAAGACGCGGGTGAGACCGACACCGGTGAAGACGCCGCGGTCGACACCGGCGACGACGCCACCGTCGACGCGGGCGATGCCGGTGAGGACGCCACGACCGACACCGGCGGCGACACCGGGCCGGACGCCGGCGACGACCCCTGCGACGGCGTCGGGCCCGGGCTCGACCGCGCGCTGACGCTGCCTGCGGGCGACACGCTCTTCTTCGACGGCGACGACTACCTCTCGTTCTGGGGCACGGCGGCGCCCTGCGAGGTGGTCATCACGTCGCGCCCGGACGGCGCGACCGCCGAGATCGTCGACGGCCAGCGGCTCACGCCGGACGCCGCGGGCACCTGGGTGCTCACCAGCGGCGACGATCAGGTCACGGTCACCGTCGACGACGACTGGCTCGAGGCGGACACCTTCCTCAACTACAACTACAGCCCGTCGCGCCCGCTGGCGGTGGTCGACGGCACGATCTGGGCCGTGCACCCGCCGGCGAACCGCGTGTACGCCATCGACCCTGCCGAGGCGTCGCCGACGCCGGTGACCTTCGACGTCGCGTCGTGGCCCGTGTCGATCGTGCCGTGGGACGCCGGCGAGCTGTTGCTCGTCGCCCAGGCCGGGCGCGATACCCTCGGCTTCTTCGACCCCGAGCAGGGCATCGTCGACGCGATCCGCGTGGGCAACGAGCCGGCCGACATCGTCGTCGAAGGCGACGTCGCGTGGGTGAGCCTGAGCGGCGCCGACGCCGTCGTGCGCGTCGACCTCGCCGAGCGGACGGTCACCGACCGCATCGACGTGGGCCGTGAGCCCCGCAGCCTCGCGTTCGACACAGAGGCGCGCCGCCTCTACGTCGCGTCGCTGCTCTCGTCGAACGCGCACCCGATGGGCCTGCAGCAGGTCGAGCCGGTGCCCACCGAGGCGATGCGCGACATCGCCGTGATCGACGTCGACGCCATCGAGCGGGTCGCGTACGTGCACGACGCGGGCACGATCCTGCGCGGCCTGTGGCAGGACCCGGCGACCGGCGAACTCTGGCTCGCCCACACCGACGCCAACAACCTCGTGGCGACCGTCGACGCCGACGCGCGCCCGCACATCCACCGGATGTCGCGGCTCGACGTCGACCCCGACAGCGACACGGCATACCAGACCGCCGAGGTTCTCGAACTCGACGACCGCGACGGCTCGGCCGGGCCGGCGGCGAGCCCGCACACGATGGCCCGCACGCCGGACGGCGAGACGGTGCTGGTGACCCTCTCGGCCAGCGCGTCGCTGCTCGTGCTCGACGGCGAGACGATGTCCGAGCTCGGCCGCATCCCCGTCGGGAACGACCCCCGCGGGCTCGTGTTCGCCGAGGGGCGGGCGTGGACCCTCGCGTGGCTCGACGGCACCGTCGAAGGTGTCGCGTGGCCCGTCGACGGCGAGAACGACGTGCGCACGGTGGCCCTGCCCGGCGACCCGACGCCCGAAGACGTCCACGAGGGGCGCCGCATGTTCAACGACGCGGGCTTCAGCCGGCACGGCGACTTCTCGTGCAACAACTGCCACGTCGACGGGCTCACCGACGGCATGACGTGGAACCTGCTCGTCGACGGCGACGTGAACACCCTCGCCTTCCGCAACGTCGGCGGCACCGACCCCTTCTTGTGGGGCGGCCAGCTGCCGACGCTCTTCGACTTCAGCCGTGAGGTGCTCAAGCTCGTCGGCGCGAACGCGTCCGGCGACGACATGGAGCTGCTGACCCTCTACATGCAGTCGGTCACCGCGCCGCCGAACCCGCACACGGCGCCCGGCGGTCGCCTGACCGAGGCCGGCGAGCGCGGGCGCATCGTGTTCGAGACCGTCGGCTGCGTGAGCTGCCACAGCGGCTCGAAGTGGACGAACCAGTCGATGGTCGACGGCAAGACCGACGGCATCCCCACCGACGTGCCGTCGCTCATCGGCGTGTACGACACCGCGCCGTACGGCCGCACCGGGCGCTGGACGACCCTCGAAGAGATGGTCGACTACGCGGTGCACGACTACATGAGCATGGACGTCACCGACGCCGAGCTGTCGGACCTCGTCGCCTACGTCGAGCAGATCCCGGGCGACGTGCTGTACATGCAGACGGCGACCCCGCTGAACAACAACCAGCACGTGTGGGTCGAGACGCCGATCGAGCTCGGTTTCTCGACCGTCCTGCTCGAAGGCCAGACCGACGTCTTCTCGATCGTCGCCATCGACGAAGAGGGCGTCGAGACCGCCGTCGACGGCACCTGGTCGCAGTCCGGGCGCTACGTCCGCTTCGTGCCCGACGACGTGCTCGCCGGCGCCATGGACTACCGCATCGACGCCGAGCCCGGCATCGAGGGCGTGTTCGGCGAGCGGACCCGCGAGCCGATCCGCGTGGAGTTCCACACCGGCGGCGACCCCGAGACGGACGTCAGCGGCCCCTGGTCGCTGCGCTTCACCGTTGAGGGTGTCGGCTCGGCGGCCGGCCGAGTCGCGTTCCTGCAGAGCCGCGGCGGGCAGGTGACCGGCGTGTCCCTCGACGACTTCGACGAGGGCTCCATCGGGCACGTCGAGGGGGTCGTCAGCGGCATGACCCTCGCGCTGGACCCGTTCTACATCGACTCGGTGTTCGGCGAGCTCTACGTCGCCGAGGGCATCATCGTCGAGACGGTGGACGAAGACGGCGACGGCTACGCGGACTCCGGCACCGGCTACTCCTTCCTCGAGTTTGCCGGCACGCCGTTCGACATCGACATCGTCGCCACCCGCCTCGCCCTGCCCGACGAACCGATCCCGTGAGCCGGGGCGCGCGGGCTCGGTCGCGCTCGCGACCCGATCCCATGAACCGGAGCGCGCCGGCTCCGTCACGCTCGCGACGCGCGAACGGGTCGTCGCCGAGCGAAGGGAGCTTCGGCGAATCGAGACGGCCGATCATCTCGGGTGGGTCGGCGGCCCCCGTGCCGTCGACGAACATCGACTATTGGCTGACGCAGTGCCATTCACCCGTCAGAGGGGCCGATGGATGCTGTCTATCCCACGTGCACACCTCGCCATCGGGGCACGGGTCGGGAGCAGTGTCCACCGTCCCGTCGCAGTTGCCGTCTACCGCCAGACAGGACTCCCGATCGCGCACCGTATTGCCGGTCGCGATGACTTCGACATCGTCTCCGGTCTCGCCGCCTGTCAGTGCAGTCACGAACTGCTGCACCTCGCAGCGCGGCATCGCGAGGTTGTTCATCACGATGATCCGATTCCCTCGAAAATCGAGGTTCTGACCGGTGTCGCCGAGTGTGTGCAACACCGGATTCGAACGGAGGACGATCTCCTCATTGACCGTCAGGGGGCCGAGGACAACGCGTTCTAGATCCCACGTGTGTTTGACGTGTAGGTCATCGACCGTCTCGATTCCGATGCGCGCGACTTCGGCGACCTCCGTTTCGGACACCCCCTCAAGCAGAAGGAGCTCGTCGACCGTTCGGATCGAACTCAGCGATGCAAGCGACCCGAACGGGTTATCTGGTCGTTCCTGGCTCCGAATGAACCAGAGATTCTGGACACGTTCGCACTGAAGCGCAGCAAGGGCCTGGACATCAGCTCGTGTTCGAAGCACGAAATCGCCACACTCGCCTCGCGTCAACGGCGAATCAGACGAATCACCACCAAGTGTGACCTGCTCTCCGATTCTCGGACCACGAGTTATCTGACATCGTGGTCCCATTCGGATGGAGCACACGATGAGAAAGAGCCGATTCAGCGACGAGCAGAAGGTGAAGATGCTGCGTGAG
>Ga0070729_10005912_pt1 | contig 12356 bp, 8 predicted proteins | sample tdDd472_FD_66725 | JGI IMG/M metagenome (GOLD analysis project Ga0070729, IMG submission 66725) | Marine sediment microbial communities from the Atlantic coast under amendment with organic carbon and nitrate - tdDd47.2 | ecosystem: Environmental > Aquatic > Marine > Coastal > Sediment | place...
GCAGCTGGTACCTTCTTACACATTTGCTGGAATAGAGGAGGTGAATTTTGTAGCATACACAACAACGGATAATGACAATTGGTTAGACAACATATCTATTGAACTGAATGAAGCTCCTGAGTGTGAGGAATTAATAATCACCAATGGAACATATGCTGAAACTGATGATTTGATTGCTGCAATTCAGAATGAATTTGGTATGAATTACAACATTGCTGACTGGACAGATTTACAAGCCATTCCAAACATTGCTGACTGGATCAGTTGTATGGAGCTACCTGAAAACCAAACTTTCATGCTTACAAGAAATGGGGAGTATTATTATAATGGTATCAGACAATACATGGTACACTATTCTTCTGATGGAATCCCATATCCTAATTATCTTGTCCACGACCAGATCGGGCCATTATATCTGGGTTCATGGTATGGCCTGAACCAGCAAATTCTTGCTAAAAACGAAGGTGGACTGATCGCAGAATTTGAAGCAGACAACACCGAGGGAATAGCTCCCTTAACAGTTCAGTTTTCTAGTCTTTCAATTGGTAATCCAACTTCCTGGCAGTGGGACTTTGATAATGATGGTGTGATTGATTCCGATCTGCAAAATCCGGAATGGACTTATGATACTCCAGGTCTATACACAGTATGTCTGCTAATATCTGATGGAACTAATACTGACGAAGAATGTAAATTAGATTACATCACTGTACATTCGCCGTATATTCCTGTTGAATGTGACAATCTGATCCTTACTTCAGATCAATATACCGAAACCGACGACCTGATCGGTATGATCCAGGGTGAATATGGGATGGATTATACCATTGCAGACTGGACAGATTTGCAGGCAATTTCAGATATTGAAGCATGGATTGCTTGTCTGGGAATACCCGAAAATCAAACTTTCATGTTAACGCGTAATGGGGAGTATTTTTATTCAGGTAATCGTCAATACATGGTTCACTACTCTTCAGATGGAATCCCCTATCCGAATTATCTTGTTCATGACCAAATAGGTCCGCTATACCTTGGTTCCTGGTATGGTCTGAACCAGCAAATTCTTGCTAAAAACGAAGGTGGACTGATCGCAGAATTTGTTGCAGACATCACTCAGGGGATAGCTCCGCATACAGTTCAGTTTTCCGACCTTTCTATTGGTAATCCATCATCATGGCAATGGGATTTTGATAATGATGGAAATATTGATTCTGATCTCCAAAATCCAGGTTTCACTTTTGATTCACCTGGACAGTACACTGTTTGCCTCACTATTTCAGATGGAATAAACAATGATGAGGTTTGCATAAGTGAATATATCATAGTGATACCTTCATACATACCTGTTGAATGTGAAAATCTGATCCTTACTGCAGATCAATACACTGAAACTGATGACCTGATTGGTATGGTTCAGGGAGAATATGGGATGGATTATACAATTGCAGACTGGACAGACCTGCAAGCAATCTCAGACATTGAAGCATGGATAAGTTGCCTAGGTATACCTGAAAACCAGACTTTCATGTTAACACGTAACGGGGAATATTTTTATTCTGGCAACCGGCAATACATGGTTCACTATTCTTCAGACGGAATACCTTATCCAAACTATCTAGTTCATGACCAGATTGGACCACTTTACCTGGGATCATGGTACGGGTTGAATCAGCAGATTCTCGCGAAAAATGAAGAAGGCTTAATGGCAGATTTCAATGCAAATCCAACCCAGGGGAATTCACCTCTCACGGTTCAGTTTACTGATGTTTCCACCGGCAATCCCAACTCCTGGCAATGGGATTTTGATAATGATGGTGGGGTTGATTCAGACTTACCTAACCCGGAGTACATCTACAACGAACCAGGCATATACACTGTTTCACTCACAGTCTCGGATGGAGAGAATACGGATAATGAAACGAAGTTGAATTATATCATAGTTGAAGACTCTTTTCAAGAAAGCCTTGATGTTGTTTTTATGTCAGATGAATCAGGTGTTACGAATCTATGGCGTGGTAGTTTAATAGATAATTCAATAACAAATAAAGTGATGTTGACAGATTATCTCGATGGGGGAATTGTTGCTTTCGATATTTACGATGAAGGTCAATTCATTGCACTTTATCGTAACGATGAAGGCTTATACAATGGCCCGATAGAACTATATAATTATGAGGGTTACTTAATACGTGAAATTGATTTTCCAGGTACAATAAAACCATCTGGATCCATAACCATTTCTCCGGATGGCCAATGGCTTGCTTTTGGTATGGGTGTGAATGAAAATTATGAGAAAAGTCTTTATGTTGGAATGTGTGATATCAATGGAAATAACTTTGATACAGTAATAATGAATAATCAACCACGAGGAGTTGACTCACATAAGGAATATTTAAATTGGATTGATGATGGAATTCTAATATCTGACACTAAACAATGGTCTGCATTTGCAACGCAACACGAAATCTTTTTATGGAATGATGATGTGTTTACAAATTTAACCAACACAGACGACAACGGCGAAAGAAACCCTGCTCTTTCTCCCCAGCATGATAGCCTGGTATTCAACACAGCTCACAATTCAAACGGATATGGGATAAGTAAAATGCCCTACATTGGTGGCGAACAAACAGTGATCTTCCCTCAATCTATGTCAGATCGATATAGAGTTTCTGAATGGCTTCCATCAAACTTAATCCTTTATTCCAAAGCCTCTTTAGAAGGCAACTATATGCACGATCTATATTTGATGAGCCCAGCAGGTAATAACATTATCAATCTTACAAATACACCTGATTACTCGGAATCTTATGTCAAAGTTATAAATGCTGAAACACAAATTCTTATCGCTGATTTCGAAGTAGATGAAACAGTAGGGATTGCACCTTTGCAAGTTCAGTTTACTGACCTCACTACCGGCAATCCAACGTCATGGCAATGGGATTTTGATAATGATGGAGTTATTGATTCAGATATACAAAATCCTGAATTTACCTATACTAAACGAGACCTTTACACTGTTTCCCTCACAGTTTCAGATGGACCAAATTCAGATACTGAAACCAAAGTAGATTATATATTAGTTGAAATTCCCTTCTACAATGAACCGTATTTCAGCAGCATAAATGATGTGCCCAACGACCAGGGAAGGCAGGTGCAGGCAGTTTGGTATAAATCAATCCTTGATACATCATATTCCCAGGATAACTTTTACACAATTTGGCGGCAGGATGAAATCTTTGGTGAAAATACAATAGAACTTTCCAATCCATCGGAAATCCTTAAGCATGAAAATACAACAGGAAAACATTTTGTATGGAACAAGGATGGCGAAGTGTGGTCATATATCAATACTATCCCGGCTGTGATGCAAGAACAATATGCTATGGTTGCACCAACTTTGATGGATTCCTGTGCATCAGGCATAAACCTTTCAACATTCAAAGTTCTGTTTCATAACACAAGCGCTTTTTTCGAATCGGAAGCTGGCCAGGGATATTCTGTGGATAACCTGTCACCCCAGACTCCGGAGGATTTAAAAGGCTATGCTGCTGACAATACCATTCACCTGAATTGGTCGGAGCCGGTTGATGAAGACTTCCAGTATTTTGCAATATATAAAACTGAAGGAAATGGAGTGTTTGTAGATGAACCCTATGCAACCACAATATCAAATGAAATCACAGATCTAATCTATTTAGAAGGTTACGACTACAAAGTTTCAGCATTCGATTTCAATGGCAACCAAAGTCAAACCTCTGAAATAATTACTAGCCAGAGTATTTCGATAAATGGAGGATGGTCCGGCGTTTCTTCCTATGTCATCCCATCCTTTTCAGAAATAGAAAGTGTTGTGGATATTATAAGCAATGAATTGATTATTCTGCAAAACATGTATGGTGTTTATTGGCCTGGTGTAAATATTAACACCCTTGGTGAATGGAATTTTAACACAGGTTATTATATGAAAACCTCGGGTAATGTAACTCTACCGCTTATTGGAAGAAAAACTCAGAATTATAGTCTTGTATTAAATACTGGTTGGTCACTCATTCCTGTTTTATCAGATTGTCCGGTTGAGGTAGGTGAATTATTCAATAACCTTGATGTGGCCATCATAAAAGAAGTCGCTGGTACAAAAATGTACTGGCCTGACATGGGAATAAACACTCTTACGCAATTGCTTCCAGGTAAAGCATATCTTGTGCTGATGGAAGCTGAGGATGAAATTATTTTCCCTGAATGTATTCCAGGCATGAAATACTCATCCATGGATGTTGTTGAACTCAAAATTGAAAATATATTAAGCACGCCCAACAGTCATATTGTTGCAATTCCTGAACATTTTAATAGTGAGATAAAGCCAGGAACAATTATAACAACATTCGATGATATGGGCAAAGCTTATGGCAATATCATATGGCAGGGTTCAACATCTGCAATTACCCTTTTCGGTGATGATCAGACAACTGCTGCAAAAGATGGGTTTATTGATGGTGAAACAATTTTCTTCAGTGGCAGTAACCCGGAAACCGGAGAGGAGTTTACCTGTGATGTGGAATTTGATATTTCCCAACCCGATCACGATGGGAGTTTTGTAACAAATGGTTTGTCTGTTGTTTCGGATTTCAAACTTGAAACACTTGATATTGATGAAGAGTTCACCAACTCAATCCTGATCTTCCCTAACCCTGCTAATGATGAGATATTGATTCAACTGGATTATGATGGAGTATATCAAATCGAAATCGTTGACCAATTAGGTGGGGCTTGTCTTTCACAAACATGCTCAGGTAAAAGAAATCTTGTGGACGTGTCGGCACTTTCAACCGGAGTTTACCTGGTTAAAATTGTTGGCGAAAGGGTTTCAACCGTAAGGAAATTGGTAATTGAATAGATATTTTCATCCCTAATATATCTTCTTTGGAGGATTACCCTTTGAAAAGCCGCTCTCAGTCAAGGCGGCTTTTCTTTTTGCTAATTTTTAAGTCCATTCAAAATTTTACATCGTAACACGCTCAACGCAAAACACTAAACACTATACCCTCCCGAATAGTGTTCCATTTCAGCTTCGAGTTTAATCTCCGCATTAAAACAATCGATACGGTTGCATATCAGGATGGCGTTGGTGTAAACCTGGTCAGGATTCAGGAAAAGTAATAATAGTTTTCCACCACATGAGCATTCTGAATATACCGGTAAGATTTCACCACATTCAGGGCAGGAGATTTCCCATACTTCACCCGGCCTGAATTTTAAATTCAAGGATACGCGGCTTTTGTAGCCATATACCGGACTCAATGCAACAAGCCCCGATTGATGGCCCCGCTTTGCTTTGATCATGATCCCGTTAAACCCGTTAAACACAGCACGATCACTGATCAGGTTGTGGCCGTTCTGGCAGTAACATTGTTCAACCACCAATAGTTCTTTCTCTTTACAAATTTCTGATTTTCTGATTGTGTTCGGGAACAACATCATCCCTTTTTTATTGAATCTGTTCATGGCACTGTAAAATTGAAGGGTTACTAATATAACGGTTTATCAATTCATATACTTGTGCAGATATTTCCTGAATCTGGTTTTCGAGAGGTGTGCTTAGTGAATAACTGAATGTTAAATCATCTTGAATTTCAACAGTGATAATACAAACAGATTCTGGCATGCTGATGCCGGTCATTTTCGCAATAAGAACCGATTCCCTCAGGTGGGCATCATGAAAAGAATGCAAGTGCAGTGTGGGCGGACAATTATCCATGCTAAAATTCATAACAGTTCCTGGAATACCCTGTGCTGTTCTGATGCCATCAATAACGATGAGTAATTCATAATTTCTAATCGTTTCGATAATATCCAGGCCTACAACCGCCATACTTGCGAAATGAATATTTTCCTCTTTGAATTTCTTTTCAAGATCTCCTGCCAATCTTGCACCGATCCCATCATCGGATAACATGGTATTGCCTATACCCAGTATGAGTGTTCTCATTGTTCAGTATTCTAATCACAATTCACTAATCTCAGTCTACTATTCGCTCAATCAATTCCATTTCAATGTCTCCAATACTTCACCCTTTTCATTTTTAATATAAACCACCAGAGGCATCTCCCCCGGCAGGTGATGTGTCGCACACGAGAAGCATGGATCATATGCCCTGAAAGCCATTTCTATCATATTCAAGATACCATCGGTAACCTCGGTGCCTTTTTTAATGAGGCCTTGTGCAGCCTTTTTCAACGACATACAAATGGCTGCATTGTTATTGGTAGTTCCCACAATGATGTTTGCCTTTTGCACTATTCCTTTTTCATCAGTCCAATAATGGTGTGTGAGCGTTCCCCGTTGTGCCTCAACTATTCCAACCCCTTCACCAACCGCTTTGCCAACTGGTGTTCTCAGCTCTTTGCCTGTGATTTCAGGATCGAGGGCTAATTCCAGGCAATGCTCAGCTGAATACAATAACTCAACCAGCCTTGCCCAGTGCATGGCAAGTGTTGCATGCACAGGTTTTCCTCCCAGGGTGGCATACATTCTTTCGTATTCTTTTTGCGCCAGCGGTGTAGCCATGCCATCTGCAGCATTTAAACGCGATAGAGGGGTGGCATGATAAACACCTGAATCCTGCCCGTCAATAAAACCATTCCATCCGATTTTCTTCAGGTAAGGAAATTTCAGATAACTCCAGGGTTCGACTCTTTCTTCCACAAAGTCCATATAATCCATAGGGACATATTTACAGTGTTCAGCTCCCAGCGTATCAACAACCCTTACCTTGCCATCGTAGAAATTAACTTTGTTGTTATCATCAACAAGTCCCATCGAATGCAGGTTCAGGTTGTATGGCCCGTTCAGGATGATGTCTACATAAGTTTTGTTTGCTAAAACAATATCATCAAAAATCTTCAGAGTAAACTTGGCGAATTCAATAAAACCCCTTGCTTTTTCAACAATATCATCTCTTTCTTCTTCAGTTAAGCCTTTACGTACTCCTCCCGGCATATTCATCACCACATGGGTCTGATGACCACCCAGCAAGGCCTGGATTTCCTGTGCAAACCTCCTTTGTTTAATCACTTCGGTGCCGATATCCTTACCTACTTTTTTAATTACCCCGAGGATGTTTCGCTCTTCGGCCGGTGCAGTTGGTCCAACAACGAAGTCGGGGGCAGCAAGAGCGTAAAAGTGGGCAATGTGGCTATGAACAAAATGTGCCATATAAAAAAGTTCCCTCAACTTCTTTGCTGTAGGTGGGGGCTCAACTCCAAATACCATATCTGCGGCCTTGCCTGAAGCCATGTGGTGGCAGCCGGGGCAAACTCCACAAATTTTAGTGACAATTTGTGCCAGTTCTTCAACCGGGCGGCCTTCACAAAACTTTTCAAAGCCACGCAATTCGGGAACCTGGAAATACACATTATCTACCTCGCCATTTCCATTTGTAAAGATTTCGATTTTTCCATGGCCTTCAAGCCTTGTAATTGGATCTATTGTGATTCGTTTCATCTGTATTAATTTTTATTTTCTTCACGATGTAACCGCTTCCCTTTTACATAAACTTTTTTAATCATTTCCGCTTTGAATGCTTTGATTAAAAAGCTTATGTTCATTTCATAGTATTTTCCTCCTGATGATTGATCCGGGTAAACTGAACCTGTAAAAAGTACCTGCCGGGTCTACAACCTGGTCGACGATCTCAGTTATCTCTTCAGGGTCATCGGAGTCGATCATGGTGCCTATGGCAGAAATCATTTTTGCTCCGGGATCGGGTGCATCTGGTGGTGGCCCATAACAACCTTTGCAGGGTGCATTGCCCTTGATGCATCGATAGCCACAGCCTCCCCGGGTTGCCGGCCCCATGCAAATGATGCCTTGCTCAAGAAAGCAGGTTTCACCATCATCCTGAGTCTCGAAGGGGCGGTAAAATTTCTTAATTTTTTTATTGTCCGATTTTTTCCTGATGCATTCATCACATTGGGTTTTTTCCCATGCTCCCAATACTGTTTTTCTTGAAGGAAGCTTTGAACCGGTAGCAATGGCCATAAATACTTCAACGAGCCTTTCAGTTTGAGGTGGGCATCCGGGAACATAATAATCTACACAAACAACTTTATCGAGAGGTTTTACGTCATCAAAAAAATAGGGAATATCCAGTTTCCCCTCGGGGACCTCAACTTCCATCTGTGGCCTGACATATTCAGGATTTATTGTTGATTCGGTTGTTTCGTATACCCTGCTGAATATTTCCTCCCTGTTAAAGAAATTTGCCAGGCCGGGTATCCCTCCCATATGTGCGCAACTTCCATAGGCTACCAATAATTTCGACTTTTCGCGCAGCAGCATGGCCATATACTGGTTCTCACTGTTTCTTACGGCCCCATTGAACAGGGTAACGTCGATATAACCTTTGGGCATGGCCTCAACATCTTTGTATTTTACATCGAGGGCGATGGGCCAGAACACAAGATCGGCCAATTCGGTGACAGCAAAAAGTTTTTCATGCACATCCAAAACCGAAACACAGCATCCCCCGCAAGCAGCACCCCAGTAAACGGCCATTTTTAGTTTTGGCTTCTTTTTAGTTTCTGTTTCCATTTTTAGTGTGATTTATGCATATTCAATAATTTGTTTTACAGGAAAAGGCCCCAGTTTCTGAATCTGCTCTGTCATGTTATCCACAAGTTCGGCAAATTGTTTTCCCTCACTGGCACTAATCCATTCTAGCCTGAGCCGGTCGGGATGAATGCCCATTTGGCGAATGTATTTTTGCAATAATTCGAACCTCCTCAGGCATTTGTAGTTTCCTTCGTGGTAATGGCAATCGCCAGGATGGCACCCACAAATCAGCACACCATCAGCTCCTTCCCTGAAGGATTTTAAAACAAATGTCGGATCAACACGGCCCGAACACATCACCCTCACAATACGGATATTGGGCGCATATTTCATGCGTGAAGTTCCGGCCAGATCAGCACCAGTGTATGAACACCAGTTGCATAAAAACGAGATAATTGTTGGTTGAAATTCCATGACTATGCCTCCGTTTCTTGGGTTGTTTTTTTTGATTTGGCCAGCAGACCTTCAATCTGGTTGAGAATTTGTTCATCGGTGAAATGTCTTGTGCGAATTGCCCCTGTAGGACAGGCTGAACCACAAGTACCACATCCCTTGCATAGGATTTCGTTTACCACCGAAACATTTTTTTCTTCATTAAAACTGATGGCTTTGTATGGGCACACACTGATGCATGTTTGACAGCCACAGCAGACATCCTCATTTACTGCAGCTGTTGTAACTTCTATTTCAACCTGCCCTACGGCGATGCTGGCTAGCACCCTTGCTGAAGCTGCTTTTGCCTGATCAATCGAGTCGGGAATGTCTTTTGGTGCCTGGCATGTTCCGGTAATAAAAACCCCATCAGTGGTGGTTGCTACCGGATCAAGTTTTGGATGTTTTTCAATAAAGAATTCATTACCACATGCGCTTATACCAACGCTTCTGGCTACTTCTTTGGCGTCTTCCCGAGCCTCCATTGCAGTCATCAATATTACCAGATCAGCTGGAACTTCCACTGATTCACCTGAAAGCTTTTCATCAATTTCTACAAGCATTTCACAGGCCTCATTGGCAGGTGCTCTCCTTATTTCAGGCAAATTGTTTTTCTGGTCGTACATCAAAAATACGATGTCCTTTTTTGAAGATTGAAGGTACAATTCTTCACAACCTTTTCCAAATGCCCGCATATCGGCATAAGCCTGGTAAATATTTGCCTCGGGCAATGCAGATCGAACCTGGTTAGCGTACTTCAGTGCTGTCATGCAGCAGGTCCTGGAACAGTATTCATGAAAATTTTTATTTCGACTTCCAACACAATGTATAATCAATATTTCATTGGGTGTTTTTCCTTCTTTGGTTTTGATTTGCCCTTCAAGCAACATCTTTTCAAACTCCAATGATGTGATGACATTGGGGAGGTAATGATAGCCATACTCGCGAATGGATTCGGGGTTAAACGGTTTCAGGCCGGTAGCTACAATGATATTACCAAATTCCAATTCTGCATCCATGTCATTCATGGGCAGGGTCATCACGAAATTCCCTACATATCCAGTAATATTTTCAGCCCGTGAATTCAACAAAACCTCGATGTTATTATTTTCTTTTACCCGGCTAATCATGGGCTGAATGATTTGCTGTGCACTATTCATGTGAGGGAATGTCAGGTCGAGTTGTGAAACAACTCCTCCCAGTTGATCGCTTTGCTCAAGCAGATAAACTTTTTTGCCGGCATCGGCTATTTCAAGTGCGGCTGTCAGGCCGGTAATGCCACCTCCAATCACAAGTGTTGCCGGATTGATCTCGACGGTTCTTTTTTGTAATTCCTCATGGTAGTTAACCCTTTTAACAGCGGCGGCAACCAAAGATTTGGCTTTCTCAGTGGCCAGCTTTTTGTCATCGTGTACCCACGAAACATGTTCACGGATATTGGCCATTTGAAGGAGGTATGGATTTAGCCCGGCTTTTTCAAGCGTTTTTCTAAAAGTAAGTTCATGAATGCGTGGTGAACATGCACAAACTACTATCCGGTTTAATTGATGCTCTTTGATGTCACTGATGATGAGTTCCTGACCGGGATCGGAACACATGTATTTATAATTTTTAGAAATGACAACATTGGGTAGTGTTTCCATTTCCTTTGCAACTTCAGCAACATCAACTACCTTTTCGATGTTTGTGCCGCACCAGCAAACATAGACACCTATTCTTGGATCTTCCATGTTTAATAAATTTTATGTATCAATTTTTGTTTTTACAATCTTTTCCAATTTCCTTTAACTCGTACTTTTTTTCAATGAACCATTTCTAATCATTTGTTATCAGCCCCCTAACCTGCCTTATACCTTGTTCCTTATTTTCCGTACACACCTTTTCCTCACTTAAATTGCCGGAGCCAATACAACACTGTCTTGCTTTGCTACAGCTGCTTTTTTTAATCTCGAAAAGTAAATGGCAAACGGCCGGTATGCGAGGTGCGACCATTTTGAGAAGGGTACCTCTACCATGATCATTGGAACAAGCACTGCAAGATGGACAACATACATATAGTAGGTAGCCTCAACCAGGCCGGTTATTCTGAAAATATGAACCAGTATACCAGTAACTGTAGTTAATCCAAGCATGACAATAAAAATCCAATCACTGAAATGTGAAAATCTCAGCTTGGTATTGGATTTTTTGAACCTTCCGATAACTACTATTGTCAGGAAAAATAAGACCCCAAAGGTGGCATAATAACCAAGAAGTCGCTGCCAATTATACCACTCCACCACAGCTTCGGTTTGAAACCTGGGCAAAGCCACAACAATAAGATTAAACATAATGGTGTATCCAGTCATCAGTAAAAGATGGCCAACCCAGTAGCTCCTGTCATCACATTTCGAGAATTTTGACTGGGTGACGAAGTTGAAAATTATCTGCCAGAATTCAGTGAAATAGGTATAGAAGGGCACTTTGATTTTCTTATCCGACAGGATGGTTTTATAAAACATGTTCAGAATGTTGGTGATTAGCAGGGAGGCTACAATTCCAGCCATAATCCAATCTCCATAATGAATGATCATAACAAATTGATCAGGATTAATTCCGGCAACCAGGCTATTGATCATCACTCCACCTGATTCATTAACCATTTGTGCAGCATCCGGCCTGAGAGGAAGAAAAAACCAGAATAGTGCAACCACCAGTGCAGCCCAAAATAGGATGAATCCAAACTCCCAGGATTTCGAGGTATAGAATTTTTTAGCCAACCCTGTCCAGTCGTAAACAGTGGTAAGATATCTTCTGAGGGCCATCATTAATTCTCCTGGATTGGCATCCCTGGGGCAGGTTTCACTACATTCGCCGCAGTAATAGCACATCCAGGGATCACTTGATGCCACCAATTTATCTTTCAATCCCATCTGCAAGGCCCTGATCCCATTTCGTGGGAAAAGCACCTGGCCTTCGGTAAGTGGGCAAATGGCAGTGCAGTTACCACAATGAAAACAATCGTTCCACTGGCTACTGGCCCCAAGTTTTTCCAACTCCTTTTTGAACTTTGGATTTAGTCTGTAACTCATGATTGTTCCTCCATTATTGTGGACAATTGAATAGCAGCTGCTTCAATTTCTTCGAGGGATTTGCTTTTGTCCAGTACCTTAACTTTACCATTTATAATATTTTGAATGACCTGTGAGGCTGCTGCTGATGCCTGGGCCACTGTATCAGGTATATCTTTTGGACCCTGGCAGACTCCGGCGAGGGTAATCCCTCCACTAAAAGTATTGGTAGGGTTACTGATGTAATTTACCTCATCGAA
>Ga0070729_10005913_pt1 | contig 12355 bp, 13 predicted proteins | sample tdDd472_FD_66725 | JGI IMG/M metagenome (GOLD analysis project Ga0070729, IMG submission 66725) | Marine sediment microbial communities from the Atlantic coast under amendment with organic carbon and nitrate - tdDd47.2 | ecosystem: Environmental > Aquatic > Marine > Coastal > Sediment | place...
ACCGGCGATGCCGATTGGAAGTTCGACCCGGTCACCGGTGAGCCGGTGGATGAGGACGATCCGCTACCGGAAATCAACGCCCAGCCCGGCACTGTGCTGACTGGCGCCGCCGGCGAGAAGCTCACTCTGTTCGATGGCGACAACACCGGTGCCGGCTATTCCGACTTCCAGCGCCAGCAATTGCTGGCCATCGCTGCCGGAACCAAGTCGCTCTATGAGTTGATGACCGGTGACTGGAAGAACATCAATGATCGTGTGTACCGGGCAATGATCAACGAATACCGCCGCGAGATCGAAATGGCCCAGGACCATCTGGCCATCCATCAGGTTTGTGAGCGGGTTGGGTTCTGGTTCACCGATGCCGCCGTTCTGACCGGTGCTGTTCGCGCCCCGGGCTATGCCGAGCGGTATGACGACTACAACCGCCGTGACTGGCGCACCCAGCGCTGGCCGCACATTCACCCCGAGCAAGACGTTAACGCAGTCGTGAAGGAAATCGAGAACGACCTGGAAAGCCTGGACGCCGCCACCGCCAAGCGTGGTTATCGCGGTAAGGATATCCAGCAGGCCAACGTCAACGCACGCAAACGCAAGTCAGACATGCTCCGCAAGGCGGAGCTCACCGAAGAGGAATAAACAATGCCATGGTTCAAAGCACAGGCTTCCGGTGACCGGACGGCCAAGGTAGTTATTGACCGGGCCATTGGTTCGGACTGGGCTCCGGATTGGGTGGCCGACTTCACCGGCGAACAGCCAGCCCGCGAGTTCATCGAAGCGGTGGATGCCCTCGGCGAACTGGACCGCATTGATCTGGAGCTGAACAGCCCAGGCGGTGATGTAGCTTCAGGCGTTCGGATTATGAACTACCTGAAAAACCATGATGCGGAAGTTCATGTTCGGGTCACCGGAATGGCGGCCAGTATTGCCACGGTGATCATGCTCGGTGGCGACACCCGGACCATGGGCGTTGGCACAAGCATCATGACTCACCGTGCATCAACTCTGATGATGGGCTTCTACAGCCGTAAGGAACTGGAAGAGCATGCTGCCGGCATTGCTGCGATCGATAACGCCATTGTTGATGCGTACGTCGCCAGCACCGGGAAGTCGGCCGACGAGATCAACGAACTGCTGGATCGCGGCGATGTATACATGGGCGCTGACGAAGCCATTGAATGGGGCTTCGCGACTGACAAAGACGCCAAGCTGAAAGCCGTGGCCAGTGCAGACCCAGCCCAGTTCCGGCAGCAGATCGAAATGCAGGGCAAGATCCGCGCTGCCGAGGCCGAAGCAGCCGGCTACAAGGCGCAGCTTGAAGCGCAGAAGAAGTCCCTGGATGAATTGCGGACTGAGTTGGAAGCCTTCAAGAACCCGGCCGCTGCAACCGCAGACGAAGTGATCTCCATGTGTGCCGAGGCTGGTCTGGAATCCATGGCCGTTGCCATGGCCAAGGAAAAGCTCCCGCTTGCCACCGTTGAGGCTCGCCTGAAACTCGCCGCAGAAGTTAAAGACATTGCCGCTGCTGGCGGACTGGACGCTAATGTCCTGATGCAGCACATCTCCAATCCCACACAGATGCTCCGGACTGCGATCACCGAGGCGAAAGCCCTGACTGATCAGGATCTGGATCATCACCACACGCCCGGCCCGGGCAAAGCAAAACAGCCTGACTTCTCGAAGGCATACAACCAACTGAACCAACGATAACCCTGGAGGTTAATCATGGCTACTGAAGCAACCCGCGCCGGTGAATTTCTGGTCTCAGAAGCTAACGGCAGTCGTTCACGCGAGCAGGTAACGGTCACTGGTGGGAATTACCCCGCCGGCCAGGTGCTCGGAAAAATCACCGCCTCTGACAAATACACCGCCTATGACGCCGGCGCCAGTGACGGCTCTGAAACCGCCGTCGCAATCCTCTGGAGCGCTGCAGATGCGGCCACTTCGGATCTGGAGAAGGCCGTCATCGCTCGTGATGCCGAAGTATCAGAGGCATTGCTTACCGGTATCGACGCCGATGGTAAGGCAGACCTCGCCGCCGCCGGCATCATCTGCCGTTAATTCAGACTACCAGGAGAAATCGACATGGCTTCTATGGACGTTTTTAACGATGACGCTTTCAGCCTCCAATCGCTGACTGCGGCGATTCAAGACACACCGCATATTCCTGGCCGAATTGGCTCGCTCGGACTTTTCGAAAACGAAGGGGTGACAACCACTCACGTAAGTATCGAAAAGGAAGGCGCAGCTCTGGCTCTGGTGCCGGCCGCTGATCGAGGCGCCCCAGGTTTGGTCGTGGAAAAAGACCCGCGAAACATGATTCCGTTCGAAACCCTGCACTTGCCTCAGAGCTCAACCATCATGGCAGACGAAATTCAGGGTATTCGGGCCTTTGGCGAAGAGGACGAGGTTCAGGCAGTCGCTTCATATGTCGCAAAGCGCCAAGCAAAGCATCGCCGGCAAATCGATGCCACGCTCGAGCACCACATGATTGGAGCAGTCAAGGGCCAGATTCTGGACTCAAATGGAACCAAGGTATTGTTGGACCTGTTCAGTCGCTTTGGTATCAGCCAGGTCACTCACAGTCTGGTGCTGGGAACTGCGACCACGAAGGTGCGCAAGAAGGTTCTTGAGTTGCTGGACAAGATTGAGGACCAGCTTGGTGGATTGTCTTTCACCGGTGTCCGGGTGCTTTGTGGCCGCAACTACTTCAAGAATTTTGTGGATCATGATGACGTTCGGAAATCCTATGAGCGCTGGCAGGAGGGCTCTGCCAACCGCGATGATGTTAGGGGTGGATTCGAGTTCGCCGGTGCGATTTTTGAGCAGTATCGTGGACAGGTCGGCAATGTGAAGTTCGTCGGTGACGATGAGGCCTATGCTGTACCGGTAGGTGTCCCTGATCTGTTCATCGGCCGATTCGCCCCAGCCAACTACATGGAGACAGTAGGTACCAATGGTCTCCCGTATTACTCCAAGACCGAGCCGCTTCGCATGAACAAAGGTGTTGAGCTGGAATCTCAGTCCAACCCAATCATGCTGTGCACCCGCCCGAACGCAGTGGTCAAGCTCACCGGCTGATCTCTGCAAATCCAAGCGGCCCCATTCCGGGGCCGTTTCAGTTTGTGGAGATTGATCTATGAGCGAAAGAACCTTCAAGCGATCGGCCCGCCGCCTGCTGGAGAGCCAGGGCGTACCTTGCACGCTGACGCGGTACAACGGCGGTGAAGTGGTGCCCGACCTTCACGTTCACCTTTCCCGTGATGTGGAGTTCACGACCGCTGGCGAGACTCAAACCCCGGAACGCCGAACCGAGGCGGAAATGCTTACCGAGGACGTTGGCACTCTCAAGAAGCGCGACGTGATCGATGTGGGCGCTCAGTCCTGGGTGGTGGAGGAAAAGCTTAGCAATGACGGGTATACCATTCGAGCGGTGGTGATTGAGGAATGAGCGGGGTAACGATTCAGATTGAGCCGGGTAGCCTGGCTGAAGTTCGGGCTCTGATGACTGCGTACCGAAACAGCAGTCGGAAAGCCATCCAGCGTTCGATTAACTTCGGCGCGAAACAAGGACAGAAGACCGGCGTTGATGAGATGGCGAAGAAGGCCAATCTCACCAAGAAGACAATTCGGGAACACACCAAGGTTTATCCGACCAGCATTAGCGCCCTGAGTGCGAAGGTTGTACTCAAGGGCGAGCCAATTTCGTTGATTGAATACAAAGCCAGGCAAACGGCCAAAGGCGTCTCCTTCAGAATTTGGAAGGGGCAGCCATTGGAACGTTACCGTCACGCATTTATCTGGACCCTGATTAAAGAGCGATACACGGGGGTGTTTGAGCCCAACGTGGACAGCCCACGCTTCAACGGATTTGGTCCATATCGGCGGAAGTCTGGCCCAGGTGTTCCAACCATTTACGAGAAGACCCCAGGCCTGGCGGGCAAAGTAGAGCAGATTGCCGCGGAGAAAATGATGGGTGAACTCAAACGCCAGGTTGCGCTAATTGATCGAGGATTCTTGTAGTGGACACCATTCGTGAGCAGGTCGTGAAAGCCATCGTCGCGAGACTGGATGGCCTAACTGCTGTTGATGTTTTGCGCCGTGAAACCTATGCCGATGAAGACGAGTTTGTCTGTGTGTGGGACGGGGAGCACGACACGGAAAAGACCCGGTACCGAACGAACCAGCACACCATGCCGGTGGTCGTTGAGTTTCTGAAGGCGGATGCGGCGAAGCCATACGCTGTCGCCGCCAATGCGATGTATGGCCAGGTGATGCAGGCCCTTTTCAATGACTCCTCTGGCAATCCTGAGACCACTCTGGGCGGCCTGGCTGAGTCCATGACAGAAGTAAATGCCATGGTGCTCACGCCAGTATCCGGCCTGAAAGTCATCGGCTGTTCGGTGACCATTGATGTGGTGTTCAAAACCGCCAACGGTGACCCATTCAGCCAATAACCCAACCCCTCGCACAACGAGCCCGCCCCGAGCGGGCTTTTTTGTGCCCAAACGTCCGTAAACGCCCGCTCGGGCTTCCAGCACTTGGAGAATAAATTATGTCTACAGACAACGCGCTGCTCGAATTTGAAGGCGGGCAGAATGCTTTTCCTATGACTGCGCTGACCAACGATTCTGGTGATGCGCAGCTGTTCGAATCTGGCGAAGAGCTGTGGTCCCAGGCCGCTGGCTTTGCCCCGGTGGTTCGGCCTGATGGCGTGATCACTGGTGCGGCCTGTACCCCGGCCAGTGGTAATGATGCGGTGGCGGTTGCTGCGTTCACGGCATTCGTGAGCGGCCAGGAGCTGGCAGTTGCTGCAGAAGCCAGCGTTGCCGTTACCCGGGCCAGCACCAGTACACATATGATCAACAGCATTGTCTGTGATTCTGCCGGCGACGTTACCGCCGTGGCTGGCACTGAAGGTTCCAGCTTCGTGGAAACCCGTGGCGCGGCTGGCGGCCCTCCGCTGATTCCGGTTGGTTCTATCGAGCTTGGCCAGGTGCGCCTGAGCAGCGACACTGCCGGCCCGGTGGCCCAAGGCGAAATCTTCCAGCTGGTTAACCGCCACCAGGAAAGCGCCACCTTCCCAATCCCAACCATTGATTATATCAACGGAGCGGTTGAGTTCAGCTCAGCGCTGCCGAAGATCCACACCGGCAATATTCCCAAGGGTGTGTTCGCCAGCTTCGCCACGCCAGAGTTCATCGAAGCCTTTGATGCCTATGATTTCGTGCCTTCAGAGGTGGGGTATTCCTCATCCAGTAAGACCACTTACACGCGTGTCAAGAACACAACCTCTCGTAGCTTGAACAACGCCACCTTCACTGTGGATCTGACTGACGGTATCAGTGACACCATCGCCCGCGTTCAGGGCCAGAACCTGTACTTCCGGTTCTACCCCGACAAGACCAAGCCACAACATTTCATCGAACAGGGTCTCCTGGGGATTGCCCGCACTTTCCCAGCAGGTGGTGCAATTGTAGCCACCTGCACCATCAACGTGGATGAGAAAGGCAAAGAGGTAGCACTGTGAGCAATTTCGACCTTGCCGCGTTTCGCAAGGCGAAGTTTCAGCCGCGGGAACAGGACGTTCCCCTGGCTGGGCTTACCGCTGGCGGATTTGGCGGCTATGAAGGCGAGGGCGATGATTCGCAGCCAGTGCCGGTGGTGTTCAAAGTTCGTGGCCTGACTGCTGACGAGTTGGCCCGGGCAGACCAGGAAGCCGACAACAGCAAGTTGCTGGTGAAGGTTGCTGAACGGCTGGCGGGCTCTGAGTCTGAAAAGGCACAAGCGCTGCTGGACGGGCTCGGCCTGGGGGATGACACGCCGAAGGCCCTGGCCAAAAAGTTGGCCCATGTGCAGATGGCGGTGGTTGAGCCGCAGCTGAAGTTTCCGGATGTGGTGCGGATTGCCGATGCGTACCCTATGGATTTCCTTGAAGTCTCCAATCACATCTACGACCTGACCGGCCAGGGCAAGGTTGCCCAGGTAAAGCGCAGGCCCTCTGGAAAGACCCGGGCATCCAGGCAAGCCTAGCCCTGGCGAGTCGCAACAGCCGGCTTCTGTTTGAGATCCGGCCTGATGTGTTTCCAGAGGGCTACCTTACGGAAACCGAGATGTGTTTGTGGCGCAGGTGGCTGGAAGCGCAGAGCAAGAATTAGTGTGGTATGTTTTCGGAAAACCATACATGGAGGTTCGCCATGCGAGTTCTTGCATTGCTTCTTGTCGCGCTCTCATTCTCGGCTAATGCTCAGGTCTACAAGTGGACCGATGAAAACGGCGTTACGCACTTCGGTACCCAGCCGCCGGCTGGCCAGCAGCAGGAAGTGAAGATCCGGGACACCACCAGCTCATCGTCCGATCAGCCTGTTGAATCCGACATCGTTCGCCGCGCCCGGGCGCTTGAAGAGAAAAACCGAATCGAAAGTCAGAGCACCGCTGAGCAGCGATACCAGGAACGTGTATCTGAAATCCGGCAGGACTACGACGAGCGCAAGGACTATATCTGCCAGGGTGCGGAAGACCGGCTGAAGAGCGCCGAAGAGCGTTGGGAAGACCAGAAGCTGCAGGGCTATACCCAAAGTGAAAAGAATCGGCATGAGCAACGAATAAGAGACGCCCGCCGGCACCGGGACAATATGTGCCGCTAACCCAATAGGATTCAGAAAACCCGGCCATGTGCCGGGTTTTTTTATGCCCGGAGAAAACATGGCAGACCTCAAGAAAACGGTTGAGCTGATTTTCGGCGGCGTTGATAACACCGGCACGGCGATCAGCTCAGTGGGCCGTGGTTTGGACAGCCTGGTCGATAAGACCGGTAATGTGACTGGCTTTCTCGCTGGAGTAACCGACAGCATCGTAAAGCTGGATCTGGCGCTGGCGGCCGCTGGCGTAGGTATCACCGCCTTCGCCGTGAAGCTGTCTGACGACTTTGATACAGCGTTCGCTGAGATCGCCACCATCATCGGGCAGCCCGCTGATAATCTCCGGGATTTTCAGGCTCAGATTCTCCGTTATTCCGAGACTTCCAGCGCGTCCCTGCAGGAAATCACCAAAGCCACCTATGGCGCCATCTCTGCCGGTGTTGATTACCAGAACTCGCTGGAGCTGATTGCAGCTGCTGAACAGCTGGCGATTGCTGGTAAGGCCGACCTTGGCGAAACCACAAAGGCTCTGGTAAGCACGCTGAACGCCTTTGGTTCGAGTGCTGATGAAGCTGGCGGCTATGCGGATGACTTCTTCACTACCGTACAGCTTGGCCAAACCACGATTCCCGAGCTTTCCAGCAGCATAGGAAATCTCGCACCAGTTGCGGCCTCGGCGGGGCTGTCCTTCAAGGAGATGGGGGCGGCGATAGCCACCCTGACCGCTCGAACTGGTGTCAGCACCTCTAAAGCTGTAAATGGTCTGACAGCAGCCATTAACGCGGTCATTGGGCCAACCAAGCAGGCCAAAGATCTGGCTGCCGAGCTTGGATTAGAGTTCAACCTTGCGGCGCTTGAGAGCAAAGGATTTGCCGGATTCCTTGATGATATAGCCCAAAAAACGGGCGGCAGCGCCGAGGCCATTAAGACGCTCTTTGGAGCCCAGGAAGCCGTCGTTCCTCTTCTGGCCCTCACTGGCAACGCAGCGGAAGCACTCGCCGACAACCTGGGTAAATACAGCGATAACGCGGGCGTAGCTGCAACAGCATCGCGAGAGTTGGCCGCCGACCTCAGCCGAATCGTCCAGACCCTGCAGAACAACCTCAATTCCGCGCTCATCGCCTACGGTTCGAACCTAACCGACGAAACCCAGAGCATCGTCAAATCCATTACCAGCATCTTCAACAGCCTTGGTTCAGAGCTTCGCCTGAGTGATGGCGTGTTCGCGCCGATCCTGAACGGGCTGGAAGGGCTGGCTCAGGATATCGATCAGAAGCTGAAGACCATAGCCGCGAACTTCCCGGAGGCACTGGCCGGCCTGGACCTTTCCAGCCTACTGAATTCCTTCGGTGATCTGGGTGATGAGCTGGATGGTCTGTTTGTTGGCCTGTTCGGCAACGTGGATTTGTCCACGGTCGAAGGCCTGCAGTCTGCCATGCAGCGGGTGGTAGATGCGTTCACCGCCTTGGTGCAGATCTCGGCCGGTATTGCGGATGGCCTTGAACCGCTCTTCCAAGCCGTCGGCGCCGGGATCGAGAAGTTTGAATCTCTGGATGACACAACCAAGCGCAGCGTTGGGGAATTGCTCGGCGTAGGCAAAGCCATTGATACCGTGTTGCCAGCTATCGGTGGATTGGCTGGCGGGCTGGAATCCATCGGCACTGGCCTTACTGCTCTGGCCGGAGCGCAGGGTTTCAAGGCGTTGATCGGCAATCTGGGGGCGGTGAAGAGTATCGCCACGACTGCAGGGAAGGGCGGCCTGATCGGCTTGGCCCTGACTGGTGGCTACAGTCTCGGCACCTTCATCAACGAGGTATTCGAAGAAGAGCTGGGCGCTCTTAACCAGCGCCTCTTTGAGTTCTTCAACGCTGAAGAGTTAGAGGAAATTGCCCGAGGCTTTGCACCGGCCACCGGTGAGGTGAAGCGGCTGGCGGAAGAAACAGAAGAACTGGCCAACATCAGTCGCCGCTACGAGGAAATGAACAAGACCCTCGGCCAAACGATGGGCTACACCACGGCGATCACGGAAGAACAACGGCAGGAGTTCAACCGGTTCGCGCAGCAGCTGGTGGACAACGCCAATAAGACTGAAGAATTCACCGGCTCCCAACGTGATGTGACCAACGCGGTGACGGAGCTCAGCCGAAGCGTTGAGGAAAGCGGCGGTGCCCTGGTAGACGTTTCGAAGACCACCAAAGAGCTCTCTGACAACAACAAGTCGCTGCAGCTCGGGTATGACGAAACCACGGGCAAGATCGATTCCTTTTCGGGCACCATCGTCAAATCTGGCAAGGCCATTGACGACACCGCGAAGAAGACCGAGGAACTGGTTAAAAAGTCTGAGGAATACCAATTCAAGCTGTTGGAGATCGCTCGGGATGAACGGATCGCCAATATCGAAGCAAAGGTTTCCCTCGACATTGCTGAAGTCGAAGCCAATGCCCGCCAGGTTGAGGCGATTGCGGACACCATCGGAAAGACCTTCGAGAACACCGGCACGGTAATCACTGACCTGTTCGGAACCTTCACCAACGCCTCCAGCTTCGATCAGCTGGAAATCTCAGCGCAGATCCGCAAAGAGAACGAACGCCGGAAGCAGGCGCTGGATGATCAAAGCAAGCTGACTGACGCCCAGGTGCAACTGATTCGGGAGAAAACGCGAGCGCTCCAGCGTGGTGACGCCATGCTGCAGGTGAATGCCCCTGGTCTGGAACAGCATCTTGAAGCGATTTGGTATCAGATCCTCGGCAATCTGCAGGTCAAAGTCAGCCAAGAGGGTGAGGAAATGCTGCTGGGGCTTAACCAATGAACGTTTCCATAACCGCACCCCTGTTTGATCTGGAAGGCCATGTTTGGCTGACCGATGTTGACCCAGACGGGCTAGCCAACTTCGAGCGCCGTAACAGCCGCACCCCCACATTGGACGGGCTGGCGGCCATTCCTGACTTTGGGTACTCAGACTCGGATCGAACGCTGACGATCAGTTGGCCGGCAATCGACCGCCAGAAGGTAGAAACGGTGATGAGGTTGGCGAAGACCTACAACCGGTTGATCGTTGCCACGGAGGAGGGCTGCTTTCTGGGTGCGCCTGGCCCGTTCTCCCTGCGCAGTGGTGAGGCACAGATTCAGATTCTGGTTGAAAAGAGGATTGATGGATGAAGATTCGCGTGTCGCTTGGAACCACGCTGGCCCAGGCCGTGCTGAATGACCTGGCGTCTGGCGCTGGCGCCAACCCGAAGATTCAGCTGTATACCGGTACCGTGCCCGCAGCGATGGGTAACACCATTTCAGACACCTTGCTGGCGGAGTTCGTGTTGAGCGCCGCGGTGGGCGCTGAGTCCAACGGCGTTATCACGTTTAGCGGCTGGACTGATGAAGATGCAGCCCCGGCCGGTGGTGAAGCTGGGTGGGCCCGGTTCCTCAACAAGTCCGGCGAAGAGATCATGTATCTGCCGGCTGGTGGTTCGGGTGATGGGGCGCCGATTACGGTGAATCCTCGCACAGTGGCTGCGGGTGAGCCCGTGCTGCTGACCTCCGGCGTTGTCAGGATGCCTGTCTGATGGCGAAGTATCCGGATCTATTGGCGGCGCAGAGCGATGGCCTGATCCACTTCTGGGCAATGGAAGAAACGGCGGGGACGACGGTTGCTGACATTATCGGAGGATGGAATGGCCAGTGCATTGCCCTGGGCGGGCTTACCCCTGCTGAGTTCGATGCGACGGCGGTAGTCACGCCAGCGGGGCATGGCCGTGACCTGAGTGCCAACTGGGATGGCGCGTATGCTAACAGGAACCGAATAGCGGTTATCCAGCTTGCTCAGTCCGCGCAGGATTCGAAGCTTTCCGAGATCACGGTTCGCCTGCGGTACTTTCACCGGACTAAAATCTGGGACACCTACAGCTCCATGAGATCTTTGTCGCTCCTGATGCTGGGGCGAGGATTTCCACAAGGTGTCTATCTCGACGTTTTCGGCAACGATTTCGACTATTTGGCGGGCAGCCAGGGCGCCACAATTACTGACCCAATGGTTGAGGGGCAATGGTATGACTTCGTAATAGTCGGCGATTCAAACAGCGTAGATCTGTATATCAATGGTTCGCTGGCGGCTTCAGCGCCGGGGGCGAGTGAATTTGCAATCTATGACTCCACGAGCACAGCCGATAGCTGTTTGATAGGCGCGAGTGATTGGGATGGCGGTGACCCGTACCTTGATCAGACTGTTATCGACGGCATCATTCAGGATGTCGGGATCTGGAACAAAAAGCTCTCTCCTGCCGAAATATCAGCGATGGCTACGGAGGGCGTCTCTGAGCCGCTGATCACGAACATTGCGCCAATAACCTACGAAGTCGAATTGGATTTCACGCTCCCCATAACTGCCGAATTCGCGGCCATGGCGAACCCGGCCGAGGCGTCGCTTGATTTCGAGTTTCCAATCGATGTTTCGGTTTCCGGTTACCAGGACTGGGTGGCAAAGCTTCCCCCCGTTGAGGTTCAGGAGCTCTACCGCCTGGTGATCACCGGTTCCCGTAATGGCCTCGATGATCTGGTCATTGGCGGGATCTCCAGTTGGCAAGCCACCAATCAGGCTGGCAGCCGCTCGGCCTACCTGCAGGCGGTGATCCCGGCCGCCGACCAGTACATGGCTGCGATTGCTGCCAGACAGGATGGGGATCTGGTGATCCAGAAAGGCTACAAGCTACTTTCGGGGGAAACGTACTTCGAAGAAATAATGCGCGCCTTTTTTCAGGATTTGCAGCCAGCAGCGGGCCGCTATTCCCGTACCTTAACCGTATCCGGCCGCCGGCGCTGGCTGCCATTTTCGCAGGGACACAGGGTTCTGAAAGCCGTTCGTTGGAAGACCACCCAGAACGGCAAGCGCCGGGTCTTCTGTGAAATCGATCTTTTCCTTCAGCCTGGTATGACGGTTGATGCCCTGGGCGAAACCTTCCAGGCCGACTTCATTAACTACTACGTGAATGAAAACGACAAATTCTGCGAGGTGGGTGAGCGGTGAGCAAGGGCGTGATTCTGGGGCACTTGGGGGAGGGGCGTTACCTGGTGCGCCAAGAGCTGGCGATTCAGCGCATCAAGGATGAAATCACCCGGCTTTCCGAGCGCATCGCCAAGCTTGCGACTGATTTGCCCGCGGCTCAGGTGGCACTGATCGAAGCCGAGGATGCTGTTAAAGACGTAGCGCGAAAGATCGACCTGTTGATTCCAGACTACCGGGCCGGGGTAGATGGCGCCCGAAAACAGATTGTGGACTTGCAGAGGGAGCTGGTGCCGCTGCAATCTGCTGCCCGCCAGGCCCAGATTAAAGTGTCCGACCTGACCTCAGAGAACCTGGCCGCGCTCAAGCGCAGGAATCTCCTGCAGTCGATCCCGGAAGGTCGAGAGCTGGAAGCCTGGTGTGCCGATTACACGCTGGATTTGTCCGGTACGGTTGGCCTGGTTGATGTGAATGACGAGGGCGGGCAGGGCGTGATCATACAGCCTGGCTTCAATGGCTCTGCCGATTATGACCGGCGGCGCGATGGCGCACTGTTTCCTGCGCTTGCCCAGACCGGCATTCAGACCTACTTCAATGCGGCCTTGCTCCCGGGTGTTCAGAAGTGGCTGCCACGCTACCGCGTTGGCGTGATCACCAGCATCTCCGGCGATGTCTGCAATGTGACTCTGGATGCCGCTGTTTCCAGTGCCCAGGACCTGCCCAT
>Ga0070729_10005914_pt1 | contig 12352 bp, 8 predicted proteins | sample tdDd472_FD_66725 | JGI IMG/M metagenome (GOLD analysis project Ga0070729, IMG submission 66725) | Marine sediment microbial communities from the Atlantic coast under amendment with organic carbon and nitrate - tdDd47.2 | ecosystem: Environmental > Aquatic > Marine > Coastal > Sediment | place...
GTCTTCGTCGGCTGCGTCGTCCGCGTCGTCGCAGGTGTCGCAGGCGTTCGGCGTCCCGTCGCCGTCGGTGTCGAGGGTGTCGTCGCCGCCGGGGCATGCGTCGCAGGCGTTCGGGACGCCGTCGCCGTCTTCGTCGACCCGGTCGTCGCCGCCGGGGCAGACGTCGCAGTCGTCGGCGATCGTGTCGAGGTCCGTGTCGAGGCGGTCGTCGCCGCCGGGGCACGCGTCGCACGCATCGGGGATGGTGTCGGCGTCGCCGTCGGCGCGGTCGTCGCCGTCGGCGCAGATGTCGTCGGCGTCACAGATGCCGTCGCCGTCGCCGTCCGGGCACCCCGCGTCGCCACCGTCGTCCGTCGCGTCGGACGCCACGTCGGACCCGGTGTCGGCCGGGGTCGTGTCGTCGTCGGCATCGGTCGCGAACGCGTCCCCGCCGCCGTCGAGGGTCACCCCCGGCCCGGTGTCGCCGGGTACGGCGTCGCCGTCGGCACACGCCGCGAGCGTGGCTGCGCAGGCGAGGCACGAGGCGAAGAGCGCGAACCACGTGGGGCGCGAGGCGAACATGTCGAGTCCGGGACGTCGTCAGGAGGTGCGTCCAATGTGCCACGCGAGTCGCTGCGGATCGAGGCTCGCGCGCTCCCTGACGCGCGTACGCGTCCCGTCGATCAGGGCGCCTGATCCCCGTTCGGTGCCCCTGCGCTCCACGCGGCGAGGGTGCGCTCGGCGGCGGCCGAGACGCGGGCGTCGTCGTGGGTGACGAGCGGGCCGACGAGGTCACGCAGGGCGTCGTCGGGGGTCGCGCCGGCCAGTCCGTCGACCGCCGCGGCGCGCGCCGCCGGGTGCGCCGCGGCGTCACCGGCCACCGCCTCGAGCCGTGCGCGCGCGTCGGGGCCGGGGGCGAAGCGCAGCAGCGAGAGCGCCCGCGTGCGGTCCATCATGTGGTCGGCGTCCGCCTCGTACGCGAGCAGCGCCGCCTCGGCGTCGTGCAGCGTGGCAAGCTGCTCGGCGTCCGGCAGGTCCTCGGCGTGCCGCGCGTTCAGCCACACGGCGAGTCGCTCGAGGTCTGCGGCGAGCGCGACGTCGGCCACGACGGCGTCGCCCCCGGCGGGGTCGACCGTCGGCGAGGCGTTCTCGTCGGCCACGAGGGGCGCGACGGCGACCTCGTCGGCAGTTGGCGCACCGGTCGCGCAGGCGACGAGGGACAGGGCGAGCGCGCCGGGGACGAGCACGCGGTTCAGGGTCGTGAGGGTCATCGGTCGGCCCGCGAGGCGAGGGGGTTGGCACGCAGGACGTCGACCTGCGACGGCGACAATCGGGTCTGGGACACGCCGTCCCCGGCCACCCAGAACATCAGGTACTCGCCGTCCTGGTCGCGGCATTCACCGGCGGACATCTCGCCGTCGCCGTCGTCCATCGAGCGAGGGCAGGCCGGCGTGTCGGCCAGCGGGTCGAACGCCGTACCTTCGGCTTCGGTCGTGTGAAAGAGCCCGAGCTGGTGGCCGATCTCGTGGGCGAGGGTCTCGCCCATCAGCTGGGTGTCGAGGATGGTGCCGCCGGCGTCGAGGTGCTCGTCGACAGCGATGACCAGCGCAGACGCGTCCGTGCCTTCGAAGGGCGGGGCGGGGATGCCGCCCGCGAACCCGAGGGTGCCGGCCTCGGTGAAGCCCGCGACGAACACGACGTTCAGGCCCTGGCCGTCGCCGAGCATGCGGCGCCGCAGGGCGTTGAGGTCCGGGCCGACGTCGGCGACCACCGAGGGGCCGTCGACGCGCTGCACGTCGACGGACGCGAGGGTCGGGGCGTCGGCGCCCTCGAACACCGACCGCACGACGTCGAAGGTCGCCTCGAGGTCGCCGTCCGACACGTCGGTGTCGCCCATCACGAGCGCGTGCACGGCGATGTCGCCGCCGAGGGCGTCGCGTCGCGTGACGACGGTGACGGTGGCGGTGCTGCCCGCGGTCGCACCGGCGGCGGACACCTCGAGCGAGAGGCAGCCGGCGACCGGCGTCGAGAGCGGGTTGTTCGGCAGCAGCAGCGTCGATGCCGCGGCCTCACCCCCGAGCGCGGTGCGGGCAGGCTCTTCGTACACCGAGCCGAGCACCACTTCGTTGAGCAGGACCCGGTCGATCGAGGTGTCGATGTCGCGCTGCTCGACCGTCACGGTGATCGCTTCGACGTCGTCGGGCAGGGCGAGCACGATGGGGGCGTCGAGCACGGCGTACCCGTCCTCGACCCGATCCCACGTGATGTCGAACGACTCGGACGTCGTCGCGCCGGGTTCGCCGACCGCGCGGCCCGCGTCACAGCTCGCCGGCTCGATGGGCGGGCAGTCCGCCGGGCAGAGGCCGTCGTCCGGGGCGCAGACGCCGTCGCCGCATACCCCGGGGGCTCCAGCGTCGCCGCCGACGTCGCCGGCGTCAGCGTCCCACGCGTCGGCATCGAAGGCGTCGGCGTCCCACGCATCGGCGTCGAAGGCGTCGGCGTCGAAGGCGTCCGCCACGTCGGCGCCGACATCCTCGACCGGCACGTCGTCGCCGACGTCGGCCGCGTCGAAGTCGTCGACGTCCGTGGACGTGTCGCCCCCGGCGTCCGCGCCGCCGGTATCCCCCGACGGCACGAAGTCACGGATCGGTCCGTCGTCGCCACATCCTGCCAGGCACAGCAACGCTGCAGTCCACACGGCGGCTCGCATCATTCACACCTCGGTTCGGGCCCTTGTCGAAGTGACACGGCGGAGCGCGGATGGGCAAGCACGAAACGACGACGCCCCGAGCCGAGACCCGGGGCGTCGATGGTCAGGCGCGCCGATTCAGCGGCCGCAGTGATTGGCCTCGGGCAGGACGAAGGCGACGCGTTCGACCTCGAGGGTCCGCTGCACGCCGTCCGCGCCGACCACGTCGAGTGCGACGGTCGTGCCGGACTCGCCACGGATGGCGTCGACGAGGGCCCACGTGTCGGCGCCGTCGGCGTCGTGGCCGTCCACGGCGACGATGCGGTCGCCGGCGACGAGGCCCGCGAGCTCGGCCGGCCCGCCGGCCTCGACGGACTGGATGGTGCCGGCGTCGCAGCGCGAGAGGCGGATGCCGACGCCGCCGAACTCCGTGTCGCGCGCCAGCGAACGGCGGACGTCGCAGACCGAGCGCTCCAGCGTGTACGATGAGCGCGACAGGACGATCGTGCGGGTGGACGCGTCGTCGGCGACGGTCAGCTCGACGGACGCGCCGGGCTCGCCGCGCACGAGGTCGACGAAGGTGTCGACCGTCATGCCCTCGGTGCTCATGCCGTCCACGGCGAGCACGACGTCGCCGGGCGACAGGCCGGCGTCTTCGGCGGGCAGGCCATCGACCAGCTCGCGCACGACGATCGCGCCGCTCTCGTCGGCGACGACCCGCATCCCGACCGCGCCGAAGGTCAGCGGCTCGGGGGTGGCGGCGAGCTCGGCGAGCGTCGGCAGCGGGGCGGCCTCGAGCTCGGCGATCGGCGTGACGGTGGCAGCGCCGGGCTCCGCGACGACCTCGGGCGTGTCGGCTTCGGTGGTCTCGGCGACGATCGGTGCGGTGACCGTCACGTCGTCGGACAGGCTGTCATCGCAGGCCGCGATGGCCAGCGGTGCGAGGCAGGCGACGAAGAGCGTTCGGATGCGCATGAATCCTCCGTGGGGTTCGGGGACTCCCAGTGTAGGTCGAGCTGGCCCGTCGAGAAAGGCCCCTTGCCAGCCATCGACCTCGACCCGACCGTCGTTTGCACCTCACGCACGGAGCCCCGATGTCTGCCGCCCCCTCGTCCCGCGCCGTCGATCTCTCGGCCCTCGTCCTGCGCGTCGCGTTCGGCGGCGGCATGCTCGCCCTGCACGGCCTGCCGAAGCTGCAGAAGGTGCTCGATGGCGACCTCGGCTTCGCCGACCCGTTGGGCCTCGGCGCGACGACGAGCCTCTATCTGGCGGTGTTCTCGGAGCTCGTGTGCGGCGCCCTCGTGGTGTTGGGCGTCGCGACACGTGCGGCGACGATTCCGCTGGCGTTCACGATGATCGTCGCGGTGTTCATCGTGCACGGGGGCGACCCGATCGGCGACCGCGAGCTCGGCCTCGCCTACCTCGCGGGCTACGTCGCGATCCTCGCCCTCGGGCCGGGTCGACTCGCGGTATCGTCCGCGTGGGCCTCGGCGCTCGAGAAGCGCCCGGCGGCCGTCCGGTGGCTCTTCGGGTGACCGTCGCCGGTCAGAAGCACCGGTGGTCGATCGACAGCCGGTACCGCGCGTCACGCGGCAGGTAGCTGTCGAAGTCGCCGTCCATGACCGACCAGCCCGTCACGTAGACGAGCCCGTCGAAGTCGACGTCGCTGGTGAGCTGCACCTCGGCGACCGAGCCGCGGCGGCCCGACACCGAGGACGTGATGCGGACCGACGGATGCAGCGTCGTCGCCATGCCGCCCCAGAGCAGCGTGCCGCGGGCGTCGGCGAGCACGACGGTCGGCTCGAACGAGCCCCCGGTGCGCTGCATGCGGATCGTCGTCGTGCCACCGGCGCGGATGCGGGCGCTGTACCGGTGCACCGAGAACCGGCCGGAGCTGAAGTCCTCGTCGATCGACCACGACCCGCAGGCCCGCGTCGTGGCGTCCGGCTCCCAACAGGACGCTGCCCAGCACGGCCAGAAGGTGTCCCAGCACACGTCGCCGCTGACGTCGCCGTCCCAGGTGCAGGCGTCGGTCGCCGAGACACACGCCTGACGCGCGGCGCACCAGCCGCAGCCGGCCGTCGCTTCGCAGGACCCACAGGTGAGGGTCTCGCACGTCGGATCGGGGATCGGATCCGGGTCGGGGATCGGGTCCGGGTCGGGGGTCGGGTCCGGATCCGGTGCGCCGCAGTCCTGCCCGATGGACAGGCGATACCGGGTGTCGCGCGGCACCGAGCCGATGAAGAGCGCGTCGGCGACGTCCCACGACGTCACGTACACGTACACGCCGAGGGTCGACGGGGTCGTGAGGCGGACCTCGGCGTAGTCGCGCCCGCGCCCGGCGGTGCTCGACAGGATCGACACGTCGCCGCGTAGGGTCACCGGGTCGCCGGCCCAGAGCACCTCGCCGCCGCGGTCGGTGACGAGGATCGCGGGCGCCATCGAGCCGGCGGTCCGTTCGAGGCGGATCGTCCACGGGTCGCCGCCGGTCAGCACGGTCTCGAACCGGTGGACCGAGAACCGGCCCGAGCTGAAGTCCTCGTCGAGGGTCCAGGTGTCGCAGGCGGCGGCCGACGAGGCGGTCGACCAGCACGCGGCGCGTCCGCAGGGCCAGACGTTGTCGCCGCAGGTCGCGCCGGGCAGATCGCCGGCAAAGTTGCAGCCGTCGGACGGTCCGGCGCAGACGCCGCGAGATGCACACCAGCCGCAGCCGGGCGTCGCGTCGCAGGTGCCGCAGGCGAGGGTCGCACACTCGACGTCGGGGGCCGGCTCCGGATCCGGTGTCGGGTCGGAGTCGGGCACGACCTCGCCGCCCCCGTCGTCGGCGATCATGTCGCTGATGCGAGCGAGCAGGTGGTCGCCGGGGCAGGTGGTCGACGAGCCCCGGTGTTCACGGTGGCCGAGGATCCGATCGCGGTTCAGCGGGATGCCGTAGAGGTCGCCGAGGGCGTGGATCAGCCGACGCCCGGACGAGATCATCGCCGCGGGGGGCGTGTTCGGCGGCCAGCTGGAGCACCCGGACGGGTGGAAGCAGCCGATGAACGCGATGCCGATGTTGTTCGTGTTGTGACCGCCGACGTGGGCGCCGCGCAGCTCGATCGGGCGGCCCTCGTAGATCGAGCCGTCGGTCCCGACGAGGAAGTGGTACCCCACGTCGCACCAGCCGTTGCTGTCCATGTGGTACGCCTGAATGCCGCGGACCCGGCGCTCGGGGTTGTCGCTGGGCGTGACGGTGTAGTGCACCGCCATCCGCGTCTTCGTCGGGTCCCCGCCCGAGCAGCGGGTGGACCGGGCCCCCCACGATGCGCGCGACACGACGCCCATGGCGGCGAGCTCGGCGCGCAGGGGCTGGGAGGTCATGCGGAGGCCGTCGTCGGCGATGTCGTCCCGCTCGGTGTTCACGGGGTTCGCGGCGGTCCAGGTCAGGCCACGGACGCGCCCCGCCTCGGTCTCGGGGATGCGCAGGCGAGCGCCGCCGTGCACGTCGGTGAAGTCGACGACGGCGACGTGCAGGTCGACCTCGCTCCACGTCACCGACAGCGGCTGCCACGCGCCGTACGCGCCGTCGTCGAGCAGCGGCTGGGCCTCGAGGGCCGGGGCGTCACCGAGGGCGTCGAGCTCGATCAGCGCGCCGACGCGCGCGGCCCCGTCCTTCGCCAGCAGCACCGGCGACACGAGCCAGCCATCGTCGAGGGTCCAGGTCTCGGCGAACTCGTTCGGCGTGACGACCACGTCGCCGTCCGGTGTCGGCTCGGCGGACGCGTCGTCCGCAGCCCCACCGGCCACGCCCGAGCCGCCCCCCGTCGTGCCCGCGTCCGTCCAGTCCGTGCCGGTGTCGGCGGTGGGCACCGACAGGGTCGTGGTGTCCTGGCCGCAGGCGACGAGGGCGAGGGCGAAGGCCGTGCAGACCGCGAGGCGTCCGATGCGCATGGATAGACCGGTGTGGGATGTCCGCCTCACTGTGCCGTCGACGGTGCCGGTTTCGCAAGGGATTCGACCACTTGTCACAGAATCTGCCGACCGCGCGGTAGACAGCGTTTCGGCCATCTGCCAGGGTCGCGGCGCTCGTACCTCTTCACGACCCCGGTTTTTGTCGATGCAATCCCACCGACGGATGCCCCCGCCCGGCGTGCGCCTCGCGCGCGTGCTCGTGTGCGCGAGTGTCGGCCTGCTCGCCGCGTGCGGTGCAGACGAAGCAGCGGACCTCTTCCCCGGCGATGGCCTCGAAGCCGACGTCGTGGACGGGGTCGACGCCGGCGAAGACACCGCCACGGACGCCGGTGACTCCGACGTCGGCGATGTCGGCGGCGAGGACGCCGACCCGGATGGCACCGAGGTGCTGCCCGACGTCGTCGAGGTCCCCGAGACCGACCCGATGCCCACCCGCCTGCGCCGCCTGGGCGCCGAGCAGTGGGACCACATCATCCACGACGTGTTCGGCGAGGACATCGTCGTGCCGCCGCTGCCCGAAGCCGAGGTGAACGTCGGCGGGCTCCTGTCGGTGGGCGCGTCCGAGGCCGGGTTCAGCCCGCGCGGCGTCGAGGCCCTCGAGTCGATCGCCTTCACGATCGCCGAGCAGGTGGCCCGGTCCCCCGAAGCGTGGGGCCCGTGGTTCGACTGCGACGGCACCCTGGAGGCCGGATGCATCGAGGCGGGTCTGCCCGCGCTCGGCGCGCAGCTGTGGCGTCGCCCGCTCACCACCGACGAGGTCGACACGATCGTCGGCATCGCTGCAGCAGCCCGCGAAGCCCTCGAGTCCGAGGAGTCGGCACTCGAATACGCGCTCGCGACCCTGCTGCAGTCGCCGAACTTCGCGTGGCGGTCCGAGATGCGCGCCGCCGACGATGGCGACACCTTCGACGGCTATTCGCTCGCCGCGCGGCTGTCGTTCTTTCTGTGGGACAGCGTGCCGGACGCCGAGCTGCTCCGGGCCGCCGCCGCCGGAGAGCTCGACACCACCGAGGGCCTCGTCGCCCAGGCCGAGCGCATGCTCGACGACCCGCGAGCGCGGCGCGGCCTCGCGACCTTCGTCACCCAGTGGCTGCACCTGTACGAGCTCGACGCCCTGACGAAGGACCCGATGCTCTTCGAGCAGTACAGCACGCTGCTCGGGCCCGACGCGCGCGAGGAGACCCTGCGCGTCTTCGAGTCGTTCGTCTTCGACGAGCCGCGGGACTACCGCCAGATCATGACCACGCGGCGGACCTTCCTGAACCCGCGCCTCGCCGCCCTGTACGGCCTGCCCACGCCGAACCCGGACGGGTTTGCCGAGGTGCTGCTGCCCGAGTCCACCCCGCGCCGCGGGCTGCTCGGGCACGCCGGGTTCCTCGCGCTGCACGCGCACGCCGTGACCTCGTCGGTGACCCTGCGGGGCGCCGCCGTCCGCGAGATCCTGCTCTGCCAGACCATCCCGCCGCCGCCGGTCGACGTCGATACGTCCATCCCGGAGCCGAGCGGCGACACGCCGACCCTGCGCGACCGCGTCGCCGAGCACCTCGAGAACCCGGCGTGCGCGGGCTGCCACAACCTGACCGACCCGATCGGTCTGGGGCTCGAGAACTACGACGGCATCGGCCGGTACCGGGACTTCGACAGCTCGAGCGGCGAGCCGTACCCGATCGACGCCAGCGGCGAGCTCGACGGTGCCGCGTTCGACGGCGCCCTCGAGCTCGGCGCGGTCATCGCCGAGCACCGGGACTTCCCCCGGTGTCTGGCGCAGATGCTGACCCGTCACGCCACCGGGCAGGTCGAGACGTTCTCGGACCGAGACGCGATCGACGCCCTGGCCACGAACTTCGCGGCGCGCGGCTACCTCGTGCGCCCGGTGATCCTCGACATCGTCGCGAGCCCGATGTTCCGGCTCGCAGGAGCCCCGCTATGAGCCACGTTCTGCGACGTCGTCCGCTCTCGCGGCGGACCTTTCTGCGCGGGCTCCTCGGGGGCGCCGCGGTCGCCATCGCCATGCCGCCGTTGAACGCGTTCTTCGACGCCAACGGGGTCGCCTACGCCGCTGGCGACGGGTTCCCCCTGCGGTTCGGGACGTTCTTCTGGGGCAACGGCGTCCTGCCCGAGCGGTGGGTCCCGTCGTCGACCGGCACGGACTTCGAGCTGTCCGAGCAGCTGGCGCCGCTCGCGTCGGTGAAGGACCGCCTCACCGTGATCAGCGGCATGGAGGTCAAGACCGGCAACCCGACGGCGCACATCAGCGGCCCGGCGGGTCTGTTCACCGGGCAGGGCCTGCAGATCACCGGTTCGGACGAGACCTTCGCCGGCCCGTCGCTCGACCAGATCCTGGCACGCGAGATCGGCGGCGACACGGTCTTTCGCTCGCTCGAGGTCGGCGTCCAGCCGGGCGTGCGCTCGCTCTCGTACAACGGGCCGAACCAGCCCAACCCGGCCATCGCGGACCCGGCAGCGCTCTTCGAGCGGCTCTTCGGGCCGAGCTTCCGCGAGCCGGGCGAGGAGGGGGTCGTCGACCCGACGCTCGCCCTGCGGCGCAGTGTGCTCGATGTCGTGATGGACGACGCCACGCGGCTGCGGGACCGGGTGGGGGTCGAGGACCAGCAGCGCATCGAGCAGCACCTCGATGCCGTCCGTGACCTCGAGCTGCGCATCGCGCGCCTCGAAGAGGACCCGCCGGAGCTCGCCGCCTGCAGCCGCCCCGAGGCGCCGCCGGCGCTGCCCGACGTCGAGGGTCGCCCGCAGATGAGCGAGCGGTCCCGGCTCGTCACCGACCTCGTGACGATGGCCTACGCCTGCGACCTCACCCGCGTGCTCTCGTACTGGTACACGCACCCGGTCAGCGACGTGCTATTCCCCGAGGCGACGGCGGGCCACCACCAGCTCACCCACGACGAGCCCGGCGATCAGCCGCAGGTGCACGCGATCGTGACGTCGATCATGCGCGACCTGAACTACATGCTGTCGTCGATGGCGGCGATCCCCGAGGGGGACGGCACGCTGCTCGACAACTCGGCGATCCTGGCCACGACCGACGTCTCGTACGGTCGCACCCACCAGATCGACGAGTACCCGATCCTCATCGCCGGCTCGGCGGGCGGTCGTCTGCGGACGGGCCTGCACTACCGGTCGACGAGCAACGAGAACACGAGCCTGGTGCCGTTCACCCTGTTGAATGCCCTGGGCGTGCCCGTCAGCGAGTTCGGCGTCGACGCCGGTCGCGTGACGAACGGGCTGGGAGCGATCGAAGCATGAGCACTCTGCTGCGCACTGCTGCGCTCGCATCCACCGTCGCGCTCGTCGCTGCGGCGTGCGGCGACGAGGCCGCGGACCGGTTCGACGGCCAGCCGTTCGACACGACGGATGCTGGCGCGGATACCGCGGGCACGGACGCGTCGGCCGACGCCGACGGTGCCGACACGGGCACCGACGCTGCTGCAGGCGACGTTGCGATCGACACGACCGGGCCCGACGAGGGCGGCGTCACCGAGCCCCCGGATCCGGAATGGTTCGGCGGCGAGCGGTACATCGAGCCGAACACGCACACCAACGTCATCCGCCGGATGATCTTCTACGGCGAGGAGGGCGGCGTTGCCGATGGCTTCGACCTCGACGAGCGCACCAGCGAGATCGGTGACCCGCAGTCGTGCGGCCACCCGGACCTCGTCGACTCGACCGGGCAGGACGGCATCGACAACCAGCTCGCGGTGCTGTGGAACGCGATCGTCTTGATCGTCGGCGAGCAGACGGAAGAGCTGCTTCAGGGCGCGATCAACGAGGGGCGCGTGCTCATCATGATCGAGCTCGCGGACCTCGACGACCTGCAGAACGACGACGACGTCACGGTGCGCATCTATCGCGGGCTGCTCGATCCCGAGCTGGGCACCACCGGCCTGATCTCGCCCGACCAGACCTTCGCGTTCGACACCGAGGGCCCCGTGTCCGAGGTGACCGGCGTCGCGCTGGTCGACGGTGCGCTCGAAGCCGGCCCCCTCGAGATCCTGATCCCGCTCGACATCCTTGACTTGAAGATCGTGCTGCCCCTCGAGGTGGCTCGCGTACGGCTCCAGGTCGAAGAGGACGGCTCGTTTCACGGGATGATCGGCGGCGCGATCAACGTGCCGCTGATGCTCGAAGCGCTGCTCGACACGAACGCCGCGGCCGAGACCCGCACGGTGCAGCCGTTCTTCGAAGCGAACACCGACATGTTCGCCGGCGACGACGGGTGCACGCACCTGTCCGCGGCGCTCCGGTTCGAGGGCACGGCCGCCTTCGTCACGCGCCCGGTCGATCCGGACAGCTGACGCCCGCTCGGGGCGGATCATCGGGGGATCTTCGATGTGCATCGCGCGGTGATCTGCGCGTTGCACGATCGTGTGCATCCTCGCGCGTATCACGAACTGGCACGAATCTCTACGAGGTCGTGCAAGCCCCGTGGCACACACGAATCCGAGGGGTTTCGTGCGAGGATCCAGTGGTCATCGACGTGTTGCTCGCGAAATCGGGGGTGTGCGCGTATAGTGCCGGTGGAAGAAATCCACCTACATAGGTTGCGCGATGTCTGTGCTGCGGCGATTCGCTGTCGGCGTGCTCCTTGCGAGCACGTTCGCCGGGGGGGCGTGTGCCCCCGAGTCCCCCTCGAACCCGGACGCGGGTCCCCCCGTCGACGTGTCGGGCGGTGACGCCTCGGTGACCGAATCGGCGGTGACGTCGACGCCGGTCGCCGTGCCGCTCTTCGAGTTCGTGGGGTACGCGGATCCGTCGACGAACGACCTGCGCATCGAGGTGGTCGACGCGCATCCGGTCGTCGAGGGCGTCCTGCGCACGGTCTCGCAGGCGACGTGGTGCTCGCCGGTGATCGTGCAGGACGGGGTCGAGTACTCGAGCCCGCCGAACTCGCTGGAGCCGTTCACCGACCCGGACACGGTCGCGAGCTCGGTGCCCGGTGAGCCGTACCCGGCGGAGTGCCGCATCCCCGAGTTCGACGCCGACCGGTCCGAATACGACGACCTGTACATCATCGACGGCGTCTTCTGCGGCGTGACGGGTCTGCGCAACTTCTACGAAGAGGCGTTCGACAACATCCACATCGAGATCCTCTACGTCGGCTCGCCCGACAACGCGCCGTACACCTACCCGTACGGCAACGGCGCCGAGTGGGAGTCCCTGCCCGGTCGTGACGCGCCGGGTGTGTCGAACGGCGGCCTCTTCCGGGTCGGCGACCTCGCGCCGCAGGGCGACGCCGGCGACGAGAACACCACGATGCTCACGTTCAAGAACGGCTCGGACGCGCCGTTCGAGTTCCGCGGCGTCGTCTATGCCGAGACGGCCGAAGACTGCGACACCCCGATCGACGACGACTGCGACGGCGTCGTGAACAACGGATGCCGGCTCTTCGAGGGCGGCGACCCGTGCTACGACGGCGAAGACTGCGAGACCGGCGTCTGCACCGACGGCGAGTGCGTCGGCGCCTGCGCCCCGGGTCGGTTCGGCGCGGATTGCGCCGAGTGCCCCGGTGGTGCGGACACGCCGTGCTCCGACAACGGGTCCTGCGACGAGGGCCTCGACGGCGACGGCGCCTGCACCTGCGACGAGGGCTTCGTCGGCGACGCGTGTGACGCGTGCGTCGACAACCGCTTCGGCGCGGACTGCGCCGAGTGCCCCGGTGGCGTCGACGACCCGTGCAGCGGCCTCGGCGTCTGCAACGACGGCATCGGCGGGACG
>Ga0070729_10005917_pt1 | contig 12349 bp, 9 predicted proteins | sample tdDd472_FD_66725 | JGI IMG/M metagenome (GOLD analysis project Ga0070729, IMG submission 66725) | Marine sediment microbial communities from the Atlantic coast under amendment with organic carbon and nitrate - tdDd47.2 | ecosystem: Environmental > Aquatic > Marine > Coastal > Sediment | place...
CCGCCACAGGCCGGGGATCCATCCCACCACCTCGGCAGGGCATGGCCCTGCCGCAACTGTGTGGGTTGGGGATCCATCCCACCACCTGCCGGGATATGGGCACCCACCGCCACAGTAGGCCGGTGGGCCAAGCCCGCCGGCCTGGGGTGCATCCCACCACCGGCCGGGACATGGGCACCCACCGGCCAGAATACAGGCACCCACCGGACACTGGCACATTGCACCGCGGGGATGCACGGTTGGGGCGTTCTTTGGACCGGACTGCTGGATGAGCCTTGCTACGCTCGGTGCTGTGTTTGCCGCGCTCGGGATCGCGACGGGGGCGTTCGGCGCCCACGGCCTCAAGAAGCGCCTCGACGCCGAGGCGCTCGGCTGGTGGTCGACCGGCGCGCTGTATCACCTGCTGCACGCGGTCGGCGTGGTGGCCCTGTGCGGCGCGAATCCGGATCCGAACCTCGCCCGGGCGGCCACGTTGCTGCTCGTCGGGATCTGCGTGTTCAGCGGCAGCCTGTACGCGATGGCGCTGACCGGCGTCCGCAAGCTCGGGGCGATCACGCCGATCGGCGGGCTCGCGTTCATCGGGGGCTGGGTGCTCGCCGCGATCGCCTTCGCGCAGGGCGCGTGACAACCGTGCGACGCGCCGCGGTGCGTCGTGCCCGCGCGTTGACGTTCGGTCGGCGCGTGTGTCTCTTCGTCGGTGTCCCAGCGAGACCTGCATGCGCCTCGAGACCCTGTACATCGGCCGCCATGGCGTCGCCGAGGATGGTCATCCCGATCATCCCGGGGATGACGATCAGCGGCGGCTGACCCCCGAGGGGGCCGACGAGACGCGGCTCGTGTACGCCGCCGCGTCGCGGGCTGGCGTCGCGGTCGACGCGATCTGGACGAGCCCGCTGGTTCGGGCTCGCGAGACCGCGGCGATCGCGACGGAGATGCTGCTGCCCGGGACCGCCCCGACTGTCGTCGAGGCCCTGCGGCTCGGCGCGCGGACGGGGGATCTCGTCGCGGCGCTCGCTGCGTCGGACGTGCGTCGCCTGCTCGTCGTCGGCCATGAGCCGTCGTTGTCCGAGCTCTTCGGCGCGCTGCTGTCCCGAGGCGCCGCGCGGGTGCGCGTGCCACGCGCCGGACTCGGCTGCGTCGCGACCCGCGCGGTGAACGAGCGCGTCGTCGGCGAGCTGCGCTGGCTGGCGCCCCCGGACCTGTTGACCGGCCGCCCCCGCCCCGACGGCGAACCCCGCTGGTGGGAGCCCGGCGGCGGGCGCGCGTGACCCCATCCCTTTCGAAGCCCTGACGTCGCCCCTCGGGGCGCATCGCACCGGAGACCCCATGTCGGACGCCCCTTTTCACAACCTCGAGCAGTTCGAGAAGGCGATCGAGCGCCTCATCGAGCAGGCGGACGCCCAGAACCGTGGTGCCGACCTCGATCGCCTCGTGAGCCACCTGCAGCGGTCTCCGGCGGACGTCTCGCGCCTCGCCAGTCTGCTCATGATGGTCGACGACGACTTCCGCTCGCCGCTGAAGGCGGACGTCGACGCGTTTCGTCGGTTCCACCGCCAGAAGAAGCGCGAGGCGAGCGACGACGAGATCCTCAAGGTGATGATGAAGGTCTACGCGACGAAGCGCGGCTGACCGCGTCGTCGTCTCGGGGTCGGATGCGCACGTCGCGAAGTTGCGTCGGGCTGCGGCACGCCGCACTCTGCGGGGGACCGCTGCCCCCGATGGCCGTGACCACCCGCACCGACCCCGCCGAAGCCCTGCGCCGCCTGCACCTCGAGCTGCTCGAGGGCGAGCGTCGGTTCGCGGCCCAGTGGCAGGCCCGGGTCGAGGCCCTGCGCCGGCGTCAGGCGGCGCGCCCGCCGCGGCAGCTCGAGCTGCCCCTGCGGTAGCGCCTCGGCGCGGCGAACGGATCGCATGTCGCCTGGCCCCGTGGCGTGACGGTGTGTCGCGTGTCGGTGGGGCTCGCCGGCTGCGTCTCGCACGGCACGCCTTGTACGGCACGTCGCGCACGGAGCGGTTTGCACCGGCGCGGCGGGATGGATACCATGCCGAGCCGCCGGGCAACGGGCCCCGGCCCCTCTCGTGGAGACCGTGATGCGTACCCTCGTCGCTGCTGCCAGCGCTCTGTCCCTGATCGCCGCGCTTGGCGCCTGCTCCGATGACGGTGGCGGGGGTGAGGCCGACACCGGCGGGTCGACGGACACCGGGGTGACCGACACCGGCGGCGAGGTCGACACCGGCACGACGGACACGGGCGCCGACGTCGGACCGCGACCGACGGAGATCTCGTTCACCCTCACCAACGGCAACCCCGGCGGGCTGTCGCGCTGGGTGCAGGTGAGCACGAACCAGGGCACCCCGGGCTGGTGGAACATCAACGAGGACTCGATGGTGCCCACCGAGCTGCGTGCGCACGACGCCTGCACGATCGACAACTGCGACGAGGGCGCGGGCGGCTGCACCGGCGAAGAGGGCGAGATCCTCGAGCTCGGCCCCGCCCAGTCGATCTCGGGCAGCTGGGACCTGATGCTCTTCGACACGATCGCCGAGGGCGCGGACGTCTGCGAGCAGCCGTACGACGCCGACGAGCCGTCGTACCGCGTCCAGTTCTGCTGGAGCCCCGAGCCCCCCGGCGCCGACGGGATGCTGCCGGCGGGCACGATCAGCTGCACGCGCCTGCCGTTCCGCATCGGCGTCGACAACGACATCGCCTACACGATCGAGGGGCTGTCGACCTGCGAGGACGGCGTCTGCGACCCGGGCGAGACCTCGGTCACGTGCCCGAGCGACTGCACCGACCTCACCGCGACGGACGTGGTCCTCGCGTGCAACCGGTACTGCCGCCCGCTGGCCGAGTGCTCGGACGAGTTCACGTACGACGCGTGCGAGGCCGGGCTGTGCGCGGACCTGCAGGGCTCGTTCGGCTCGGCGTCGACCGATTGCCTGCTTGCCGCGGTCGACATGTACGCCTGCGCGACGGCCCTCGACACCTGCGAAGACCTCGCGGCGTTCCAGGCGGGCGACACGTCGAACCCGTGCGGCGACGCGATGGACGCGGCGGCGGCGGCCTGCGGCGAGTGAGCCGCGGACGCGCCTGTGCAGCGAGCGCGGGATCGGGCACCCTCGGCGCGTGACCGCCCCGACGCTGCGTGCTGCCGATGCCCTGGACCGAGTGGACCGACCCCGCCTTCGACGCTGCCCGTGCGCTGCATGCGCGCGTCGGTCTGATCGACCTGCACGTCGACTCGATCATCCAGAACCGGCTCTTCGGGTATGACCCGAGGCGGCGCCATCGGGCCGGCTGGCCGGGGCAGCCGCTGTTCTGGCACGCCGACCTGCCGCGCATGCACGACGCGACGTACGGCGGGGCCTGCCTCGGCATCCACTACTGGCCCGTCGAGCGAGAGGGCGGCTGGGTCGAGTGCACGAAGCAGATCGACGTGGTCGACGCCCTGGGCGCGGCGGACGACACGTGTCTGCGCGTGCGGTGCGCCGACGACTGGGACCGCGCCCACGAGACCGGCCGTGTCGCGCTCTGCCCGGGCGTCGAAGGCGCGCACATGCTCAACGGGCACATCAGCCGCGTCGCCGAGCTCGCAGCGCGGGACGTCGCGTACCTGACCCTCGCGCACTTCTCGAAGAACGCCGCGGCGACGCCGTCCCTCGGTCGCGGGGCGGACGAGACGAGCGGGCTCAGCCACTTCGGGCGCGAGGTCGTGCGGGCGTGCAATGCGCACGGCATCGCGGTCGACGTGGCCCACGTGAACACGCCCGGCGTCCTGGACGCGTGCGCCGCGTCCACGGCGCCGGTGTTCTGCACGCACACCGGCGTGAAGGGCGTGCACGACTCGGCGCGCAACATCACGGACGAAGAGATCGACGCCATCGCCGAGCTGGACGGCGCCATCGGCATCATCCTCGGCCCGGGCTTTCTCACCGGGTCCCACCGTGCCGATCACCGCTGCGTCGTCGACCACATCGAGTACGTCGTCGAACGCGTCGGCTGGCGGCACGTCAGCGTCGGCAGCGACCTCGACGGCTGGTTGCCGCGGATCCCCAACGACATGAAGGACTGCCGCGACCTGGTGAAGGTCACGCAGTCCCTGCTCGATCGGGGGCACGCCGAAGACGACGTCGCCCTGATGCTGCGGGCGAACACGATGCGCGTGTTTCGGGCGGTCGAAGCGGCCGCCGACTGACGCCTGTGTCGCGGCCGACCGCCGCGCCCGATCAGAGGTAGCCGCAGGTCACCTGGACGTAGAGTCCATCCGGGCACGTCGTGCGTGATGTGTCGACCTCGTGCACGCACTCGATCATGTTGCGCGAGGCGCCGTAGCAGTGGTCGCCAATCAGCCAGAAGATTCCATCCGCGTCTGGCCGAACGCGGCCCGAGAAGCTGCGGCGATTGCGATACGAGACCATGCGTTCGGCCCCCAATGACTCGCAGACGGTCCGTGCGTCCGTTGCATCGAGGTCGCGGTTGAGGGCCGAGCAGAGCCATCGCCAGTCTCCGTCTGCGTACACCTGGACGAAGTTGTTGTCCGTGATGCGCGTGACTCCCTCGGTCGGCGTCACGCAGGCCTCGTCGAGACAGGCCTCGTCGCCGACACAGCCACCACCGCCGGCGCCGTCGGCGCACGAGCAGCGGTCCCATCGCCACGCGGGCCGACAGTCGGCACCTTCGCACAGTCGCGACGCGGGCGCTTCGACGGCGCAGGCGCATTCGGACCTCGAACACACCGTCGTTTCGTCGCCGCACACGGTGCCGCAGCCTCCGCAGTTGAGGCGATCGATCGACGTGACGACGCAGTCGCCGTCGCACGCCGTCCAGCCGCCAGGGCAGGCGCAGCCGCCGTCGTCGCAGAGCGCGCCAGCGCCGCAGCTCACGCCGCAGTCGCCGCAGTTCTCGGCGGTATCGAGGGCCGTGCAGGTGCCGTCGCAGAGCGCGAGGTCGCCGGGGCAGGTGCAGGCGCCCGCGTCGCAGGTCGTGCCGCCACCGCAGGTGTCGCCACAGGCGCCGCAGTCCGCGTTGGTGCCGAGGGGCGTGCAGGTGCCGTCGCACGCAGCGTCGCCGTCGCAGGTCAGGGTCACGGTCGTCGTGGCGCTCGCGTTGCTGCCGCCGACGTCGAAGAACACCGCCTCGAACGTGCGGTCGGTGTCCTCGGTGAAGTCGATGTCGCGCAGGCGGTGCATCTGGGCCCACGTGAGGGTGATCGAGTACGCGCCTTCGCTCGCGGCGGTCGAGAACGAGCCGTAGCTGCGGCCGGTGACCGGGTCGTCGAGGGTGCCGCCGATCAGGTCGTCGATGCCGTCGGGGTCGGTGACGACCGCGCTGAAGGTGACCGTCTCGCCCTCGCTGATGTCGCCCACGTCGGTGTTGAACCGGATGATCCGCGGCCCGCGGTCGCCATCGGGCTCGCAGGCGCCGGCGTCCGTGCAGCGGAACCCGGTGTCGCAGGTGCCGCAGGACGTGCCGCACGTCGGGTCCGGCCCGCAGTCACGGTCGCCGCAGGTCGGGGCGCACTCGTCGGTGCAGCCGGTCGTGTCGAAGCCGTCGCAGGCGTCGTTGCAGCCGAGGGTGCCGCCGTCGAATCCGAGCGCGACGCAGTCGGTCGGGACGTCTGTCCCGTCGCACGCCTCGTCGCCTTCGCGCGCGTCGTCGCCACAGGTCGGCGGGTCGTTCTCGCAGGCCGTGGTGTCGAAGCCGTCGCAGGCGTCGTTGCACGCGAGGTCGCCGCGGTCGAAGCCGAGGTCGCCGCAGGTCGTGTCGTTGAGGTCGTCACCGTCGCAGAGCTCGCCGGGCTCACGGGCGACGCCGTCGCAGGTGCTGCCGCCGCCGCCCTCGCAGGCCGAGGTGTCGAAGCCGTCGCAGGCGTCGTTGCAGGTGAGGGTGCCGCCGTCGAGACCCAGGGCTTCGCAGCTCAGGCCGCCGAGGTCGGTGGTGTCGCAGAGCTCGCCGTCGTCGATCGTGCCGTCACCGCAGCCGGGCTCGACGCCGCAGCCGCTCAGGTCGACCGCGTCGCAGGTGTCGTTGCAGCGGAGCGTGCCGTCCGGCTGGCCAAGGGACGCGCAGGTCAGTGCGCCGACATCGTCGCCGTCGCAGATCTCGTCGCCGTTGCGCTCGCCGTCGCCGCAGAACGGCGCGCCGGCGTCGGTGCTCGCGTCGCCGCCGCCGTCGTCGCTCGTGTCTTCGCCGGCGTCCGCGTTCGCGTCTTCGCCAGCATCCTCGGCGGTGTCGTCGTCGGCGTCCGCAGTGGCATCCTCGGAGGCATCGTTCGCCGTGTCGTCGTCGGCGTCCGAGGTGCCCGCGTCGCCGCCGGTGCTCGTGTCGGTCGCGACGTCGTCGGCCGCGTCTGCGCCGCCGGCCGGGGCGGCGTCATCGCCGCCGCACGCGACGAGGGCGAGGGCGAGGGCGCAGAGGCCGAATCGGGTGATGGTTCGGTGCATGAGATGCTCGGGGTCGCTGCGTCGGTCTCGTGGTGTCCGAGGACGGTGTGGCGTCAGCGGCAGGTGATGTCGATGCGGTCGAGGCGGTCGATGCCGCAGTCGACCTGGCCCCAGCCGTACTCGACGCAGTCCGTGAGGTCGGCTTCGGTGCCCTGGCATTCGAAGGCGCCGAGGCACAGTCCGTCATCGACGGTCGTCGGGTCGCCGGTGGCGTGGGACACGTACGTCATGCCCATCGAACGGCAGAACACGCGCGCCTCGTCCTCGCGGAAGTACGTGAACCCGGTGGTGAGCGTCCACCACCGATCGTCGTAGAACACCTGCGCGCGACCGTCGGCGTCGATGCGGCCTTCGCCGTCTTCGGCGGGCGTGCGGGACGCGATGCAGTCGATGCGGGCGTAGCTGTCCGGCCCGGCGCCGCACCAGTCGTACGTGGCGCCGCAGGACTCGAGGCTCGACAGGTTCGGGTCGTCGCAGAAGTAGTCGATCACCGCGCCGGCCCCGTCGTCGACGTCCGGGCGGGTCTGGTCGCGCACCATCCGGGCGAGGTCCATGCCCAGCGACTCGCAGGCCGCCTCGGCGTGGGTGATGCGGAAGATGTTGCACATCGGATACCACGTGCCGCTGGAGTAGAAGTCGGGGAACCCATCGGCGTTGATGCGAATCTCGCCGTTGCGCGGCCGTCGGCATCCGGTGCTGGTGCAGGTCTCGTTCGCGGCGCACTCGATGTCGCAGCCGCCGCAGTGGCTCGTCCGCGCCGGATCGAGGCAGCCGTCGGCGCCGCAGTACATGTCGGGGCGGTCGCAGGTGCAGGCGCGGTCCTCACATGTCGCACCGTCGAGGCACGCGTTGTCGCAGGCGCCGCAGTCGCTGTCGGTGTCGAGGTCGGTGCAGGCGCCGTCGCAGACCGCGTCGAGCTCGCCGGGGCAGGCGCACGCGCCGCCGTCACAGACGCCCCCGTCGGCGCAGGTGAGTCCGCAGCCGCCGCAGTTGTCGGTCGTGGTGATGTCGGTGCACACGCCGCCGCACACGACCTCGCCGGCGGGGCAGGCGCAGCCGCCGTCGACGCACGCAGCGCCCAGCGGGCAGGCCTCGCCGCAGGTGCCACAATCGGTCGTCGTGGTGAGGTCGGTGCAGATGCCGTCGCAGACGCCCTCGTCGGGGCCGCAGGTGCATGCGCCGTCGACGCAGGCGCCGCCGGTCGCGCAGACGTTGCCGCAGTCGCCGCAGTCGGTGGTCGTCGTCAGGTCGGTGCAGGTGCCGTCGCAGACGCCCTCGTCGGGGCCGCAGGTGCAGCCGGCTGCGCCGCAGAGTCCGAGCTCGGGGCACACGTCGTCACAGGCGAGGCAGTCCGACGTCGTGCCGGCGGGGGTGCAGGCGCCGTCGCAGGCGAAGTCGCCGTCGCAGGTGAGCGTCAGCTCGATGCGGGCCGTCGCGTCGCTGCCGCTGACGTCGAAGAACACGGCCTCGAAGCTGCGCGACGTGTCTTCGGTGAAGTCGATCGTGCGGACGCGGTGGATCTGGCCCCACGTGAGGGTCAGGGCGTACGAGCCCTCGCCGGCCGCCGTCGAGAACGCGCCGTACGAGCGGCCGGTGGCCGGGTCGTCGAGGGTGCCGCCGATCACGTCGTCGATGCCGTCGGGGTCGGTGACCACGGCGCTGAAGGTGACGGTCTCGCCCTCGGAGATGTCGAACACGTCGGTGTTGAAGCGCAGGATGCGCGGGCCGCGATCGCCGTCGAGCTCGCAGCGCCCGGCGTCGCTGCAGCGCTCGCCCGTGTCGCAGGTGCCGCACGAGTCACCGCAGGTCGGGTCCGGGCCGCACTCGCGGCCGCCGCACGCAGGGACGCAGGCGGCGATGCAGTCCGACTCGTCGAACCCAGCGCAGTCCCCGCGGCAGGCGAGGTCACCGCCCTCGAACCCGCGGCCTTCGCAGGTCTCGCCGCCAAGCGACGTGCCGTCGCACACCTCGTCGCCCTCGCGGACGTCGTTGCCGCAGGTGGCCGGTCGGGTGCAGGCGTCGGTGTCGAAGGCGGTGCAGTCCATCGCGCAGCGCAGGGTGCCGCCCGCGAATCCGAGCGAGCGGCAGGTCTCGTCGGACAGATCGTCGCGGTCGCAGACCTCGTCGCCGGCGGCGGTGCCGTCGCCGCAGACCGCGTCACGGGTGCAGCCGGTCGTGTCGAAACCGGCGCAGCCCGGGGCGCAGGCGAGGGTGCCGGCGTCGAAGCCGAGGCCTTCGCAGGTGGAGTCGCCGACGTCGTCGCCGTCGCAGAGTTCGCCGGCATCGCGGGTACCGTCGCCGCACTCCGGCCCGTCGCGGGTGCACCCGGTGGTGACGTAGCCGGCGCAGTCGTCGTCGCAGGCGAGGGTGCCGGCGTCGAAGCCGAGGTCCGTGCAGTCCGCCGCGAGGTCTTCGCCGTCGCAGAGCTCGCCGGCGTCGCGCGTGCCGTCGCCGCACACCGGGTCCGTGTCGCCCTCGCAGGCCGACGTGTCGAACCCGTCGCAGGCGTCGTTGCAGGCCAGCTCGCCGCGGTCGAACTCGAGGTCGACGCAGGTCGTGCCGTCAAGGTCGTCGCCGTCGCAGAGCTCGCCGTCGTCGCGGGTGCCGTCGCCGCAGGTCGGCTCGTCGCCGCAGGCGTCGAGCACGAAGCCCGAGCAGTCCTCACGACAGCGCAGGGTGCCGCCGGCGAACCCGAGCCCCTCGCAGGTCACGCCGTCGAGGTCGTCGCCGTCGCAGAGCTCGCCGTCGTCGCGGGTGCCGTCGCCGCAGCGGGGGGGCATGTCGCGGGTGCAGGCGTCGAACACGTAGCGGTCGCAGCCCTCGGCGCAGGCGAGCTCACCGCCGTCGAACGCAAAGTCGAGGCAGGTGGCGTCGTCGAGGTCGTCGCCGTCGCAGAGCTCGCCCGGGTCGCGGGTGCCGTCGCCGCAGCGGGGCGGATCGGCGTCCGGGGCGGCGTCGGTCGTGGCGTCCGGATCAGCGTCTGCTGCGACGTCGGGATCCGTGTCGGGGGTGGCGTCTTCGGTGGCGTCCGGCGCAGCGTCGGGGTCGGTCGACACATCGGGATCGCCGCTGTCGGTGCCACCGGCGTCGGATGTGTCGCCGGGATCGCCGCCGTCCGTCTCGGTCGTATCGCCGGTCGACGTGTCGACAGGCCCGGAGTCCTCGGCGCCGGTGTCTGCGTCGGTGGCGTCGGACCCGCTGCACGCCGCGAGGGCGGCGAGGCAGCAGCTGAGGGCGATTCGGCGCAGGGACGACGGCATGGCGAGACCACGAAGGAGCAGGCGGCGCCGGCGCGGTTCGCCGCGCGCCGCGTCTGGAATCGGGGGAACCTGCGGCCCACCATGTGCGGTTTCGCGCCGCGTCGCAAGGCGCCGCGGGCGATTCGGCGCCCGGTCAGTTGCCGGGGACGTTGAGGAACACGCTGACCCCGCGGCCGTCGATGTTCGCCTGGAAGGCGCCCATCTGGGACTGCTCTTCGACCTCGCCGCCGAACACCTGATCGTAGTTCACGGTGAAGTCGAGCGTGGTCAGCAGGGAGTCCATGAACGAGCCAGCGACCCAGTCGTTGGTGAAGAGCGAGCCGAAGCCCTGCCCGTCGGCGATCTGCACGTCCTGCACCGAGAACGCGAACGTGCCCGGCTCGACGGTCAGACCGAGCGCCGCCGTGAGGTCCGCGGTGCCGCAGAAGCTGTCGGTGCGCCACAGGCGGGCCGAGGTCTGCAGCAGGCCATCGTCGGTGGTGTTCATCTGCTGCAGGGTGACCGACATCGTGCCGCCGTCGCCGACCGCGCTGTTGCCGGCGTCGTCGACGTCCGAGGGGATCACGCCCTCGTAGTTCATGCGCCGGCTCATCGCGAGCAGCAGGTTCGGGTGGAACACGATGCCGATGTCGGCGCCTTCGGGCAGGGCGGTCTGGACCTCGAGGTCCGTGCCGGCGTCCGTCGGCAGGTTCGACTGCATCGCGATGACCATCGTGCCGCTGTCGGGGTAGACGAACGGGCCGCGTCCGGCGAGCAGGACCTCGCCCTGGCCGAGGGTCCACGAGTCGAGGGTGGCGATGGGCTGCTTCTGAAAGCGCGTGCGCAGCCAGTCCTCGAGCAGGGTCGTGAGGAGCGGCTCGAGGGCGGTGACGGCGGTGTTGCCGACGTCGCCGAAGTCGGCAGTGATGCCCGTGACCTGCAAGCTCTCGAAGCCCGCGTTGAGGATCGTCTTGCGATCGCCCTCGGGGATCAGCCCGACCGGCATCTGCACGTCGATGATGCCCCCGCGGGTCGGCGGCTCGGCGTTGTTGAAGCCGACGCCGAGCGAGAAGGGCACCGACGCGGACAGGCAGTCGATGCAGGCCTGGTTGCCGCCGATGGCGAGGAGCGGGATCTCGGGCTGCACCGAGAGCGTGACCTCCTGACCGAGCAGGCGGATCGACTCCGACAGCACGGGGAGCTGCGTGTCCGAGAGGCGCGCGAAGAGGTCGTTGATGGCGACCTGGTTCAACACGAGCGCCATCGGGAACGACTCGGACGAGGCCGAGATCGTCGGCAGCAGCTCGCCGCTCTTGTCGAGCTCGACGGCGTACTCGGACTCGTAGGTCGTGCAGTCGCCGTTGAGGGCGCTGGTGAGTTCTTCGCAGCCTGCGAGGCCGAGCGCGGCCGAGGCGGCGAGGACGTAGGGGACGGCGGAAGCGATTCGCATGACGAGACCCGGTTCGGGTGAAGCGCGAAGAGTCTGGCAGAGGGACGGACTGGCGTCACCCCCCGATGCCGCGACTGATCGTATCGACGCAGCGCCGCGCGCATCATTCACCGTGCCGGGCGGACGAGCGGCCGTGACGCGACCGTGACGGGATCGCGCAGGCCCGCAGCCCTTGCGGTTCGCACGAGCCCGCAATAAGCCCGCTATCGGACGTACCGAAACGCACGGATTCGGGGCCGCCCCCGGCCCCACAGACCACGGAGAAGCGCATGAACACCGCCGCCACCACCTCGGCGCCCTTTCTGGACACGGGCCTCCCGCTCTTCGCGAACCTGCCCCACAAGGTCGCGGACCTGAGCGAGAAGACCGTCGCCTTCGGCCGCAAGGAGATCGAGCTCGCCGAAGACGAGATGCCCGGTCTCATCGCGCTCCGTGAGGAGTTCGGCGCCGCGCAGCCTCTCGCTGGCATCAAGATCATGGGCTCGCTGCACATGACGATCCAGACGGCGGTGCTCGTCGAGACGCTCGTCGACCTCGGCGCGGACGTGCGCTGGGTGTCGTGCAACATCTTCTCGACGCAGGACCACGCGGCGGCGGCGACCGTCGTCGGCACCGACACGCGCCCCGGCACGCCGGTCTTCGCGTGGAAGGGCGAGACCCTCGCCGAGTACTGGTGGTGCACGCTGCAGGCGCTGTTCTGGGACGACGGCTCGGGCCCGGACCAGATCGTCGACGACGGCGGCGACGCCACGATGCTGATCCACAAGGGCGTCGAGTTCGAGACCACCGGCGTGTGGCCGGACCCGTCCACGGGTGAATCCGAAGAAGAGAAGGTGTTCCTCTCGATTCTGCACGCCGTGCGCGCCGAGAAGGGCGACAACTTCTGGCGCCCGATGGCGAAGAAGGTCCGCGGTGTGTCCGAAGAGACCACCACGGGCGTGCACCGCCTGTACCAGATGATGGAGCAGGGCAAGCTGCTCTTCCCCGCCATCAACGTGAACGACTCGGTCACGAAGTCGAAGTTCGACAACGTGTACGGCTGCCGTCACTCGCTCGTGGACGCGATCATGCGCGGCACGGACGTGATGCTCGCCGGCAAGCGCACGCTCGTGTGCGGCTTCGGCGACGTCGGCAAGGGCTCGGTCGGCTCGCTGCAGGGCCAGATGGCGAAGGTCTCGGTCACCGAGATCGACCCGATCTGCGCGCTGCAGGCGTC
>Ga0070729_10005921_pt1 | contig 12341 bp, 13 predicted proteins | sample tdDd472_FD_66725 | JGI IMG/M metagenome (GOLD analysis project Ga0070729, IMG submission 66725) | Marine sediment microbial communities from the Atlantic coast under amendment with organic carbon and nitrate - tdDd47.2 | ecosystem: Environmental > Aquatic > Marine > Coastal > Sediment | place...
TCGACCACAACTACCGGGAACGTGGCATGAAAACCATACTCATCAAACCTGGCAGCGACCTCAAAGGAGACGACAAGATCCTTTCCAGGCTTGACGTCAGCCGCCCGGTCGATATTCTGGCCGGTCCCAACGACAACCTTTTCGAACTGATAAAAACGTACAACCTTGAAAAAGGGCCATTCCACTGCATTCTCGTCGATGAGGCTCAGTTCCTCAGCACCCGTCAAGCGGATCAGCTCTTTGAGGTCGCCGTGCTGCAGGACATCCCGGTTATCTGCTATGGACTGCGCACCGATTTCCTGCTCGAGGGATTTCCGGGAAGCGAGCGTCTGCTCCTCCTGGCCCACAGCCTGGAAGAACTCAAAACCATCTGCACCTGCGGACGCAAGGCCATAGCTAACGCCAGGAAAGTCGGCGGCAGTTTCGTTTTTGAGGGTGAACAGCTGGCCATCGACGGACGGGACGAAGTGAGCTACCAATCGCTCTGTGGGCAATGCTATTTTCGCTACAAAAAGGAGGCTGAACGAACCCAGTCTACCACCCGGGGAGAATGAAATATGCAGACCATCGACATCAATACCTGGCCGAGGCGGGATCTTTATCGTTTCTACAGCGGACTTGATTATCCCCATTTCAATATCTGTGCCGAGATCGATATCACCAGACTGCACCGGCACTGCCGTCAAAGCGGCATCTCCCGTTTCAACGGGGTCTTATACGGGGTCTCGAGAACTGCCAACGAAATCGAAGAATTTAGGCAGCGCATAAAAGACGATGAGGTCATACAGCACCATGTAGTCCACCCGTCCTACACTGTCCTCACAGAAGAAAACACCTTCTGCTTCTGCGAAACCAAGTTTTGTGAAGATATCAAAATATTTTCCGAGCGGACCAATCGAGCTATCGCCCGGGCCAAGCTAAACCCGAGCCTTGAGGATGAACCGGGCAGGGACGACTACCTGTTTATCTCGAGCCTGCCATGGGTGCATTTCACCTCTGTTTCCCACCCTATCCACATGAGTCCAGCCGATACCATACCCCGAATCACCTGGGGCCGTTTCACCGAAGTGCACAAACGGGTCATCATGCCGCTCTCGGTTCAAGTACACCATGGCCTTGCCGACGGCTACCACGTAGGCAGGTTCTTCGAACTTTTTCAACAGTGGGTCGAAAGCGTTGATCTAACCAGAACTTCCGAACAGCAAACCGACTGATCTGGGCCTGCTCCGGTTCTGCACCGGCCGGCGACGGACCAGAGATGGGCAACTACATCAGCCGGCGCCCCTTCGAACGCGGCCCTGGCCTGAGCATGACCACAAGCACACAGGCCAGCACACCGGCACCAAAGCCGACGCCGATCATCATCAAGTCGCGGCCAAGCCTGGAGGTATCTTTGTCCGTCTCCGGTGCCATGGTCTTCTCAACAGGTGTCGGCGGCGTTGAGGCCTGGGGTTGAGGTTGGACTGGAGCAGCCTGTTCTTTCGTTACCGCCTGAGCCTCGGGTCGCGGCGGCGTCTTGGCAAAGCCTATGGCGATCAACTCCGCTGTTTTGGCATCACGTACCTTTCGGTCCAGGCTGCCGAGCACCACGGCAATGATGCGTACCCCGTTGCGTTTGGCGGTGGCGACAATAGAAAAACCGGCGGCCTTGAAGTAGCCGGTTTTAAACCCGTCACAGCCATCCACCGAAGCCAGCAGTTTATTGTGAGTACGCATGATAAATTCGCCGCCTCTAAAATCGCGCTCCCGGGTTCCGGTGTACTTAAAGACCTCTGGATTCTTCGCCAGTTCCCGAGCCAGCATGGCCAAATCGCGGGCGCTAGTGCGGTCCGGCTGCTGACCTTCCGAGGGCGGCAATCCATGAACGGAGTAGAAGGTGGTGCCGTTCATACCCAGTTCCTTGGCTTTCTCATTCATAATGGCCACGAAACCATCCTTGGAACCGGCCACATGAATTGCCAGGGCCACTGCCGCATCGTTTGCCGATTGAATGATCAGGGCATAGAGCAGATCTTCCACGGAGAACTGTTCTTTGGGGTCGAGATAAACCTGGGATCCACCCATCTGAGACGCCTCCCTGGTCACCTGGACCAGGTCATCAAGCCGCAGGCTCCCCTGCTCGATCCGGTCGAGGATGACATAGAGAACCATGAGCTTCAGTACCGAAGCCGGATAGGCGATGGCCTCACTGTTTTCATCGACCAGAATTTTGCCGCTGTCGGCATCGATCACCAGGGCTGACAGGTAGGGATCGGCGGAGATGGTCTCGATTTTGGCACGGGCTCCCAGAGCGGGCTGAGCGGCGAACAAAACAAGAGCAAAGACAAAAAGTAGACGTTTCATAAAATTTCCCGGGATCAAAATTCGACTGAATGCTCGGTTTAAATGCGTACCCAACAATATTATAGCGACTGTATCGTTCACCCCACTTCAACACTCAGCAGGGAGTTACTTCAAAATCCTGGAGATTGAACTCGCCGACCCACTGCGGCAGCCTGGTCCTCGGCCCTTCAATCCTGACCAGGGGCAAACGGCGGTCGGCAAGTCCGTTAATCTTCGTCCACAGGGTTGTATCCCCCCAGAACTGGGGTGGTGTTTCTGCGGCGGCGGCGTGATTATATATTTCCCAAGGTTTTCGGCATCCCCGACGAACTGCCTCCAGAGCCATGGCTTCAAGCCGACCCAGGCCGGTGTCAGGGTCCGGCTGCTCCTGGAGCCAGCGACGCAGGGCCGCCGGAACCCATTTGACTGGTGCCGTCTTCTGTCTGGCTATAGTTTCTGCCAGCTTGAGATCCTGCTCTGCGAAGACCCGGTCGACTTCGTCGGCAAAGCGGAACTGGGAAGCACTTACCGACCGTCTGGCATCATAACGGGACAATAGCTGGTCCGGATCAAGCTGGCCAAGACCAATGTATGGTTTGATTCCCGGAAAGTGATCGATACACAACAGCATCACCTGGCTGGTGATGCCCTTGAAAGCGAGACAGCTGAGAAGGTGAACCAGCATCGACTGATCAAAGAGGCAGGCGTCGAACCAGAGCACAACCGGTGCCTCTTTAGGCACCTTTGAGATCCGTTCGTACTGCATCTCAAAGGTGCACAGCACTTCCTGGCCGGCCAGGCCTCCTGCTGTCATCTCTTCAATGAACAGAGACCGCCGCTGCAGCGTATCACGGTCGGGCCAACCGGGGGTCCGGGGACCGTCATAGAGAAGATCGTGCCAGACCAGGATCTCACCAGGCAGACCGGTTTCTGCCAGGACTTCGCCGGAGCGGTCTCCGCTGGTTATATGCAGGGGGGTACTCACCGGCTCAACCGTTCTTTTGGGCTACTGCGCCATTCATAAGGGAAAAAAGCCATGGTATCGATAACCCATAAGAGCGGAGACTGTTGCTACTAATTTATATCAGGACAAAAGAGCCACCACTTTATTCGGGAACCTGATAATCCCACTTGTTGATATACGATTTACGCATCTGATCTTTTTCAGCCGCCGAGGCACCCCAATTACCCTCATAGACGGCTCCTTCCCATTCACCATAGGTCGGGTTGGGCAGGACGATAAACTTGGTACCCCACTGGTCCTTTATCTTATCTGTTTCTAAAGAACGCTGTTCGACTGTCTTCTTCGCAAAATCGCTGGTGAAGTCGTTGAGGTTGTCACCCATCAGCAGGGCAATTTCATAATCTTTGGCGACGATATCCCGGCGCGCCTGTTTATCGCTGGAGTCGGTTCTGAGCAGCAGATGCTTTTCGTCCACGTTGGGAAAACCAAGCTCCATCAGGTTCTTCTTGGTTCCGTCGTAACCAACCATTTTCCGGTTGGTTACGTAAAAAATCTCCACGCCCTTGGCAGCGGCATAATCCAGAAACTCTTTGGCACCCGGCATGGCCCTGGCTTCAGCGGCCTCCATCCAGGGTGTCCAGGTCTTGGACGAATAGCCGAAGTCCTGACCAATGAGCCAAGCCTCGTAGGCAGAATTGTCAATAACCGTCTCATCGGCGTCGACTATCACCGCAACCGGTTTGCTGCCGGTGTAGCCATTCAGAAAACTGTCCAGATTCATGGCGGCAACATTGAAGGCCTGATAGCTCAGCGCTTTGAACTCGGCCGACGACTGCATCCACAGAGTTGCCATGACCAGCTGTTCATTGAGATCCTGGGTCGAGTACATCCCGGCGGCCTGTTCTGCGGTATCCTTTTTCATGGTGGCACAGCCGCCGAGCAGAAGGACAAGCAGCAAAACCGGAATCATGATTTTCCAACGATCAGCACCCTGATTTTTCATACCAATCTCCTTGTCAGGAATTTATTGAATGGGCTTGAGCGGAGTAAAACCGCCGGTGAAGGTTTGACGGTAACTTGCTCCCGAAATGAACTCAAACCTAATCATTTCCCCTTGATTCATCAAGCGCTTCTCAGCATTAAAAATTGTTGCCACTGACAGCTGCCGCCGAGGAATAATTATTGGTAAAAAAACCTATTGCCCGCTTGCATTTATTGCACCGTTCATGAATAGTACTCCCAGGCCAAAACCCCTGCAGATCATCCCTTATCCATCGCACCATGGAGGAAATAGCATGAAACAGGTACCCAAGCTCACCTTGGAAGATGCCAGGTTGATGATGGCAGCTGCTGAAAAAAAAGCTTTAGAGATCGGTGTCGACATGGATATCGCCATTGTCGATGACGGCGGCAACCTGTTGCTGTTTCAGCGAATGGACAACGCCCGGGTGACCTCAATCACTATCGCCATCGACAAGGCATACACCGCCGGGGCCGCCAGAAAATCAACCAGGGATTACGGCAACGTCAGTGGCCCCGGACAACCAGCCTTTGGCATAAACTCAGCCATTCAGGGTCGATTCATGATCTTCGCCGGCGGCCTGCCGATTTTCGTCGACGGCCACCCCGTCGGCGGCATCGGCTGCAGTTCTGGCAGTCCTGATCAGGATGAGGAGGTGGCCCAGGCGGGCATCGACGCGCTGCTCGATGCCCTTTAACGTCACGTTGGTTAACGGGCCAAAGAAATTCTCACTTCGATCGACCTAATTGAGATTGAAAAGAGCGGGCAAAAGAGGTACGTTCCGGGAGTTCAACCTGAATAAAGGATGTAGAAATTTGATTTTCGCACTTCCTGACAGATCAACACAAAAACCCGTTGACCGTGTGCCGCAGGCATTCGGCGGCGGGTTTTTTTGTTCTAAATTCTTCCAAGTTCGGAGGCAGACATGTTCAAAATTGTAAGACGTGAAGAGATGGCGGAAGGCACAGTGATTCTCAATGAGATAGAGGCACCGCTGATTGCCAAGAAAGCAAAACCGGGTCAGTTTGTGATTCTTAAAGCTGACGAGGACGGTGAACGCATTCCGCTGACCATGGCGGAAACCGACAAGGACAAAGGCACCATCACCATCATCTATATGGTGGTCGGTAAATCCACCGCCCTGTTCCGTGATCTGAAGGTTGGGGATGTCTTTCAGGATGTTATCGGCCCACTCGGCAAGGCCACCCACCTCGAGAAACGGGGTAAAGTCATCTGTGTCGGCGGCGGCACCGGCGTTGCAGTGCTCCACCCGATCACCAGGGCCATGAAAGACGTCGGCAACGATGTTACCTGCATCATAGGCGCCCGCACCAAGGACCTGCTGATTCTCGAGGAGCAGATGAAAAGTGCCTCCCACGATCTCCGAGTCTGCACCGATGACGGGTCCTACGGTCATCACGGATTTGTCACCGACGTCATGAAAGAAGTACTTGAAAGCAGCGACGTCAAAGAAGTTGTCGCCATCGGTCCGGTGCCGATGATGAAGGCGGTGGCCAATATCACTAAGGAATACGATGTTCCGACAATGGTCAGCCTCAACCCCATTATGGTCGACGGCACCGGTATGTGCGGGGGATGCAGGGTTTCAGTCGGCGGCGAGACCAAATTCGCCTGCGTGGACGGCCCAGAATTTGACGGGCATAAAGTGGATTTCGACGAACTGATGCTCAGACTTAACGCTTATATCGAAGATGAGAAAAATTGTCACGAAGAGTACTGCACCATTCGTGATGCCAAATAGTGCACTGCAGTTGAAGCTTATCGATTAACCCGCTGAAACAGGGAGGGAAACATGGCGGAAAAACCTGCAAAACCGGTAAAGAACCCCAGAATAGCAATGCCCGAGCAGGACCCGCAGGTCCGGGCCCGAAACTTTCTTGAAGTACCGACGGGATATACCAACAAAATGGCTCAGGAAGAGGCGGCCAGATGTCTGCAGTGCAAGAAACCGGCCTGTGTCCAGGGCTGTCCGGTCGGCGTCGATATTCCCGGTTTTATCGACCTGGTCACTAAAGGTGATATCACTGCGGCGATCCGCAACCTGTGGAGCAAAAATGCCCTGCCAGCCGTCTGCGGCCGGGTCTGTCCCCAGGAAATACAGTGTGAGGGCCTGTGTATACTGGGTAAAAAGGGTGAACCGGTGGCCATCGGCAACCTGGAACGCTATTGTGCGGACTGGGAGCGGGAAAACGGCACCGGTGAACTGCCGCCCAAGGCGGCACCGACCGGCAAGAAAGTTGCCGTCGTCGGCTCCGGGCCCTCGGGCCTCACCGTGGCCGGTGATTGTATCATCAAAGGCCATGACGTTACCATCTTTGAGGCCTTTCACAAGGCCGGCGGCGTGCTGGTCTACGGCATCCCTGAGTTCCGTCTGCCCAAAGCTATCGTGGCCCAGGAGATCAACTTTCTCGAGCGTCTGGGGTGCAAGCTGGAATGCAACGCCGTGGTTGGGCGTACTGTCTCTGTGGATGAACTTCTTGAACAGGGCTTTGACGTTGTGTACATCGGGGTCGGTGCCGGCCTACCGCGATTCATGAATATTCCAGGAGAAAATCTGGTCGGAATTCTCTCGGCCAACGAGTACCTGACCAGGGCCAATCTGATGAAGGCCTATAAATTCCCCGATGTCGACACGCCGATCCCCATTGGTAAAAACGTCGTCGTACTCGGGGCTGGAAACGTGGCCATGGATGCGGCCAGAACGGCGATGCGTCTGGGCGCCGAAAGCGTCAAGATCGTCTACCGTCGATCGCGCGAGGAAATGCCTGCCAGGGCTGCAGAGATTCATCATGCCGAGGAAGAGGGCATCGAGATGTTTCTGCTAACCAACCCGACCAAATACCTGGGCAACGATAAAGGCAGGTTGACCGGTATGGTATGTCTCAAAATGGAACTCGGCGAACCGGATGAATCCGGTCGAAGACGCCCGGTAGCGATCGAAGGCTCCGAGTTTGAAATGGATTGTGACCTCTGTATCGTGGCCGTCGGATCAGGAGCAAACCCGCTGCTGACAAGCGAAACCCCTGATATGCTGCTGAATAAGTGGGGCTATGTCCATACCGATGAAAAAACCGGCAAGACGACCAAGAAAGGCGTCTGGGCCGGGGGCGACATCGTCACTGGCGCGGCCACTGTCATATTGGCCATGGGCGCCGGCCGGGAAGCCGCCGATTCCATGCATGATTACCTTACTCTGGGCTGGTAGATTGGCCGACTGAGTTACTGTCCGCTTAATCCCACGAGTCCTCTTCTAGGGCCGGTTCGATCTTTTCTGGGACCGGCCCTTTTTTACGGCCAACCGTTCCACCCGTTCACCCTGTTATCAGTTTGCCCGCTGGTATACAGGGAGCAGATGATTAGAGTATCTGCAAATCATCTGATGTGTATCTCTCCGGTATAATCTTATTTAGCCGTCTACTGCTGTCTGCCCGTGGATTTCCAATGATTCGTCTTACGACCCTCCTGCTCGTCTGTCTTCTGGTAACCAGTTGTGCCCCAAAGCCTCCTCCGCCTCCCGATCGTGACTATCAACTCGAGGCACTGCAAAACCAGGTCAGGCAGATGGATATCTTCATCGACAACTGGAGCGGTTATGACCAGAAGTACAGCAGAATAAACAACCTGGCCGAATACAAGGCGGTGAAAAACAAGATCTTTTCCTCACCGGCCTACGATAAGCTGCAGTTGCAAGAGCAGTTCGAAGGAAAAATCAATCAGTTCGATGCGGTGGTCAGACGCTATGAAATCTGGCTAGATGAGCGCTCCAGACTACTGGAAAGGATGGAGGCTTTCTCTCATGCCTATGAGGAGGGGCAGAAACAGATTTTTACTAAAAACGCCAAACCGTTCAGGATCAGCCCCTACGAACTGATCGTTGAAAACGGCTACTATGAACTCCTCGCGGAAGACCCCGATCAGGCCTATGCCTCTGCCCGCTACGTGGGACTCAATCAACTCAATATCATTGCCGCCTCCCGAGATCGTCCGCTGCGCCTTCCCCACCTCGCGGTCGGCGACTTTGTCGTGGAGGTGAGAATCAGCAACAGGTCGGATAGAAAGATCCTCAGACCCGACGGTTATCTCGTCCACCGTCAGAGTAGAACCCTGGAAAACGGTAGCAATATATCACGCTCGTATCGTGAATATCTGGTCAAATTCAGTGACGAGGTGAAAAACAAATATCAGTTTGCCCAGGCGATCGACGTCACCAATAAAGATTCGGAGAACGGCATCAGACCGGGAGAACATGCTGTCTGGACTTACCGTTTCAACCCGGATAATCACCCGGTCGAAACGGTCAACACCTTTCAGATAATCTACCCGCAAAAGGTCTTCGGCAAACCCCTGAGACTGAGCATACCTCTAAGAACGATAACAATACCAACACTGCCTGATTCATTAACAAACAGGCAGCCCTGATCCAAACCTTGTTATCAGCCAGAGTTTATGTGCTGCAGGTAACAGGAAGATTTTCCTTTTTTCTGATGTTGGTCAACCCCTGTACACCTTCCCGGGCATAGGAATCCACCTCATTTCGGGTAGAAATTTCCGGCTGAGCTTCGAGAAGCTCGGGATACATTGACTCGGCTTTCGCCTTATCTCCCTGATCGATATAGGTCAATGCCTCCAGCCAAAGCCCGGCCTGCCGGTATTTTTCATTGCTGCTTTCCTGGGCTGTTTCGGCATAACCGAGAGCCACCTTGTGCTTGCATTGGGCCAGGGCAGCCAGGCCGGCAAAGCCGTCATCACCCAGCTTTTTCTTTAACTCTTTTTCTGCTCTGGCTCTCTGCTGCTGGGCAGCTTGCTTGTCTTCCTGACTGCCGACGATGGCTCCGGACACGGCTCCCGAGGTCGCCCCCCAGGCGGCCCCCCGGGCAGCGGCCTCGCCGACATTACCGCCCCAGATCAGAGCACTGACCATGCCCGCAGCCGCCCCGCTGACTCCTCCCACGGCGGCACCCTGCCCTGCTCGTTTGGCAGACTGGGGCCCGCAGGCGGTGAACAGGAGCAAAGCTATTATCAGGGCGGCCGCTTTGATGCTCGAATGGGTCGTAGGCATTTTATCCTCTCTCCTCAGTTATTTGGTCAATGGTCTTGCGCTTGGTTAAACATGGCCGCACAAGCCCTGGTTGCCAGCCCGGCCAAGGCGAGCACCAAGCCCTCAGAGCTGGTAGCGGCCATCCCAGCATGGTGAGCTGGATTGGGCTTATGGCGCAATGTCTAGAACAATAGTGCAGAAGCGACTAGGAATAAAGCCAGAGAAAGAAGATGGGGGCCAGAAACCCGACACCTACCAGCCACTTTCCCCTTCCCGACAACCCTTTTCTGCCCTTGAGGATGAGTATCCCGCTGATTGCCAGCAGACCAAGGCAGACCGCATAGAGGTCGGCGAACCAGGTCCACAGCTTTTTGGCATGATTGAGATGAAGAAAGTTGGCCTGGTAGAGCAGCGGCCGCTGATTCGACTTCTCCTGAAAGACATTCGAGTTGACCAGATCAACGGTGATATTGTTGTTGACCACGAAAATCTTCAAGGTCTGAGCATCCTGACGATAGATGTTCTTTAACTCTCCCGTTTCACCGAGTTGTCCAAGCACGGCCGAGGTCAAGGCCCTGTCATCAGCCGGGTCGACAGCTGAGAGGTCTACCTCGACCATGCTTTTTTCTATCTTATAGGTCGGGTTCCAGTCGTGGATATGATTGACCGCAACACCTGAAATCACATAAAGGATCGTCAGCCCGAAACAAAGATAGCCAAGATCCCGGTGGATGATGATGTTCCACTTGCGCCATTTCATCAGCCCGCTCTCTACCCCTCGATCTCCGCACCCAGCCCGATCAGTCTGATCATCCTCTCGTCTTTGACGGTTGATGGGTCAAACGGCTGTCCTTTTTCCTCGGCCAGATGCTGCTGATACTTGATCATCTCGTCACGGGATAGCTTGAGCTCTTCAACGACTCCCTCCACGACCCCCATACGACCAGAAGCACTCATTGGAAAAACGATTTCTCCGTCAGTGACTTTAACTTGAATTTTCTCGCCCTGACGATCTCCGGCAACGTACATCCAGCAGCCCCGCTTGGCACAAACCTCAATTATCATCCCCTCTACCCTGACCATTTTGCCCAGGTAGGTATCAGGATTGTCGAGAATGGCAGAAACTGCAGTAGCCTCCGTGAGGGTCACCCCTTTTCCATAGACGTCGGTTTTGGCCTGAGCAGTCATGGCGCAGGCGACACAGAACAAGGCGCAAAATATGATAATTCGTTTCAAAAGAATCTCCTGATTATTAGGTAATTGTTGTCTGAAGCACCTGGACGGTTCAGCGGAGGATACCCCCCAGTGAGCCGTCCAGGATGATCTTGATACAGGCCCCGTTAATGTGCATTAATCGAGTCTCGAAACGAGGCCTGTGAGGTGATAGTTATTCCTTCTCGGTAATTTCGTAACTGCCGCTGTCAGCAACCTTGATATTGGCATCAAGAAACTTTGCCTTGTAGCCTTTTTCCTTCAGAGCCACATAGGCCATTTCGGCCCTAATGCCGGTGCTGCAGTGAATGAATACCTCTTTATCCTTAGGAATTTCATCGAGCCTTTCGACTACCTCTTCAGCAGGGATGGCAATGGCGTTGGCAATTTTTCCTGCCTCGCTTTCCTCATCGGTCCGCACATCAAGAATCACCACGTCGGTGGTCTTGCTGTCCACTGCATTGGAAAAGGCCGCGATGTCAACCGATCCTGCCTTGGGCTTGGGAACGTAGACGATTTCGGTTGCGGTTTCTCCTGAGGCTACAGGCAGATCGGCTTTCTGCCAGCCGTCGAATCCGCCTTTGAGTATGGTGGCGTTTTTATAGCCCCAGCCCCTCACGGTCGCAAAATGCTCCATCCCTGCCTTGGTATCAGCACCGTAGACCACGATCGGAGCGCTTTTGATGGACGGGAATCGATCTTTAGCCGCGGTAAGATCAGTCCCTGGAATTGAGATGGCCCCTTTAATGTGCCCAGCCTTGGCGCTTTCACCATCGCGCACGTCGATAACGACCACCGGGGTCTCTGTATCCATCATGGTTTTCAAAGATTTGGAAACTGAATAAAGCGGTTTTTGCGCCTTTTTCCAGGCCGGCATGCCATCGAGGAATACTCTGATGTTGGTATAACCGAGCTTTTCTGCCCGCCGGGCAGAAGAAGGACTCAGTTGTCAGGTAGGCCCTCCGCAGTAGAACACCAGGAGATTGTCTTTGTTCTTCGGCAGCTTGTCCAGATTTTTTTCGAACTGGGCATCATAAATGGATATGGCTCCAGGGATAAACCCTTCGATATAGAGTTTTCCGGGCCGTGCATCGACAATGGTGAAGTTGCCTTTCTCAGGCCCCTGCTCGATCAGTGGCGCCAGCTCATCTACCTTGATTAATATGGCCGGGTCGAGTTTGGCCGGCTGTTTGACATCCACCGACTCGGCATAAAGGGCGCCGTCTTCCTCATAAAAGGTGATGAGCACTTCTTTACCTGCACCGATTTTATTGAGTGCTTCCGCACCCGTCAGATCGGTGTCATCATCAAAATTTACCAGCCATGAAGCACCGCCGGTATCAACTTTGATGGTTTCCGCTTTCATCGATACACTGCCAAGCTTCCCACGAATTCCATTATCCGGGGTGTCCGCATGGCATTGCATACAGGGTTTCAGAACCTTTGGCTTGGCGTCTGCCGCCATGATGGTTCCTGGAACCATCAGCAGTGCCGCACCGCTCAAACCGAGTGCAGCCATCGTCAATTTCCTACTCAACATTTACTGACCTCCATTACACGCTAATTTTACTTCTGTGGCCGCCGCAATCGAACCACGCCTCTTGGTTATATTTGTTATCATCTCACCTAAGTGATTTTTATAATTAAACTTATTCAAGAACCATAAAGCCTGACACACGAAAACAGCCTACTTCGCTGTGGTACCTGGAGAAGTATTTTATTATATTACTGATTAATTTCAAGCTTAACTTGCTTGCTGCCTT
>Ga0070729_10005923_pt1 | contig 12340 bp, 11 predicted proteins | sample tdDd472_FD_66725 | JGI IMG/M metagenome (GOLD analysis project Ga0070729, IMG submission 66725) | Marine sediment microbial communities from the Atlantic coast under amendment with organic carbon and nitrate - tdDd47.2 | ecosystem: Environmental > Aquatic > Marine > Coastal > Sediment | place...
GAGCCAGGTCCCTGAAAGCAGGCTCCTTAGGCCGGAGCAATGCCGGGCATTGCTGGACTGATGCTGATGTCCCGGTAACCGGTTTGGCCACCGACAATCATCACATCAAATCTAATGATCGGACTTCCGAATGCAAGGATCGATCCGGCCAGATTGATAGGTATTTTCAGTATTCAAAGAGACTTGCGTCGGTAGGCATTGTGGCCGGTTGACAGCGTTTGGCAGGAGCTTGGGCCGGGGGTTGTGACAGAAAAAAGGGCCGAACGCAGTCCAGCCCGGTGAGCCGGGGGGAGCAACTCGCCGAAACCGGAACTCAGGGCCGGCCCTTTATTCCATTTCCATTCGCGCATCCTGCAAGCGGTCTGCGCTGCCGCGAACTATCATGCAGGTCTTGTGCCGCTGCACTAGCGGGTTTTTGGCCTACCAAAGGGGGTATTGAAAAATATCCACAGCAGGCTATTCTTGAGGGCGAGAGCCACCGATTTGAGGTTTACCGGGACCGGTGGTCCCTTTCGGCGTCGATATTGGAGACTTCCTGGCGAAGTTTCAGGTCGCGCCCGACCGGCTGATACGTTGCGCGATGCAATGGGAAAGAAAGCGAAGTCCATGGAACCCCTGATTCGAGACATGCTGATCCAGATCGGAGAGGACCCCGAACGCGAGGGTCTGGTCAGGACCCCGGAGCGGGTAGCCAAGGCCTGGCTGGAGATTGCTGCGGGCTACGACCAGCGACCCGGCGAACTGGTGCGGCAGGCCCTGTTCGAGGCGGAGGGCAAGGAGATGATCGTGGTCAACGATATCGACTTCTACAGCATGTGCGAACACCATATGCTGCCCTTTTTTGGTAAGGCTCACGTGGCCTATATTCCCGACGGAAAAATTGTAGGATTGAGCAAGATCGCCAGGGTGGTCGAGGCTTACGCCCGCCGCTTGCAGGTTCAGGAGCGGATGACCGCGCAGATCGCCAACTGTCTCATGGACAACCTGCAACCGTTGGGCGTAGCGGTGGTGCTGCACGCCCAGCATCTCTGCATGATGATGCGGGGAATCCAGAAGCAGAACAGTTATGCAGTGACCAGTGAGATGCTCGGTGCATTCGAGAAGAATCCCAAGACCCGGAGCGAGTTTCTGACCCTGATGCGTGAGAAGCCCTGAGGGTTCGACACCGACGGTAGGGAACGCTGAGATATTTCAGGCCACCAGGGGATACTTGAGACATATCGGGTCCGGTTTTTGCGACAGTCGCCCGTCGCAGGCAACAATATATCGAGAGGATCATCATTATGGATACGTTCAAGAAATCCGCGGGACGAACGTTTCTGGCCCTGCTCCTGCTGGCTCTGGCCAGCGGGGGAGCCGGAGCGGGGGAGTTCGCCGCCGGATTGCACGCCGGATACAACGCGGGAGTCGGATTCCAGGGCTCCGGAACCTTTCTGAATTTCACCCGGGATGTGCCTCTGTCGGCTCGATTCACCCTCGGCTATCACTGGACCAGTGCGGGCGATCCCTATGCTGCGCGCAGGATATTCATCAACAACAATACCAACGGGTCGCCTGAAAAGAGCGCCAATCTGTGGATGATGAGGTTTGATCTCCTTTTTCCCGTATTCGATCTGGGGTCTCAGAAAATGTACTTTTTCGGCGGCGCCCGCCACGGTCGCTATACCGCCAATTTCAACTACGTGGGTGGCAACGAGAACTTCGATGTCAAAAGCAATCCCTGGGGGCTGGGACTCGGATTTGAGACCTGGTTCGCCATCGGTGAGACCACGGATTTCGTCGCCCAGCTGGGGGTCGACTATTTTGGCAAGAGTGCGCTACAGGGCCACGACACGACCTACATGCCATCCGGTGATGACGTAAATCCTCGTGAAGACTACACCTATGAAGATGCCGACGCCGCCATCGACCAGCCCGGATGGGAGATGCTGGTGATGATCGGAATACGGGTCCGCCTCTGATTTCCCGATAGCACGATAATTCGCTTTTTCCCAAGGGGGGCTGTAGTAACAGCCTCCCTTGTGGTATCATCATGAAGCGTGTTTCCGCATGGTTGCTGGTTGTTTCCAGTGATGGGATCGGACCGGCATCCGGGGGCGGTGTGAAATGCGCTCAGCAATCGGCTTGCTGACAGCGGCCCGTACCCGGATTCTACCGGATGCGGACGGTGTTTTGTGTGCCGGGGAATCGACGTCTTTCACATCGTACAAACCCTCCGGGAAGGAGCAACCATGAGGTATCTCGCTACGCTTATGCTCGTGCTGCTATTCGCCGTACCGGTCGTCCAGGCCGGAACCGTATCACCGCCCCTGCGCGCGCTCCTGGACTATGCCCAGGCCGACGAGTACGTGAGCGTCATCGTTCACCTGCAGCATCAGGCTCCGATCGCGGAGATTGACGCCGAGTTGAAAGCCGGACCGGTCAGTCTTCGTGCTCGGCACCAACAGATCGTGTCCGCCCTGCAGGCGGCGGCCCGCACCCAGGATGAACTGCTGGACGAGCTGGCGATGCAGAAGCGGGACGGAGGTGTCCTGGGCTATACCAGCTACTGGATCACCAACGCGATCGTCGTGCAGGCTCTGCCGGCGGATATCGAGCGCATCGCCCAGCGCCACGACGTGGACTTCATGGAACTCAACTTCGTACCCGAATTGATCACGCCTGTGTTCACCGGTGGCGACGACGCCCAGAAGAGTGAGACCGATACCCGGGGGATCGGCGTCACGCCCGGCCTCGAGGCGATCAATGCTCCGCGGGTCTGGCAAGAGCTGGGCATCACCGGCGCCGGCCGGCTCATCGGCAGCCTGGACACCGGCGTCGACGGCAACCATCCCGCCCTGGCATCCCGGTGGCGGGGCAACGACCATCCCGACGAGGAATGCTGGCTGGACGTGTTGGGAACCGGGACCACGACCCCCAACGATGGTCACGGCCACGGCACTCATACCACCGGCACCATGACGGGTGTGGCTCCCGACGATACCGTGGGTGTGGCCTGGGAGGCGAGCTGGATCGCCGCGAACGCCATCAACCAGAGCGCCAACCCCGGCTTCGACAACGACATCATCGAGTGCTTCCAGTGGTTCACCGATCCCGACGGCAATCCCGACACCATGGATGACGTGCCCGACGTGGTGCAGAATTCCTGGGGCGTCAACGAGAACTTCGACGGCTACGAGGACTGTGACAACCGTTGGTGGGCCGTCATCGACAACTGCGAGGCCGCCGGTGTGGTGACCTGCTGGTCTGCCGGCAACGAGGGCCCGGGTTCGAGAACGATGCGTTCGCCGGCCGACCGCGCCGATGGCCCCTACAATTGCTTCTCGGTGGGCGCCGTCGATGCGACCAACTACGGTTGGCCGTACCCCATCGCCGGTTTCTCGAGCCGAGGCCCGAGTGGCTGCCCGGTGATCGACCCCTCCAATGGCCTCAAGCCCGAGATCTCTGCACCCGGTGTGGACGTCTATTCCAGTGTGCCGGGCGGCGGCTATTCCGCCGGCTACAGCGGCACCTCCATGGCCGGACCCCACGTGGCCGGCGTGGTGGCCCTCATGCGTCAGGCCAATCCGGATCTGGGTGTCGATCTGATCAAGCAGATCCTGATGGACACCGCTATCGACGAAGGCGTCGCCGGTGAGGACAACACCTATGGATGGGGACACCTCGACGCGTACGAAGCGGTCCTGGCCTGCATGAGCGGCTTCGGACAGATCGAGGGTCAGGTATTCGATGCCCTCATCGAGACGCCTGTCGCCAGTGCCAATGTTGATATTCTGGACACCTTCTTCGACTACCAGACCGATGCCGAGGGCCGCTACGCCGGCGCCGTGGCGCCGGGCAACTACACCCTGCAGGTCAGCGCGCCGGGGTACGAGACCGTCGAGGTCTCCGGTGTCAATGTCTACGAAGATGCCACCACGATCCAGGACTTCGCGCTGCTGGACAACCAGGGTCCGTTCATCACCAGCGTCAGTGAGCCTCTGGCCACCGACGACGTGACCGGTCCCTACGCCATCGACGCCATGGTCAGCGACCCCGGTGGCGTAGACGCGGTCACTCTGTACTATCGTGTGGGCAACGGCGCCTGGAATCCGATGAGCATGGTCGCAGACGGTGACCACTTCAGCGCCGGGATTCCGGGTCAATCAGCCAACACGCGCATCGACTACTACGTACTGGCCGCCGACGTCCACGGTCAGGAGACCCTGGAACCGGCCGGTGCCCCGGTGGACGTGCTGTCGCTGTTCGTGACCCAGAACCTGTATGCCTACGAATCCGAAGATCCTGCCGACCCCGACTGGCAGATCGGACTGGCCGGCGACACGGCCGGCAGCGGTCTCTGGGTTCGCGCCGATCCGGTGGGTGTGTACTACGAATCCGGTGGTATCACTACCCAGCCGGAGGATGACCACACGCTCGATCCGGGCGTGCAGTGTTTCGTGACCGGTAACGGCAGCCCCGGCGGAGCCCCCGGTGATCAGGATGTCGACGGCGGGTGTACCACCCTGGTCAGTCCCGTCTTCGCCCTCGGCGCAGTGGACCGGGCCTACGTCAGCTACTGGCGCTGGTATGGCGAGGGCGGCTTCTCGGTCGACGATGAGTTCGCGGTGGATGTTTCCAACGACGGTGGCACCACCTGGCAGCCTTTGGAGCGGGTGCCGGATCTGGCCAACAGCTGGCAGCAGGTGGCGGTCGATCTGAACGCCCTCGTGGCGCCGGCCGAACTGTCGGACCAGGTTGTCTTCCGCTTCGTGGCCTGCGACCTGAACTCAGGAGGACTGGTCGAAGCGGCCATCGACGACTTCAGCATCCAGACGTTCACTGATTCCGGAGTGGCGGCGACGCCGGATGAGGTCGCGAATCCGCTGGTGTTGAATCTGGGACAGAACTATCCGAATCCGTTCAATCCCGTAACGACTATCGACTTCGCCGTGCCCCGCGCCGGTCAGGTGCTGCTGGAGGTATTCACGGTGGACGGACGCCGGGTTCGCACTCTCGTCAATGAAGAGATGGCGACCGGTCAACACCGGGTCAGCTGGGACGGCATGGATACCGCCGGCCAGCGCGTTGCCTCCGGTACCTACTTCTACCGCCTGCAAGCGGGAGATGCGGTCCAGACTCGCAGCATGATCCTGGTCAAGTGATAGGCCGTTTGATCTGAGTCCAAATTAGAAGATCCCCGGAACCACTGGTTCCGGGGATCTTTGTCTATCCAGTGGGCAGTGGGCCTACAGACCCTTTTCGCCCAGCCAGCGTTCGGCCTCGATGGCTGCCATGCAACCGGTGCCGGCCGAGGTGATGGCCTGGCGATAGACGTGGTCCTGCACGTCGCCACAGGCAAAAACACCCTCGACATTGGTGGCCGTGCGATCGGGTTGGGTGATCAGATAGCCGTTTTCGTCGACGTCCAGCTGACCGTCCAGGAAGGCGCTGTTGGGCGTGTGCCCGATAGCGATGAAACAACCGGTGACCGGCAATTCACGACTCGATCCGTCCACCGTATCCTTGAGCATCAGGCCCTTCAGATTCCCGTTCTCGTCGGGTACATAGGTGTCGATGACACTGTTCCAGGCGATGTCGATCTTGGGATGGTCGATGGCCCGCTGCTGCATGATCTTCGATCCCCGCAATTCATCGCGGCGATGAATGAGGGTGACCTTGGTGGCGAAGTTTGTCAGGTAGGTGGCCTCTTCCAGGGCAGTGTCGCCGCCGCCGACGACCGCGATCTCCTGCTCGCGGAAGAAAAAGCCGTCACAGGTGGCGCACGCCGACAGGCCCTTGCCGTGGAAGGCTTCCTCGCCGGGCAGACCGAGCCAGCGGGCGGTACTGCCGGTGGCGATGATCACCGCGGGGGCCACGTATTCGCCGCTGCCGGTGACGATCTTGAACGGTTGCGAGCTCATGTCAACCGACTTGGCCGTCTCGCTTTTGACCACCGTGCCGAAGCGCTCGGCCTGGGCTTTGAACTTTTCCATGAGCTCTGGGCCCATGATTCCGTCGGGAAAGGCGGGATAGTTCTCGACATCGGTGGTGATGGTCAATTGACCGCCTGGTTGCTCGCCCTCGAACAGCAGGTTGGGGATGTTGGCCCGGCTGAGATAGATGGCTGCGGTGTAACCGGCAGGACCGGAACCGATGATGATAGCCTTGAAATCCGCATTATGGCTCATTTTTCGCTCACTCCTGCGACTGCGGGTCCGACGACCGTTTCACGATCGCTTGATTCTTTGTCAACGGACTCTACCTTACGATATTCGTCGGGCGTGTCAACTCCCAGAGACAAGAAGCCTTCGATTTGGTGACGTCTGACCAAAAAACCCCGTAGCACACCTTGACGGCAGGCTTTTCAGGTATTTATTATAACGGCTTGCCATGTGGTTCCGGGAGGCAGGAGTCTCCCTGACGGGCATTTTTGTGCGCCGGCTCCGGATTATGGTTCCTGGCGCGGCCCGTTCATCAATAGCCTGCGGAGAGAAACGCGATGTACGCCGTAGTGAAGATCAAGAACCAGCAGTACCGGGTCAGCCCCGATACCTGCGTTCAGGTGCCTCTGCTCGATAGTGAAGTCGGCGAGAACGTGACCTTTGACGAGGTCCTGATGGTCGCCGATGGTGATGACATCAAGGTTGGCACCCCCAACATCGACGGCGCTTCGGTGGCAGCCGAGATCCTCGGACACGGCCGCAGTCGCAAGATCGTCGTTTTCAAGAAGAAGCGCCGCAAGAACTACCGGCGCAAGAATGGCCATCGCCAGGCCTTCACCGAGATCAAGATCACCGGGATTTCCGGATAGCCTTTCGCCCTGGACCCGGGGCAATCTCCGGGGACGCTTTTCGGCGAACATCGACAAGGAGTACCGAAATGGCTCATAAAAAAGCGGGCGGCAGTACAAGGAACGGCCGGGATTCCAATCCCCAGCATCTGGGCGTCAAACGTTTCGGTGGTGAGGCAGTGCGTGCCGGCACCATCATCGTCCGGCAGCGCGGCACGCGAATCCACCCGGGTCAGAACGTCGGCAAGGGCGGTGACGATACGCTGTTCGCCCTCATCGATGGCACGGTGAAGTTCGAGGATTTCCGCGGAGACAAGAAGCGGGTCCACATTCAGCCCAATTGAGGCCTGAGTGTCGTCAGGGAATGCGAGCCCGCCCCCTCAGGGGCGGGCTCTTCTTTATGGTGAACGTTGAAGCTGCCAACCCGATGGCAAAGCAGGTGAAAAGGTGAGCAACTCCAGTCAGAACACGACCAGGGTTCTGGTGGTCATCCCGGCTCGGTACGAGTCGAGCCGGTTTCCGGGCAAGGCCATGGCCGACCTGGCCGGTGAACCGCTCATCGTGCGAGTGGTGCGCAATGCCGCCTGGATGCAGCTTGCCGACGAACTGATCGTTGCCACGGACGACGAGCGGATCAGACTGGCAGTCGTGGAAGCGGGATTCCAGTGCGAGCTGACTCGCAACCATCCTACGGGAACCGATCGCATCGGAGAGATTGCTGCCCGTCATGGTGCGGATTTGATCGTGAATCTGCAGGGAGACGAGCCGCTGCTTGATCCGGCAGACGCCGATCGTCTGGTACAAGCGATGCTCGACGATCCCCAGGCTGATATCGGCACCTGCGCTCATGCGTTCGCGGAGGAGGAGGCCTGGCACGATCCCAACACCGTCAAGGTCCTGCTAGACCGGAGCGACCGGGCATTGTATTTTTCTCGCGCACCGGTACCGGGATGTTTTCCCGGCGGAGAAACCGCTGGCCACAGGAGCGCGATGCGCCACGTGGGCATATACGCCTTTCGGCGGCGTGCCCTGGAAAAGTTCCTGGATCTGGAGCGGACACCGCTGGAAATCCAGGAGGGTCTAGAACAGTTGCGTGCCCTGGAACACGGCATGAATATTCGGGTCCTGACCATCGATCGAGCTCCGGTGGGAGTGGATACTCCGGCCGATCTGGAGGAAGTCAGGAAACTGTGGCGCCAACGATACGGCGCGTGTTAGCAGGTTGGCGCCGGTTCCGGCGCGCGCCGAACCGATCTCACCAGCAAGTCCGGTCCCTGCCGACCGGAACAAGGAGCGGTAGTGATGGCCAAGTACATTTTCGTCACCGGCGGCGTGGTGTCGGCTCTGGGCAAGGGAATCGCGGCTGCGTCCCTGGGTAACCTGCTCAAGGCCCGCGGGCTGAACGTCATCCTCCAGAAGTTCGATCCGTACCTGAACGTCGATCCGGGGACCATGAGCCCGTTCCAGCACGGCGAGGTTTTTGTTCTGGATGACGGTGCCGAATGCGATCTGGATCTCGGCCACTACGAGCGCTTCACCGACACGAATCTTTCCCAGTTCAACAACCTGACCGCCGGCCGGGTCTACGAAACCATTTTGGCCAGGGAACGCAAGGGCGAGTACCTCGGACGTACGGTTCAGGTCATTCCCCACGTGACAGACGAGATCAAGCGCCGGATCATGTTGCCGGCGGAGAAGAATCCCGACGTGGACGTGATCATTACGGAGATCGGCGGTACTGTCGGCGATATCGAGAGTCTGCCTTTCCTGGAGGCCATCCGTCAGTTCCGCCTGGAGAACGCCCATGAGGACTCGGTCTCGGTGCACCTGACCCTGGTGCCGTACATCGAGGCCGCCGGTGAGATCAAAACCAAGCCGACCCAGCACTCGGTCCGTGAACTGCGCAGTATCGGTATCCAGCCCGACTTCCTGATCTGCAGGGCCAATCGACCCATCGGCAAGGATGCCCGCCGCAAGATTGCCCTGTTCTGCAACCTGCCGCCGGACTACGTATTCGATGGTCAAGATGTTCGTTCCATCTACGAAGTACCCTTGAACTACCATCTGCAAAAGATGGATGAGCTGGTCTGCGCTCGTCTGGGTCTGGATACGCAAGCCGTACCGGATCTCACGGACTGGGAACGTATGACCCGCATCATTGTCGACCCACCGGACACGGTGCGAATCGCCATCGTGGGCAAGTACACGGACCTGAAGGACGCCTACAAGAGTATCATCGAGGCATTCATCCACGCGGGTATTCCCAATCATGTGGGAGTCGAACAAATCTGGGTAGACTCCGAAAGCCTGGAGGGGGACGAGGTCGGTGAGCTGAAGTTGAAGGAGACCTTCGAGGGTTGCCATGGCATCCTGGTGCCTGGTGGTTTCGGCGATCGGGGAATCGAGGGGAAGGTGTCGGCGATACGCCACGCCCGGCGCCACAGGATTCCGTTTCTGGGGATCTGCCTGGGGCTGCAGTGCGCCATGATCGAGATCGGACGGGATCTGGTCGGCCTGGAGATGGCCGGCAGTGCCGAGTTCGACCCATCGACGCCCCACCCGGTGATCCATCTGATGGAGGAGCAGAAGGGTATTGCCAATCTGGGCGGAACCATGCGTCTCGGGGCCTGGCCGTGTGTATTGAAACCGGCCAGCCGCGCGTACCATTGCTATGGGGAACTGGAGATCAGTGAGCGCCATCGCCACCGCTACGAAGTGAACAACGTGTACCGAGAACGGTTCGAGGATGCAGGCGTCGTGTTTTCCGGGACCTCGCCAGACGGCAACCTGGTGGAGATCATGGAAGTGCCGGGGCATCCGTACTTCGTGGCCGTCCAGTTCCATCCCGAATTGAAATCGCGACCGCACAGGGCCCACCCGCTGTTCCGCGAGTTGGTCGCCGCGGCGGTGGATCACCAGAACCTGCAGCGGACTGCGGAAGCCGAACGAGCTGCAGCAGAGAAGTCCGCCGAGGCCAACGGTGACGTTGCGGCAGCCAGCGATGCCGCCACGGATCCGGACACCAGTGTTTCCAGGGGGCAGGCATGAGTCGCGCTAATCCCATCGCGCTGCGGGACGCGAAAATCGGCGCCGGCCAGCCACTGTATGTGATTGCCGGTCCCTGTGTCCTGGAGGATCCCGACGAAATGCTGCAGGTGGCCGAGACTCTGGCTGAAACCTGTGGCCGGCTCGGTATCGGTTACTGTTTCAAGTCCAGTTTCTGGAAGGACAACCGGACCAGCACAAGTTCCTACCGGGGCCCCGGTCTCGACGAGGGGCTGCGGATGCTCGAGAAGATCGGCGAGACCGTCGGCGTACCGGTATTGACCGACATCCACCACCCGGAGGAGGCGGATGCCGTGGCTCAGGTCGCGGATATCCTGCAGATCCCCGCGTTTCTGTGTAGACAGACATCGTTGCTCGAAGCGGCTGGTCGCACCGGACGGATCGTCAACGTGAAGAAAGGGCAGTTTCTGGCCGCTGGCGACATGGCCCATGCTGCCAGTAAGCTGACGGCAGTGGGTTGTTCGCAGATTCTCTTCACCGAACGTGGCTCGTTTTTTGGTTACCGTGATTTGACCGTGGATTTCCGGTCGATCGGTATCATGCGTGATCTGGGGTATCCGGTTGTCTTCGACGCCACCCACTCGGTCCAGTCGCCCGGCAGTACCGGCTCGACCACCGGCGGCACTCCTGAGTTGATTCCCTTGCTCGCCCGCTGTGGAGTAGCGGCCGGCAGCGATGCGGTCTTTCTCGAGGTGCATCAGGAACCGTCGCGGGCCAAGAGTGACGCCGGCAGTCAACTGCCCATCGAGAGTTTCGAGCCCTTGGTTTCGCAGCTCCTGGCCTATCGCAACCTGACCGTGGAGGCGGACCAGTGAGTGAAGCACCGACGTCCCGGCCCTGGCCGCCGCATTCCGACCAGGAGTACCGGCAGATGGCGGCCGAGCTGGTGGACGAGAATCTGCTCGAGGTTTTCGGACAGGTGAAGCTCATGGTATTCGACGCCGATGGTGTACTGACCTCCGGCCGGCTTGTTTACGGGGCAGAGGGCGAGACCCTCAAGGAATTTCACAGCCACGACGGATTGGGACTGGTCATGGCGCGGATCGTCGGCATCGACCGGGCCGTGCTGACAGGGCGCAACAGCGAGATCGTTGCCCGTCGGTGCCGGGAGTTGCGCTTCGATTCGATCAAGCTGGGACGTTTCGACAAGGTAGCCGCCTTGAACGAGATTCTGACCGAAACCGGACACGACCCGAAGGAGACCCTCTACATGGGGGACGATCTCATCGATCTGCCGGCCATGTACGAGGTCGGACTGCCGGTGGCTGTTCCGGCTGCGCCTCCGGAGGTCCGACGTCATTGTCGTTATGTGACCAGCGTGGCCGGGGGTGTCGGCGCCGTGCGCGAAGTCACGGACCTGGTATTGCGCAGTGCCGGCTTGTACGGGCTGGCGTTGCAGCGACTGGTAGACAAGACCTGGCACCCGACGCAACAGGAACTCTCCGCGGACGGCAAGCACCCTGGAACCGAGGATCAGACATCATGATGGAACCGCGCCCGGCAGTGCCTTCCCCCGACTCGGTCGACGATCGAGCCATCATCGGTTTCGGAGTCGAGGTCTTTTCTGCAGAAGCGGCCGCATTGGAGCAACTGGCCGGTAGGCTGGATGAAGAGTTCGCCCGGGCGGTGCGGACTTTGCTTGCCTGCCGCGGGCAGGTCCTAGTCACAGGACTGGGTAAATCTGGGATCGTGGCCCGCAAGCTCGCCGCGACTCTTACGAGTACTGGTACGCCGAGTCATTTCATCCATCCGGTGGAGGCGGCTCACGGCGACCTGGGTATAGTTCGGGACGCCGACGTGCTGATCGCCATCTCGCGCAGCGGCAACAATTCCGAGGTGATCTCGCTGCTGGCTCGCTGCCGGCAACTCGGCATGGCGGCCATCACGATCTGTGGCGCCCGTGATTCGGAGCTGGCCACCGGCAGTGATATCGTGTTGCACACTCCGGTGGAGCGCGAAGCGTGTCCGTTGAATCTGACCCCGACGACCAGCGCAGTGGCCGCTATGGCCATGGGTGATGCTCTGGCAATGGCGTTGATCCGCCTGCGGGGTTTTCGCGCCGAGGACTTCGCTATGTTCCACCCCAGCGGCGTGCTGGGACGCAGCCTGTTGATGCGGGTGTCTGAGTTGATGCACACGGGCGATGAATTGCCGGTGGTTTCGCACCGGCTGACTTTACGGGAATCGCTCCCCGAGATCGTGGGCAAGCGACTGGGGGGTACCTGCGTGGTCGATGACGAGGGCAAGCTGGCCGGACTCTGCGTGGATGGCGACATCAAGCGTGTACTGCTCGAAAACGATAATGCCCTCGACCTGCCGATCACCGACGCCATGAATCCTCGCCCGACGACCATCGAACCGGATCTGCTGGCCATCAGTGCCCTGCGCCAGATGGAACAGCGGCGCCGAGGGCCGGTGACACTGCTGATCGTGACGGACCCCGCCGGGCGACCGTTGGGCCTTCTCCACATCCACGATGTCCTCCGCGCGGGGCTTCTCTAG
>Ga0070729_10005924_pt1 | contig 12340 bp, 11 predicted proteins | sample tdDd472_FD_66725 | JGI IMG/M metagenome (GOLD analysis project Ga0070729, IMG submission 66725) | Marine sediment microbial communities from the Atlantic coast under amendment with organic carbon and nitrate - tdDd47.2 | ecosystem: Environmental > Aquatic > Marine > Coastal > Sediment | place...
GATCGGGGCACTCAGCGGCACCATCGTCGGATGCACGCGCTGTTCGACCGTGCCGTTGTGACGCTGCGCCACGCCCAGCAGCTTGATGCGGTAGCCCAGTTCCGCGGCGAACTCGATGTCCGTGGCGGAAATGTTCGTGATGCCTTCGACGTGAACGTCCTTGAAGTTGATTTCCACACCGAACGCCACAGACGCCAGGATGGCCAGCTTGTGCGCGGAATCGATGCCTTCGATGTCAAACGTCGGGTCGGCTTCGGCGTAGCCCAGGTCCTGTGCGTCTTTCAGCACGTCGGCAAAATCGCGGCCTTCTTCGCGCATGGTCGTAAGGATGTAGTTGCACGTCCCATTCAAGATGCCTTGAACTTTGGTAATATGGTTGCCCGCCAGGCTTTCGCGGATCGACTTGATCACCGGAATGCCCCCGGCCACGGCGGCTTCGTAATTGAGGCTTACACCATTGTCGTTGGCGATCTTGTCCAAAGCCGCACCATGATGTGCGACCAAGGCCTTGTTGGCCGTGACCACATGGCGGCCCGCCGACAGCGCGGCTTCGACGACGGCTTTTGCAATCCCGTCGGAACCGCCGATCAATTCGACGACCAAATCCGCATCGCAATTTTGCGCCATATCGAGCGCATCGCCATACCATTCGTAACCGGACACATCGAAGTCCAGGCCTTCCTTGGACAGGGCCGATACGGCACTGATGACAACCGGACGGCCGCAGCGTTTGGCGATGGCGTCGGCGTGGTCTTCCAAGACCTTGACCGTGCCGCCGCCCACCGTTCCAAGACCGGCGATGGCGACTTTAAAGGGTTCTTTCGACATTATTTTATTTCCCCTCTGCGCGGCGTTTTTCCGCGTCTTCGAGTACATTTTGATAGTTGTCCATGAAGGACTTGATAGAACGCAACGCCTGACGGGTTCGGTGCTTGTTTTCCACCACGGCCAAACGCACAAAGCCATCGCCGTGTTCGCCAAAGCCGATACCCGGCGCAACGGCGACTTGCGCTTCGCGCAGCAACAGCTTTGAAAATTCCAGCGAACCCAGATGTGCAAATGCAGGCGGCAGCGGCGCCCAAGCGAACATCGTCGCGGGCGGGCTGGGCACGTCCCAACCGGCAGCGGCCAGACCATCGATCAAAACGTCGCGGCGTTCCTTATACATCGAACGAATCTCATCGACGCAGTCTTGTGGACCGTTCAGCGCAGCAGCGGCGGCCACCTGGATCGGCGTGAACGCACCGTAGTCCAAATAAGATTTTATGCGCGTCAGCGCCGAAATCAGATGCGGATTACCCGCAGCGAAACCGATGCGCCAGCCCGGCATGTTGTAGGTCTTGGACATGGACGTGAATTCGACGCACACGTCCTTGGCACCCTTGACCTGGAGCATCGACGGCGGCGGGTTGTCATCGAAATAAATTTCCGAATAAGCGATATCGGACAGCACGTAGATTTCATGATGGCGGCAAAAATCCACGACCTCTTCGTAGAACGCCAGATCGGCGACTTCGGCGGTCGGGTTGTTGGGATAGTTGATCACCAACATTGACGGCTTGGGCACCGAGTGGTTCACCGCATTCTTCAGCGCCTGGAAAAATTCCGGTCCCGTGGACACGGGAATGTTTCGCACCGCGGCACCCGCGATGATGAAGCCGAACTGGTGGATCGGATAGCTTGGGTTCGGCACCAAGATCACATCGCCCGGCGACGTCACGGCGCTGGCGAGGTTGGCCAACCCTTCCTTGGAGCCGAGCGTCACGATGGCTTCCGTCTCAGGATCGATCGAGACGTTCCAGCGGCGTTCGTAATAGGCCGACAGCGCCTTCCTCAGCCCCGGAATCCCGCGCGAGTTCGAATACCCGTGCGTCTTGGGATTGTTGGCCGTTTCGCACAATTTATCGACGATGTGTTGGGGCGTCGGCTGATCGGGATTGCCCATGCCGAAGTCGATAATATCTTCTCCGGCGGCACGCGCGCGCGCTTTCATCTTATTGACTTCGGCGAAGACATAAGGGGGCAAGCGGCGAATGCGGTGAAATTCCTGTTCCATGGTGCTCGTTTCTGCCAGAAGCTAGAGGTTCAAACAAGTGCAATTGTGCGGTTTCAGGTGGTTTTTGAAACTGAAAACGCCGCCGTCCCAGGTGTGAGACGGCGGCGCCGGAAATCTCCGGAACGTCGCCCGATTTAAGTGGCGGCACCCGCGAGGTAAATTTCGACGCGGCGGTTCCCCGCCTCGCCCGAAGGCATGACTTCCATAAACAGCGGCTGCGTGTCGGAAACGGCTTGTACTTCAAGGTCTTCGCCCTGCAAGCCTAAGCCCTTGAGCGCCGCGCCGATGGCCGTCGCGCGCTGCATGGAAATCTCAAAGTTCACCATTTGATGCTGGATATAATCCATATCCTTGGTGCGCGCGCTGGCATGGCCGACGACAACGACACGTCCGCCGCGCTCATGATGCAGTTGGATCACCGCGCCTAGGATAGACCGGTCTCGGCTGTCGAGATTGGCTGCGTTGTTGGCAAAGTGGATCGTCGCCACGCGCAACATACCGCCCATGGCGGCGGGCCCCACATCGCCCGACGTGGTGGCGCCGGGTTCGGGAAACAACGCCGACGAAGGTGCCATCGGGATTGAAGACGGCGCAGCAGCCATGCTCGCGGACGATTGCGACATGCGGCGCGTCGATTGCGGCATAGATTCCATACCATCGGCCGTAATCACGACAGTATCGAATTCTTCTGCGGCGTACGGGTCCGCGGCGTTGGTCGGCGGGAATTCAAACGGCGCTGGCGGCGCACTTGGTGCGACGGCGGCGTACTGTTGTTCCGGCGTCTGCGACGGCATCGGGCTGGCAACGGACCGCGATGTCATAGGCGGGGACGTTGACGGCATGGCAGACGGCTGAACCGGCATCGGCGCGGACGTCACAGGCGGCATGGGCGCGGCACTCGGCACGGGCGGTGCTTCGGCCATTTGCGATTCGGGCTTCAAGACATTGCTGGCGGCACCCTGGCGTTCAATCGGCGGCGAAGCATAGTTTCCGGCCGCTTGCGAATCAGCGCTCAAACCGCTGGGTGCGGACGCGACCTGTTCGGGGCGACTTTCCGCGGGCGGCGGCGCGTCGGGATCGGCGACCAAGCCACCGTTCGCCGTTTCTTGCGACGACTGCGTCCCGTTTTCAGCAGCTTGAGAGTCACCGGAGAAAAAGTCCGTGGTCTTTTCGTACCACGACACTGGGTTGATCGCATCGGGCACGGAGGTGCACGCGCCGAGCATCACACTCACCAACGCTGCGGAGACGCAAACGCGCACAAAACCGCGCTTTACCGTCGAAAACTTGGCCCCGTGGCCCTTGGTCGCTTGGACCTTGGTCGTTGCATCCATAATCGGAAGCCCCCAAATACCTGAAGTGGCGTACATTAATTGCACAAAGTGTGGAGTTTGTTAAGATTTTAACTCATGCTTTCGTTTCCTATGTGGAAACTGCTATCAATACAAGATAAACCCCGTTTTTGAATTCTAAAAGGCCTCCCTATGTCAGATCAACAATCAGATGGTCCGAAAAAACCGGCCGCTGAGAACGCCTTCGAAAAAATGGACGAGTTGCCCGCGATTCTCGCCAATGTCGCGACCAAATCACAAGAAATGATCCGCGAATTCAACGAACGGCACGCCATCGACCCGGAATGGCAGCAATCCGCGCGTTCCGAGTTGAGCTTGAGCGAGGTGGTCGGTCTCCCGGAAACCTTGGGGGAACTGTCCCGCCAGATGATCACCGAGCCGGAACACCTGATGCAGGCGCAAATGAAATTTTGGGAAAACAACCTGAAACTTCTGGGCTATTTCACCGCCCGCCTGTCCGGCAAAACCCCTGACCCCGTGGCCACACCGGACCCCAACGACAAGCGGTTCAACAAAACCGATTGGAACGAAGATCCTTATTTTGATTTTCTCAAGCAACAGTACCTGTTGTTCACGGACTGGGTAGACGATTTGGTCAACGGCGCGGGTGAGCTTGATCCTCATGAGCACCAAAAAGCGAAATTTTTCACCCGCCGCCTGACCGACGCCATGGCGCCGACGAATTTTCTGCTGACCAACCCCGAAGCCATCCGAGAAACCCTAGAAACCAAGGGTGACAACTTGCTGCGCGGCTTGGAAATGGCCATCGCAGACATGGAGCAAAGCCAGGGCCGCCTGCAACCGCGCATGTCCAAAGACGGCGCGTTTGAACTTGGCAAAAATTTGGCCAACACACCGGGCAAGGTGGTGTTTCGTACAGACTTGATGGAATTGATCCAATACACGCCGACGACGGATAAGGTGCGTCAAACGCCCCTTTTGATCATCCCACCCTGGATCAACAAGTTTTACATTTTGGATTTAGGTGAAGAAAAATCCTTTATCCGCTGGGCCGTCGAACAGGGCCACACGGTGTTTGTGATTTCCTGGGCCAATCCTGACGAAACCCTCAAAGACAAAGCTTTTGAGGACTATCTTGCCGAAGGCCCACTGGCCGCGCTGGATGCCATCCAAAAAGCCACCGGCGAAGAACAGATCAACGCCATCGGCTATTGCATCGGGGGCACATTGCTCGCCACCACGCTGGCGTACCTGGCCCAAAATGGTCAAAAGGATCGCATCAAGGCTGCAACATTTTTCACCACGCTCTTGGATTTCACCGACGTGGGCGAACTGTCCGTGTTCATCGATGACGGCATGGTAACGCGCTTGGAAGAGCACATGGATGACAATGGCATCCTGTACGGCCATGAAATGTCCTCAACCTTTTCGCAGTTGCGTGCCAACGACCTGATCTGGTCGTTCGCCATCAACAACTATTTGCTGGGTAAGGAACCGCGTCCATTCGACATCTTGCATTGGAATTCGGACAGCACCAACATGCCCGCGGCCATGCACGCCTACTATCTGCGCAATATGTATCTGGAAAACCGTTTGCGCGAAAAAGGCGGCATCACGATCTTGGACACCCCCATCAATCTTTCGAAGATCAAAACGCCCAGCTACTTCCTCGCCACAAAGGACGATCATATCGCACCTTGGAAATCGGTTTTCGAAAGCGCTAAACTGCTTAAAGGTCCGACAAAATTCGTTTTGGCCGGATCCGGACACGTGGCCGGGGTCATCAACCCGCCGTCACGCAAAAAATACTGCCACTGGACCTATAACGGCAAAGCACAAAAACCAGAGGCTTGGTTGGAAGAAGCCTCTCAACACCCTGGGTCTTGGTGGAATGACTGGAGCAAATGGATCAACCGACACGCCGGTAAAAAAGATCACAAGCCACGCCAACCCGGCAAAGGTAAATTGGAAGCCCTGTGTGACGCTCCTGGCACTTACGTCCTCAAGCGTGGGGACTGATCGGAAAATCAAAACGATGGGCAATGCGCCACACGATAAGGAATGCAAAGATCTTCTCAAGGCGGCGGAAATGTCGATCATTGCCCTGCAGGAAGAAAACGCGGTTCTCAAAGCTGACTTGGACACCATGATTGATGCCCAAGCCCATGAAGCCGATCAAATGGTCCAGATGTCGGAACAGCTTTGGAAGCTGGAAGAAGCCCTGATGTCGACGACGGTGGAAAAAGACACGGCATTGATGATGCTCGATGCCTTAAAAAGCAATGTCTCACGTATCCAAGAGTACGCCGAAGACACCTTGAATGCCGTACGTGAAAACAAAAGCCGCCTCAAAGTCGCTGCACAAGTCTACGAAATCAAATCAATGGTCGAGACACTGGACCTCAAGAAAAAAGATTGATTGCCAATCAAAGATGCCGGTTATTTTCCATATGCTTTGAGGTTTTTATCAATAAACTTTGCGGCCCGCTGAACGGCATCCTTGGAAGCCAAATTATCCGCAAACGTGCGCACATGTTCCGGTCGAAAATCAAAGCCACGCCCGACGCCTGGGTACATCACCAACGTGACGTCGTGCTTACGATCCAGCATGGATTTCACCGCCGTCTCGATAGAGCGTTTGCGCTGATATTGTTCATGCTCACCGATAAAAATCATCGCCGGAATTTTCAAATCGTCCGCTTCGCTCGCATAGCGATAAACCTGTTCCGGTTCAGGCGCGTTGGGGTCTTGCATGTGCGGATAGTACGACACGTAACACGCAACGGCATCGTCTTGACGCTTGTACGTCACAGCCACCTTCAACGTGTAATAACCACCGCGTGTATGGCTATACAGACACGCGCGCTTCGTGGACACATCGGGTAACGACAACAAATAGTCCACCCCCGCATTCACATCGCCTTCGGTGGCATAATCGTGCTCGATAGGTCGCGGATCGATAAAACGCGCAGCATAAACGTCCGGCGCCAAAACAACAAAACCGCGCGCAGCCAAACGGCGGGCGTGTCGGCGGATCAAATCCATCCAACCTGCACGACCGTGTTGGAACAAAATCGCCGGGTATTGCTTGTCATCATCAGGCCGCAGCACCACCGCCGGAACCTCGACATCGCCGTTCATGTAACTGACGGAACGTTCGATAACGGCATGGCTCTGCACACCGGCAATTCGTCCGTCATCCCACCAAGCTTGATCCCACCACAGCGCTTTATCGTTGGCAATGCCGTGATAGGGCGTCTGGTGCCCATCCGCCCATGCCGATGCGCCCAGCGTCACGGTGACACCGATAACCGTAATTGCTGCTTTTATTAACCTCATAAGCCCCCCTTCTTATTTTGGATGCATCGATTAACGCACAGACTGGAATCGATCCAATTCCCTCATACTATGCATTGATATACGTCACAAGTATGGTGTTGCTCACCAATGGGGTGGTTTTTGATTGGCTTCGGGGCCTTCGCCGACTTCATCTTCCAACGTGATGATACGGTCCTTGGTGCGATCGATTTCGCGCTCGAGATGTTCGATCCGCTTCCATTGCTGGCTAACCATGTCGGACAAATCCTGCAGTTCCGAATCTCGATGCGCCAGCATTTCTTCCAACGCTTGAATACGCGTTTCCAAGGCTTCACTCATCGGCTTGGGTCCCCGTCACGACACTGAGCAAATCACGTGCCGCGGCGCGCACGTCGGTATCGCGGCGATAGGCGCTTTCCAACAGGCCTTGCAGCTTACCGCTGCGTTCGCGCAACAAGCGTTCGCGCAAGATATCCTCGGCGGTTTTAATAATACGCATTTCCAAAATTTGGCGCTTTCGCACCTCCATCTCGCCACTGTCTTCCAGGTGCTTATAATGTTCGATCAGTTTATGGGCCAGCTCTTCCATCCCCTCGCCCGTTTCCGCACTGGTGGGCAACACCGGAATAATCCAGTCCTTGTCGCCCTTTCCCGGACGACCAAGATGCAACATGCCGATCAAGTCTTGAACTGTGCGCGGCGCGTCGGGCTTGTCGCATTTGCTGACCACGTGGACATCTGCGATTTCCAAAATCCCCGCCTTGATGGCCTGAATTTCATCCCCTAGACCGGGCGCGGAGACGACCGCCACGGTGTGCGCGGCTTGAACGATATCGACTTCGTCTTGGCCCACGCCGACGGTTTCAATCAAAACGATATCGAACCCGGCCGCATCCAAGACGTCCACGGTATCCAGCGAGGCCCGTGCCAAACCACCCAATGCACCGCGCGTGGCCATAGACCGGATGAACACCCCTTCATCCTCTGCGAACCCGGTCATGCGCACGCGATCGCCCAAGATCGCACCGCCGGAAAATGGGCTGGACGGATCGATGGCGATGATGCCCACCGTCTTGCCAAGCTTGCGAAATTGGCGCGTCAAGGCGGCCACCATGGTGGATTTACCAGCCCCCGGCACACCGGTGAGGCCAATGACATGGGCGCGCCCCGCATGGCGGTGCAATTCCGCCATCAAAATCTCCCCTTCCTTGGACCGTCCCTCGGCCAAGGACATTGCACGCGCCACGGCGCGCGTCTTGCCCGCCAGCACATCGGCGACGATGGCCTGAATGGCGGGCGGGACAGAGGCGGAATTGGTATCGTCAGGCATCAATTTTCGCTTTCGATTTGTTTGTAGTCTTTGGCCAACTTTTCGTAATTGGGCTGGGTGTAATTCATCATCTCACGGTCTTTGTCATTCACATCGCGAATATATTTCGCAGGCGCACCCGCCCACATTTGACCAGCTGAAATTTGCTTGCCCGGCGTGACCAGTGCCCCCGCCGCGACCAATGCACCCTTGCCCACAACAGCCCCATCCATGACCGTCGCCTTCATGCCGATAAAACAATCATCCTCCAACGTGCACGCGTGGATCAACGCCATATGGCCGATGGTGATGCGATCCCCGATCACCGTACCAAACGGCCGGGAGACATGGACCACGGTCCCGTCCTGAATGTTCGTGCCCTGACCGATGCGGATGGAGTTGACATCGCCGCGCATCACGCAGCCATACCAAATTCCGCTGTCGGCACCGATTTCCACATCGCCGGTCACCACAGCATTGGCGGCAACGAAAGCATTATCGTCGATTTTCGGCGTGACGCCGTTGTAGGGAAAAATGATCGCCATGGGGAAGTCCTGTTGTTATCGGCCAAGCCACGCCCGCATCACGGCATTCACGGCATCGGGCTGTTCGATGGTACTGAGATGGCCGCAATGGGGCACGACCACCAAGGCCGCATTATCGCCGATCCCTTCGACCATTTCTTCATGCACCTTAAGCGGGGTCAAGGCATCTTGTTCGCCGCACAAAACCAACGTCGGACATTCGATTTCGGATAAATAAGGACGCCCATCGACACGATTCATAATCGCGGTTTGTTGGCGCACATAAGCGTCTTTCCCGGTGCGCTTCGCCATCTGTGCGAACGCGTCGGCGATTTCCGGGATGGCCAGGTGATCGGGGTGGATCAAATTGGGCAGCATTTCCGGCGCAACGGTATCGAATTTTCCGGCCTCGGCAATGGCAATCATACGCTTGCGATTTTCCGACTGTTCCGGGGTGTCGGCACGCGCATTGGTATCCAAAAACGCCAAGTGCGTCACACGCTCTGGCGCTTGGCGGACGATTTCCTGTGCCACGTACCCGCCCATGCTCAATCCTGCCAATGCGAATTTCTGGGGCGCATGCGCCAAAACGTTCTCGGCCAAACCCGCCATACTGTCTGCGGTGGTCAGGTCTGCCACCGTAGCGTCAGCGATATCGGACAAAGCCGCGATCTGATGTGCCCACAACGCGTCGTCGCACAACAATCCGGGAAGCAAAATAATGGACGTTTTCTCACGCATGGCTTTGTTACTTGATCAATTGGCTGATCTGCTTGAATTCGGGCGTGCCGGATTTCTGCAGCCATTCAAACAAGACCATTTCAGTTGTCACGATATTGCCGCCCGCATGACGGATGCGTTCCAGACCCGCGCGATGATTTTCCGGCGTGCGCGACGCAGTGGCGTCTTCAACGGCAAACACGTCATAGCCCTGTTCGATAAGCTGCAACGCCGTCTGCAGGACGCAGATATGGGCCTCAATCCCGCAGATGACCGCTTGCTTGCGATCCAGCGATTGCAGACGTTCGGTGAACGGTTCGTCACGCATACACGAAAAGGTGTTCTTTTCCATCGGGCTGCCTTCCGGCATGAAGTCTTGCAAATCGTCCACGGTGGGGCCGACGCCTTTGGAATATTGCTCCGTCACAATAGCGGGGATGTTCAAAATGTCCGCGCCCAGCAACAGCTTGGCGGCACCTTGCGGTGCACGCCCCGCGTCGAACATGACGGGGTTGAGCTTGCTTTGAATATCAATCACCAGCAGGCAGGCGTTATTCGGGTCGATCAGCACGGAAACGGTCCTCTATTTTTCGTTTGTATAAAGGTAGCGTTGGACGGGCTCATGTGCAATGCAGCATCACAAAGCGTTGCTGGGGGACCACATTCAAGCGCTATCCCTTGAATTCTGCGCGGTTTCCATTGACATACGACCCAGACATGGTGATTATCGCGCCTTCCGTGCGGTGACGTTAGTTAAGTCCGCACCCCTATCGACGCAATAATTGAGAAAGCGCCACAAAGCCCCATGAGTTTTGCCGACACCGGACTGAGCGAAGACGTTCTGCGTGCCGTAACCGATTCCGGTTACGACAACCCCACCCCCATCCAAGAGAAAGCCATCCCCCTTGTTTTGATGGGCCGCGACATTCTCGGCTGCGCCCAAACAGGCACCGGCAAGACCGCGTCGTTCACGTTGCCGATGATCGATATTCTCGCCCATGGCCGCGCGAAGATGCGCATGCCGCGCTCCCTGATCCTGGAGCCGACCCGCGAACTGGCCGCTCAGGTTGCCGAGAACTTCGACAAGTACGGCAAATATCACAAACTCTCCAAGGCCTTGCTGATCGGCGGCACGGACATGAAGAAGCAAGCCAAGGTGCTTGACGGCGGCGCGGACGTGCTGATCGCCACGCCGGGACGGTTGCTCGATATGTTCGAACGTGGCCACTTGTTGATGCAGGACGTCAAAATCCTGGTCATTGATGAAGCCGACCGCATGTTGGACATGGGCTTCATCCCGGATATTGAAAAAATCGTCCAGATGTTGCCGTTCAACCGCCAGACGCTGTTCTTCTCCGCCACCATGGCGCCGGAAATCAAAAAGCTGGCTGACAAATTCCTGCACAACCCGAAGGAAATCTCGGTATCGGCGCCCGCATCCACCGCCGAAATGGTGGTTCAGGGCTTGGCCGTGTTGCAGCCGGGCGGCGAGTATCGCGGCCAAGACGGCAAGAAGAAGCTTAAACGCGATGCGCTACGCAAACTCATCGGTCACGAAAATGTGCGCGACGCGATCATCTTCTGCAATCGCAAGTCGGATGTCGCCATCGTCTACAAATCCCTGTCCCAGCACGGTTACAAGGTCGGCCAGTTGCACGGCGACATGAGCCAACCGGCGCGTACGGAAACCCTGGCAGGCTTCAAAAACAAAGATTTCAACATGTTGGTCTGTTCCGATGTCGCTGCCCGCGGTCTCGACGTTCCGAACCTGAGCCACGTGTTTAACTTCGACGTTCCCATCAACGCTGAAGACTACGTTCACCGGATCGGACGCACCGGGCGTGCGGGCAATGAAGGCCATGCCTACACCATAGCACTCCCGGAAGACGGCAAATTCGTCGCCGCCATCGAAAAGTTGATCGGCAAGCCCATCCCCCACCTGAACCTGGAAGGTTTCGGTGCCGGCGAGTTGAGCGAAGACGACGGACGTGGCGGTCGCGGCGGGCGTGGCGGACGTGGCGCGCGCACCGACAGTGGCGATCGCGGACGTGGGCGTGGACGTGATCGCAAACCCGCAGCGGAAAAACCAGCCGAAAAAAGCGTCAAACCGGACGAAGCCAAAGCGGAAACACCGGCACCCGAGGTTATCGAAGCTCCTGTTGCCAAGGAACCCGCTCAACCTGAAGCGGCTGCAAAAACGACGCCCGAAAAAAAAGTGGAGCGCGCACCGCGCCAGGACAAACCCAAACGCGAGCCTCGTTCACGCGGTGGGCGCGGCCGTAGCGACCGGCGCGATCAAAGTGGAGACCGCAATTCGCGAGACATTCACAACGAGATTTGCGACGGCCACATGCCCGCTTTCCTGATGCGCGATCCGAACGCACCGAAGACGGAAACTAAGAAAAAGGCCGCACCGAAAAAGCGCAGCCCACGCAAGAGGGCCGCGCCGAAGAAAGACAAGGCCGAAGACTAGCGGGGGTAGGGCCTTGCGCTGATAGGTTTACACCGGCAAGGACTCTCAGGCCTTTCACGCTGCGGCCCCGTGCGCCAGCTCCCGGGTTGCCGAACTGATCAACGGTTATTCCATCAAAAGCCACATCGTGGTGAGCCATATCCGCCAAGCCACTCATGGGCGGATTTGTCTCGAAAACACCCACGCCTTCGCTCGTGAATTGTGGGGGCGCTCGTGAATTGCGGGGCCGCACCTGGAGCTTGGCGCACAATGGCAAGCTGCCCGGCGTAAAAAAACTGCGAATTTCTGAACGACCGTCCCGTCGGCACCCCCGACAGCGAGCACGCCTTTTGCTGGATCATGGATCAGTTGAGGGAGCGCTGGCCGAGACGGCCAAGAAGCAAAAAGCAGGTTTCAATATACATCGGCGAGTTCACGGTCTTTCACGACGGTGAAATCACATACATTACGAAAAAGCTTTAGATGTAGTGCTCGTCCATCGGTTCCAAACCGTTGAACCCCTGGGACGCATAAGTCGTGGTGTATGCCCCGGCGGGATAGATCACAACCCGGTCACCGGCGGTCAGGGCCAACGGCAATTCATAAGGTGTGTTTTCGTACAAAATATCCGCACCGTCGCACGTCGGC
>Ga0070729_10005925_pt1 | contig 12339 bp, 8 predicted proteins | sample tdDd472_FD_66725 | JGI IMG/M metagenome (GOLD analysis project Ga0070729, IMG submission 66725) | Marine sediment microbial communities from the Atlantic coast under amendment with organic carbon and nitrate - tdDd47.2 | ecosystem: Environmental > Aquatic > Marine > Coastal > Sediment | place...
AATGAGCCTACTGCAGCAGCACTGGCTTATGGCATGGACAAGCAGCGTGGTGACCGTAAGGTCGCTGTCTACGATCTGGGTGGCGGTACGTTCGACGTATCGATAATTGAGATTGCCGAGATCGACGGCGAGCACCAGTTTGAAGTGTTGGCGACCAACGGCGATACATTCCTGGGTGGCGAAGACTTTGATATGCGTCTTATCGACTACCTCGCAACCGAATTCCATAATGAATCGGGTGTTGATGTAAAAGCCGATCCGCTGGCGATGCAACGACTGAAAGAAGCTGCCGAGAAAGCCAAGATCGAGTTGTCTTCAAGTGCTCAGACCGAAGTGAACCTGCCTTACATCACTGCTGATGCAAGCGGTCCTAAGCACCTGAACATTAAGGTGACCCGGGCTAAGCTTGAGTCGCTGGTCGCTGATCTGGTTGAGCGTACTATCACCCCGTGTAAAACAGCTCTGGCTGATGCCGGTCTGAAAGCGGGTGATATTAATGACATCATCCTCGTAGGCGGTCAGTCCCGTATGCCTAAAGTGCAGGAAGCTGTACAGAACTTCTTCGGTCAGGAACCTCGTAAAGACGTAAACCCTGATGAAGCGGTTGCTGTTGGTGCTGCTATTCAGGGCGGTGTGTTGTCCGGTGACGTTAAAGACGTGCTGTTGCTCGACGTAACACCGCTGTCACTGGGTATCGAAACACTCGGCGGCGTCATGACTAAGCTCATCGATAAGAACACTACGATTCCTACCAAAGCGAATCAGGTTTTCTCTACTGCCGATGACAATCAGCCTGCGGTAACTATTCATGTGTTGCAGGGTGAGCGCGAGCGTTCGGGCGATAACAAATCACTGGGTCGTTTTGATCTGGCTGATATTCCGCCTGCACCGCGCGGTATGCCGCAAATCGAAGTGACTTTCGATATTGATGCTAACGGTATCCTGAATGTGTCTGCAAAAGACAAGGCTAGCGGTAAAGAGCAGAACATCGTCATTAAGGCATCAAGTGGTTTGTCGGATGATGAAGTTGAACGCATGGTTGGTGATGCGGCAGCTCACGCTGAAGATGACAAGAAGTTCCGTGAATTGGTTGATGCCCGTAATCAGGCTGATGCGCTGGTCCACGGCACTGAAAAGTCTCTGGAAGACCTTGGTGAAAAAGTTGAAGCTGAAGAGCGTGCCAGCATCGAGGCCGCTTTGAATGACCTGAAAGAAGCACTTAAAGGTGAAGATAAAGAAGTTATCGAAGCCAAGAGTGCGGCTCTGGGTGAAGCATCGGCCAGCCTGGCGCAGCGTGTCTATGAGCAGGCTGCAGCTGAAGAAGGTGCTGATCCTGCCGGTGGTGATGCGCCTGCGGACGAAAGCGTTGTTGACGCTGAGTTTGAGGAAGTTAAAGACGACAAAGAAGAGAAGTAATTCTCTGCTGAGTTGTTTTAACTAAGCCGGAAAGAACAGGGCGGGGACCACAGATTTATCTGTGGTCCCTTTGTCCGTTTTAATTTAATGAATTATTGATTGCTAATTGTTTGGCGGAATACACGATGTCGAAACAGGATTACTACGAAGTACTGGGCGTGCAACGCGGTGCTTCCGCTGATGAAATAAAAAAGGCGTATCGACGCCTGGCTATGAAGCATCACCCGGACCGCAATCCGGACGATGCCGAAGCCGAAGCTAAATTTAAAGAAGCTAAAGAAGCGTACGAAGTGCTGTCTGATGATCAGAAGCGCGGCATGTACGATCAACACGGTCATGCGGCGTTTGAACAAGGTGGCATGGGCGGTGGTGGCTTCGGCGGCTTCGGCGATGCCAGTGGTTTCTCCGATGTGTTCGGCGATGTGTTCGGCGATATATTCGGGCAGAACGGCCGGCGTGGGCGCAGCAATGTTTTCCGTGGTGCCGACCTTCGTTACGAACTGTCGTTGACTTTAGAACAGGCTGTTCAGGGCGACACTATCAATATTTCTTTCCCGACCTACAGCGGGTGTGAAACCTGTGATGGCGAGGGAGCGAAACCCGGTACCAGTCGTAAAACTTGTGACACCTGTAATGGCATGGGGCAAGTTCGGGCGCAGCAGGGTTTCTTTTCTGTGCAGCAGACCTGCCCGACATGTCGTGGTGCAGGCACCGTCGTTGAAGACCCGTGTGACGATTGTTACGGACAGGGCCGTATTCAGCAGGAAAAAACACTGGCCGTTAAAGTGCCGCCGGGTGTTGATACCGGCGACCGTATTCGCTTGAGCGGTGAGGGCGAGGCCGGCCAGAACGGTGGTCCGACGGGCGACCTGTACGTAGAGATCAATGTTAAGGCACACGATATCTTTGAGCGTGATGGTGGCAACCTGCACTGTGCTGTGCCCATCTCGTTTGCGAAAGCCACCTTGGGCGGCGAGGTCAACGTGCCGACATTAGAAGGTGAAGTCGCGCTTAAAATTCCTGAAGGAACACAGTCGGGCCGATTGTTCCGCCTTCGTGGTAAGGGCGTTAAGCCTGTCCGCAGTGCCGGCAAGGGTGATTTGTATTGTCGGGTCGATGTGGAAACGCCTGTGAACCTGACCGATGAGCAGGAAAAACTGTTACAGTCTTTTCAGGAAAGCATTGAGAGCGGCGGTGACAAGCATCGCCCGCGTGCCAGTGACTGGCGCGACAGTGTGAAAAACTTTTTCAAAAATATTGGATCCTGACTACTTCGGTTCTTAATGCCGGGGTAAACGGGTAGGGAGTGGCATAAATGCGAATCGCTATTTTCGGGGCTACAGGCCGAATGGGTACTACGATTGCCCGTTCAGTACAGGAACTGAAAGACATCGATATCAGCGGTGCGTTGGCTCAGCCGGACGCCTCGTTAATTGGCGTTGATCTGGGTGTTGCCGCGAGCCTTCCCACTCTTGATGTCACGATTACCGCTGATGCCAATGCTGCTTTGGTCGGTGCTGATGTCGCTATCGACTTCACTTTACCTGCAGCTGCCCAAAGCAATATATCGGCGTGCCTTAAAGCCGGAGTGCCTTTGGTCATGGGGACTACCGGGCTGAATGATTCGCAGCAGGCGATGCTTGCCGAAGCCGCCAAGGAAATCCCGGTGGTTTACGGACGCAATATGAGCGTCGGCGTGAACGTGCTCACTGAAATCACCCGTTTGGCTAGTCGTTATCTCGGTTCTGAATGGGACGTCGAGATTGTTGAGGCCCACCACAAGCATAAAGTTGACGCGCCTTCGGGTACTGCACTGCAACTTGGTGAGGCTGTTGCGAACGAGCGTGGTGCCGACCTCGATGATGTGGCTGTGCATAACCGCTCCGGTCGCACTGATGCCCGTGGCAAGGGTGAAATAGGCTTCAGTTCGGTGCGTGCCGGCAATATCGTTGGTGATCACAGCGTTTTGTTTGCCGCTGAGACTGAAATCGTTGAACTGCGCCATCATGCTCAGGACCGCAGTGTCTTTGCTCAGGGCGCGATTCGTGCCGCCCGATGGCTTGCCGATAAGCCGGCCGGCCTGTATTCCATGGGCGATGTTCTGGGCTTCGATACATAATCCGCGTTCAGCCTCCGAAAGAGCCGTTATTTAGGCCGCATATTTAGCTAAAACTGATAGCGTCCGCCGCTGTGCTCGTATAGAATGCATCCGGTCGCAACACGACCACGCTAGTTTCCGCGGGAGGGAGCCAACCGGCCACCTCCCGTTTGTATGTTTGACACCCTGGTGTGAGGATTGCTGAGTGACAACACCTGCCATATTGGCCCTGGAAGACGGCACTGTATTTCGCGGAATTTCGGTTGGCGCCGAAGGTAAAACCATTGGCGAAGTCGTTTTTAATACTGCGATGACCGGTTATCAGGAGGTTCTTACAGACCCTTCTTATTGTCGTCAGATCGTAACCCTGACTTACCCCCATATCGGTAACACCGGTACTAACAGCGATGATTTCGAGAGTCGCGGTATTCATGCCGCCGGTCTTATTATTCGCGACCTGTCTATGGCCACGAGCAACTTCCGCTCGGAACTCAGTCTTACCGAGTTTTTGAAACGCGGTGACACTGTGGCGATTGCCGATATAGATACCCGCAAGCTCACAAGAATTCTGCGTACCCAAGGTGCACAGGCCGGCTGCATTATGGCTGGCGAGAATATCGATGAGCAGGAAGCCATTGAGCACGCCAAAAAGTTCCCCGGCCTTGCCGGTATGGATCTGGCTAAAGTGGTGACCACCGACGAGACTTATCAGTGGAGTATGGGCACCAACTGGCCCAAGGCTACCGGCGGACCGGGTAAACGTAATCTCGACTTTCATGTCGTTGCTTATGACTTCGGTATTAAACGCAATATTCTGCGTTTGCTGGTGGATAACAACTGCCGTGTGACCGTAGTACCGGCTGAAACACCGCCTGAAGATGTGCTCGCTATGTCGCCGGACGGTGTGTTCCTTTCGAACGGGCCCGGTGATCCTGAGCCTTGTACCTATGCAATTGAAGCCACCAAGACTATTTTGCGTGCCGGTATCCCTGTATTCGGTATTTGTCTGGGTCATCAGATTCTTTCTCTGGCAAGTGGTGCGAACACCATCAAGATGAAATTTGGTCATCATGGTGCCAACCATCCGGTTGCCGATTTGAAAACCAAAGAAGTGATGATCACCAGTCAGAACCATGGCTTTGCAGTGGATGAAGAAACGCTGCCATCAACACTGAAGGCAACGCATAACTCGTTGTTTGACGGATCTTTGCAGGGTGTTGAGCGGACTGATGTGCTGGCCATGGGCTTTCAGGGTCACCCTGAAGCGAGTCCCGGGCCGCATGATCTGCGCCATATCTTCTCGCGCTTTATCGAGATGATGAATACGGCGGCCGGTAAGGTGCCCACTAGTACGAAAGCCCGTTAACGGCTCAGTGCTTTTAAGACTAAAACTTTAAGAATATAAACGCGGAAAGACGTAGCAAGAATGCCTAAAAGAAAAGACATAGAAAGCATCCTGATTCTCGGTGCCGGTCCGATCGTTATCGGTCAGGCCTGTGAGTTTGATTATTCAGGTGCTCAGGCTTGTAAAGCGCTTCGTGAAGAAGGTTACCGGGTGATCCTGGTGAACTCGAACCCTGCCACGATAATGACCGACCCGAATATGGCCGATGCAACATACATCGAGCCGTTGCACTGGAAGGAAGTCGCGAAGATTATTCAGGAAGAGTTGCCTGACGCATTGCTACCGACAATGGGCGGCCAGACCGCGCTGAACTGTGCATTGGATCTGGATCGTGAAGGCATTCTTGAGAAGTTTGAAGTTGAGATGATCGGTGCGTCGAAAGAGGCTATCGATACCGCGGAAGACCGCGAGAAGTTCAAGTTGGCGATGGAAGATATCGGGCTTGGTTGTCCGCGTGCCGCCGTTGCGCATACTCTGGAAGAGGGGTATGCCGTATTAGAAGATGTCGGTTACCCGACTATTATCCGTCCGTCTTTCACGATGGGTGGTAGCGGTGGCGGTATTGCCTACAACCGTGAAGAGTTCGACGCGATTGTTACGAGAGGTCTTGATCTTTCTCCGACGACAGAGGTTCTTATTGAAGAATCTGTGCTGGGTTGGAAAGAGTACGAGATGGAAGTGGTTCGTGACTCTGCCGACAACTGCATCATTATTTGTTCTATTGAAAACCTTGACCCGATGGGTGTGCATACCGGTGACTCGATTACCGTGGCACCCGCGCAGACGCTGACTGACCGTGAATATCAGGAAATGCGAAATGCTGCTATCGCGGTGTTGCGCCGAATCGGTGTTGATACCGGTGGTTCGAACGTGCAGTTCTCTGTGGATCCTGCAACGGGTCGCATGCTATTGATTGAGATGAACCCGCGTGTTTCGCGTTCATCGGCGCTGGCATCTAAAGCCACCGGTTTCCCGATTGCTAAAGTGGCTGCAAAGCTGGCAGTCGGTTATACGCTGGATGAGTTGCGTAATGAGATCACCGGCGGTGCTACCCCGGCTTCATTCGAGCCCACAATTGATTACGTTGTTACCAAGATTCCCCGTTTTACTTTTGAGAAGTTCCCGGGTGCTAACGACCGTCTGACGACACAGATGAAATCGGTAGGCGAAGTCATGGCTATGGGCCGGACTTTGCAGGAATCTATGCAGAAAGCACTGCGCGGCCTTGAAACCGGTATCGACGGGCTGGTGAGCGTCACTTCACCCAAGACCGAAGAAGATCTGGATGCAATGCTTGAGGAGGTCCGTTCGCCGGGCGCCGACCGCTTGCTGTATGTTGGTGATGCGTTCCGTGCGGGCCAAACTCTGGAGCAGGTGCACGACGTTTCAAAAATTGATCCGTGGTTCCTGGCTCAGATCGAAGACCTTATTAAAGACGAGCTTCGAATGGCTGAGGAGTCTGCTGAAACTTTGCAGCCGGCACGTTTGCGTCAGCTAAAACGCAAGGGCTTTTCCGATAGTCGTATTGCCAAATTGATTGGTGTTGAAGAATCGGTAGTTCGTAAGCAGCGTGTAACGAATGATATTCGCCCGGTCTACAAGCGTGTTGATACTTGTGCAGCAGAATTCGCTACAACTACTGCTTACATGTATTCCACCTACGAAGAAGAGTGCGAATCGTCACCCAGCAGCGCCCGCAAGATGATGATTTTGGGCGGTGGTCCAAATCGTATTGGTCAGGGTATTGAATTTGATTATTGCTGCGTGCATGCGGCGATGGCACTGCGTGAATCAGGTTACGAAACCATCATGGTGAACTGTAACCCTGAAACGGTTTCAACTGACTATGACTCGTCTGACCGGTTGTTCTTTGAACCGCTCACATTTGAAGACGTCATGGAGATTATTGATCTCGAACAGCCTGAGGGCGTGATCGTGCAAAACGGTGGTCAGACGCCATTGAAACTGGCAAATGATCTTGAAGCTGCCGGTGCTCCGATTATCGGCACCAGTCCGGATTCGATTGACCTTGCGGAAGACCGTGAGCGTTTCCAGGCACTGGTGAATCAACTTGGTTTGAAACAGCCGCCTAACGGCATTGCCCGTGATGTTGATGAAGCGGTTCGTATTTCTTCTGAAGTCGGTTTCCCGTTGGTTGTGCGTCCTTCATACGTACTGGGCGGTCGTGCGATGGAAATCGTGCACAACGAAGATGATCTGCGTATTTATATGACCGAGGCCGTTGAAGTATCTAACGACTGCCCGGTGTTGCTGGATCGCTTTCTGGACCTCGCAGTTGAGGTCGATGTGGATTGTGTGTCTGACGGTCATGATGTATTGATCGGCGGCATTATGGAACACGTGGAGCAGGCGGGTGTGCATTCCGGTGATTCAGCTTGTTCGCTGCCACCGAATACACTCGATCAGGAAACTCAGCAAGAGTTGATCCGTCAGGTTGAAGCCTTGGCCACATCGCTGAACGTGGTGGGTCTGATGAACACGCAGTTTGCGATTCAGAACGGCATTGTTTATCTGCTTGAGGTGAACCCCCGTGCATCACGTTCGGTGCCGTTTGTTTCTAAAGCAACCGGCGTGCCACTGGCAAAAATTGCCGCGAATTGTATGTCGGGTATTAGCCTCAAAAAACAGGGTTATACCAAGCAGGTCGTTCCTGATTATTATTCGGTTAAAGCATCAGTATTCCCGTTTAATAAGTTCCCCGACTCTGACCCTATTCTCGGCCCCGAAATGAAGTCTACCGGTGAAGTAATGGGCACCGGCAATTCATTTGGTGAGGCCTATGCGAAAGCCCAGTTAGGGCAGGGCGTTGAGCTGCCGAATAAAGGCACTGTATTCATCTCTGTGCGTGACCGTGATAAGTCTGAAGCAGTGCGGCTCGGTCGTGCAATGATTGACCGTGGCTTTAAGCTGATCGCCACCGACGGCACGGCCAAATACCTCGATAGTGAAGGTGTGTCTTGTAAGCGTATTAATAAAGTGCACGAAGGTCGTCCGCACATTGTCGATATGATTAAGAATCAGGAAATTGCCCTGATTGTTAATACGACTGAGGGCAAGAAAGCGATCCGTGAGTCGCAGGTGATTCGTGGTGCTGCCGTAAACAACGGCGTTACTTATTACACAACTATGGCCGCAGGTTTGGCGACTGTGTCAGCAATGAATCACATTGAAGGCACCGGCGTAAACAAGCTGCAGTCATTGCATGAACGGCTGGCATCTAAGGCATCGGTATGAGTCTTGTACCGTTAACCGTTAAAGGTGCTGAAAAGTTGCGTGACGAGTTGGCGCGCCTGAAGGGTGAAGACCGTCCTCAGGTCATTGCAGCGATTGCAGAGGCCCGGGCTCATGGCGACCTTAAAGAAAATGCCGAGTACCACGCCGCAAAAGAACAGCAGGGCTTTATCGAAGGCCGTATTCAGGAAATTGAAGGCAAGCTGGGCAACTCGCAGATCATCGATGTGACCGAGCTTGGTGAACCGGATAAGGTTGTTTTCGGTGCGACGGTCACATTGTTTGATGATGAAGCTGATGCTGAAATTAAATATCAGATTGTCGGTGATGATGAGGCTGATATTTCTTCGGGGCTCATTTCTGTTTCATCACCGATCGCACGTGGTTTGATTGGTAAGCAGTTGGATGATGAAGTGGCGATTAATACGCCCGGTGGTCAGAAGTACTACGAAGTCTTAAAGATCGAATATATATAGTGCAATTCGACGGCTGCTTTTAGTTTGGTAGCTGGATTTTCTGATCTTTCTTGCGGGCTCTGAACAGCGTGGCGATATTACCCACCCGGCCTACGAGTTCTGCGCCACTGCCCTGAATGATTTCTGCAATGACTTCATCACGTGCATCACGGTCACCCACGTTAACTTTTACTTTGATCAGTTCATGGTGTTCTATCGTCTGATCCAGTTCGGCAACCAGAGATTCTGACGCACCGGCGCTTCCGACGATAATGACGGGCTTCATGTTGTGAGCAAGTTTCTTAAGATATTTGCGTTGTTTTTCCGTCAGGCTCATGTCTGGACTCGTCAACTTTGTTTATTAGTGATGCTCGGGGGTGCGTAGCATACCCATGGATTGCTACGAAGCCAACAACCGGTTTTGCTGATATACACTGTAGTTAAGAGGTAATCATGGCAACTAAAGGCTCCAGCGCCCGTTGGCGACGACGCCAGGAAACGGATCCCTACGTACAAAAGGCGCGCAGGGACGGCTGGCGCTCGCGTGCTGTGTATAAGCTTGATGAAATTCATCAACGTGAAACGCTGATCCGTGGCGGGCACACCGTGGTGGATTTGGGTGCCGCTCCCGGTGGTTGGTGTCAGTACGCTATCAAGCACGTTGGCAACAAAGGGCGGGTGATAGGTCTTGATCTGCTTGAAATGCCGCCAATCGATGGTGTCGAGTTTATTCTGGGCGATTTCACCACTGATGACGTACTGCAGCAGTTGTTAAGCACCATCGGCGAAGACAAGGTAGACCTTGTAATGTCGGACATGGCCCCCAATATAAGTGGGAACCGCTCGGTAGATCAGCCCAAAAGCATGTATCTGGTCGAGATATCTCTGGAACTCGCCAGACAGGTGCTCAAGCCGGGCGGCAGCTTTGTAACTAAGATTTTTCATGGCGAAGGTTTTGATGACTTTGTCAGGGATGCCCGGAAGCATTTTAAAAAGGTGAAAGTGAGGAAGCCCAAGGCATCCAGACCTGATAGCCGTGAGACCTATCTGGTAGCTAGAGGCTACCGTTTGTAGTAGTGTTTCCCGAATGTGTACCCCGTCTAAACTTATGGCGGTATTGCCGGTCATACAGATACGGCTAAAGAGAACTGAGGATATTTGTGAACGATCTCGCTAAGAACATTCTTTTATGGGTGGTTATTGCCATCGTACTGTTGACCGTTTTCCAGAGCTTTGGCCCCGCAGGCCGGCAGACTGAGGCCATGGAATATTCGACTTTCCTCGATATGGTCGAAACGGGCGGTGTAGCTCAGGTTACTTTCGAAGGTCAGAATATCCAAGGCATGCGCTCCAATGGCGAGCAGTTTGTGACCTATAGTCCTGAAACTGATAACACGGCATTGATCGGCTTCCTTAAAGATAACAACGTGCGCTTTAGTGGGACGGCTCCGCAGGGCCAGAATATTCTGGTCAGTCTCTTCGTTAATTCCTTCCCTGTGTTACTCCTGATCGGCGTTTGGGTTTATTTCATGCGTCAGATGCAAGGCGGTGGCGGCGGTCGCGGTGCTATGTCCTTCGGCAAGAGTAAGGCCCGTCTTCTCGGTGAAGATCAGGTGAATGTTACTTTTAGTGATGTGGCCGGTGTCGAAGAAGCTAAAGAAGAGTTGGTCGAGATTGTCGACTTTTTGATGGACCCGGGTAAGTTCCAGCGTTTAGGCGGCAAGATTCCTAAAGGTGTTTTGCTGGTTGGTTCGCCAGGTACCGGTAAGACTTTGCTCGCCCGTGCTATTGCCGGTGAAGCCAAAGTACCGTTCTTTACTATTTCAGGCTCTGACTTCGTTGAGATGTTCGTCGGTGTTGGCGCCTCACGTGTTCGCGATATGTTCGAGCAGGCGAAGAAGCACTCTCCCTGCATTATCTTTATTGATGAGATCGATGCGGTAGGTCGTCATCGTGGTGCCGGCCTCGGTGGCGGTCATGATGAGCGCGAGCAGACTCTTAACCAGATGTTGGTTGAAATGGACGGCTTTGAAGGCAATGAAGGCGTCATTGTTATTGCTGCCACTAACCGTCCGGACGTGCTTGACCCTGCATTGCTGCGCCCGGGTCGTTTTGACCGTCAGGTCGTAGTGCCGCTGCCTGATGTGCGCGGTCGTGAGCAGATCCTTAAAGTGCATATGCGTAAAGTACCGGTGGGCGATAACGTTCGTCCGGGCATTATTGCCCGCGGCACACCCGGTTTTTCCGGTGCGGATCTTGCCAACCTGGTGAACGAGGCAGCTTTGTTCGCTGCCCGCGCCAACATGCGTACTGTAGGTATGGAGCAGTTCGAAAAAGCCAAAGACAAAATCATGATGGGCACCGAGCGTAAGTCCATGGTGATGGGAGACGACGAGAAGTTGCTGACTGCCTACCATGAGGCAGGCCACGCAATTGTTGGTCTCAGAGTGCCGGACCATGACCCGGTTTATAAGGTTTCTATTATTCCCCGAGGCCGTGCTCTGGGCGTGACTATGTTCCTTCCTGAAGAGGACCGTTACAGTCACAGCAAGCAGCGTCTGAATAGTCAGATATCCAGCTTGTTCGGCGGGCGTATCGCAGAAGAGATGGTGTTTGGTGCAGATGCAGTTACCACCGGTGCTTCTAATGATATCGAGCGTGCGACAGATTTGGCGCGCAGCATGGTTACCAAATGGGGCCTTTCGGACAAGCTTGGTCCATTGAGCTACAGCGAAGATGAAGGTGAAGTGTTCCTTGGTCGTTCGGTTACCCAGCACAAGCAGGTATCGGACGAAACAGCGCATATCATCGATGAAGAAATCCGCCTTATTATCGATAGCAACTACGAGCGTGCTGAAGGCATTCTGAAAGAGCACCGTTCGATACTGGATGCCATGGCTGATGCGTTGGTCAAGTATGAAACTATCGACGTTGAGCAGATTGCAGACATTATGGCCGGTAAAGAGCCACGGCCTCCTGAAGACTGGAGTGACTCGGGTTCATCGGGCAGCGGTACACGCGCCGATTCCGACGAAGCTGCTGACGATAAGGCCGGTGGTGTTGGCGGCCCTGCCGAGCTGCACTAGAACGTCCGGCTTACGCATTGGGCTGATGTTTTGAAACTGCAGTTTGCAGGCCAGTCTCTTACTCTCAATACTCCTCGAATAATGGGCGTGCTTAATTGCACGCCCGATTCGTTTTCAGATGGCGGGCTTTACAACGCCCCTGACGCTGCTCTGGCTCATGCCAGTGAAATGCTTGCAGCAGGCGCTGATATTCTTGATATTGGTGGCGAGTCGACCCGCCCGGGAGCTTCCGAAGTACCTCTTCAGCAGGAGCTTGATCGTGTTATTCCTGTGATTGAATCTCTGTGTACCGAATTTGATGCTCCGGTGTCGGTCGACACCAGTAAGACAGAGGTGATGCGGGCAGCAGTCAGCGCCGGTGCTTCGATGATTAATGATGTGACCGCACTTCATGATGACGGTGCTGTCGAGTTCGTGGCAGAGGCAGGGGTGCCGGTATGCCTTATGCATATGCAGGGCAGTCCGCGCACGATGCAAGCCGACCCGGATTATGATGATGTTAATGCAGATGTCCTCACATTTTTGCGTGAAAGGGCGCATGCTTGTGAGGTGGCAGGCGTGGAGCGTGACGCAATCGTTATAGACCCGGGCTTCGGCTTTGGTAAAACGTTAAAACATAATCTGGAC
>Ga0070729_10005927_pt1 | contig 12334 bp, 10 predicted proteins | sample tdDd472_FD_66725 | JGI IMG/M metagenome (GOLD analysis project Ga0070729, IMG submission 66725) | Marine sediment microbial communities from the Atlantic coast under amendment with organic carbon and nitrate - tdDd47.2 | ecosystem: Environmental > Aquatic > Marine > Coastal > Sediment | place...
GTTCCGAATTTCCGCGAGTCGCTCAGGCTCGCCCAGCAGCAGCACCGCTCGCTGTTCGAGGCCATCGCCGGCGGCGAGGGCAGCCGGGCCGAAGCCCTGGCGCGCGAACACGCGCGGCTCGCCCGCACCAATCTCAAATACATGATGAAGGCCAAGCCGAGCGACGCCAGGCGCGTACCCGGCCTTGCGCTCGTCTCAAGTTGACCAGACAGCAAAACCCGAAAGAAACCGGAGGAAACCGATGCCGAACCTGAACGACGTCATTGCCCAGCACGGCAATCCCGTAAACATGCTGAGAAACTCGAAGATCGGGATGTATGTCTACCCGGTCGTGGCGCCCGAGTTCACCAACTGGCGCGACGAACAGCGCGCCTGGCGCGACAGCGTCGTGCTCTACGACCAGACCCACCACATGGACGAACTGACCGTCGAGGGCCCGGACGCGGAGGCCTTCCTCAACCATGTGGGCATCAACAGCTTCGCCAATTTCGACCTCAACCGCGCCAAGCACTTCGTGCCGGTGACCCCCAACGGCCACGTCATCGGCGACATGATCATCTTCCGCGAACGCGAGGACAAGTTCATCCTGGTCGGCCGTTCGCCGACCGCCAACTGGGTGATGTTCCAGCAGGCGGTGGGCAAGTGGAAGGTGCGCCTCTACTACGATCCGCGCTCCGATTCCCGCCCCGACGGTCGCGCCATCTACCGCACCCATTACCGCTTCCAGATCCAGGGACCGGACGCCGACAAGATCTTCGACGAGATCAATGGCGGGCCGGTGCCCGACATCAAGTTCTTCCACGTCGACTGGATCAATGTCGGAACCAGGCGGGTGCAGGCGCTGCGCCACGGCATGGCCGGCGCGCCCGGACTGGAGATTTTCGGCCCCTATGCCGACAAGTCCTATATCCGCGACACGATCATGGACGCGGCGAGAAAGACCGGCGTCGACCTGCATCAGGTCGGCAGCCGCGCCTATTCGACCAATACGCTGGAATCGGGCTGGATCCCGTCGCCGCTGCCGGGCATCTATTCGGGCGACGGCATGCTCGCCGAGTATCGCGACTGGCTCGGCGCCAATGCCTACGAGGCGGTCGGCGCCATCGGCGGCAGTTTCGTCAGCGACAATATCGAGGACTACTACGTCAACCCGTTCGAGCTCGGCTACGGCTTCTATATCGGCTGGAAGACCGACTTCATCGGCAAGGACGCGCTCCTGAAAATGAAGGACGCGAAGAACCGCAAGAAGGTCACCTTCGAGTGGAACGCCGAGGACGTGGTCAAGGTCATCGCCTCGGCCTTCCAGCCCGGCGAGGTGCCCTACAAGTGGATCGACTTCCCGCAGCCCAACTATGCCTCGACCAGCGCCGACAAGGTGATGCAGGGCGACAGGATGGTCGGCATGTCGATGTTCAACGGCTACAGTTACAACGAGCGTTGCGTGCTGTCGCTCGGCGTCGTCGACGACGATGTCGAGATCGGCGACGTGTTGACGCTGGTCTGGGGCGAGCCCGACGATACCGGCAAGACGTCGACGGAACGTCACCGGCAGGCCGAGATCCGCGTGCGCGTGTCGCCGACGCCCTATGCGAGCGAAGCGCGCGAGAACTATGCCGACAGCTGGCGGACCAAGACCGCCTGACCTGGGCCACATGACGAAACACCAACCGATGCCAGATCGACTGGCGAAAAACCGGACCGCAGACAGACGAGCGGTCCGATCCGACAAGGAGGAAACCGGAATGAAACCGACGAAAACCCTCGTGGCGGCCGCGCTCGCCACCATGGTCGCGCTGCCGGCGGCCGCCGAAGAACTGAAATTCGCGTCCTTCGTGCCGCCGCAGCATACCGTGACCAAATCGCTGATCGACAAGCTCGCCAACGACCTCAAGGAGAAGACCGGCGGCGCGCTGACCGTGCGCAACTATCCCGGCGGCGAGCTGGGCAAGGGCCCGGTCGAGCAATATGTCCGGGCGCTGCAGGGGGTGGCCGACATCTCCTGGGGCCTGCAGGGCTACACCTCGTCGCAGTTCCCCAAATCGATGCTGATCGAACTGCCGGGCATGGTGCCGGTCGGCAAGTCCGGCGCCGACATGCTTTGGAACGCCTTCGACAAGTATCTGGCGCCCGAGTTCCCCGGCACCGTGCCGCTCGGCCTGTGGGTGTCCGAACCCAACGTGATGATCATGAAGAGCAAGGACATCCGTACGCTCGCCGATCTCAAGGGCCTCAACATCCGCGTCGCCGGCGCGGTGTCGGCGCAGGTGGTCTCCGCCCTGGGGGCGACCCCGGTGCAGATGCCGATCACCAAGGTCTACAACGCGCTCGACACCGGCCTGATCGACGGCGTGTTCACCGGTTCCAGCGCCATCGCCGACTTCAAGCTGCATGAAGTCGCATCGAGCTACACTATCGGCGTGCCGCTCGGCCGCATCTCGTTCTACGCGGTGATGAACAAGGCCCGCTTCGACGGCCTGCCGGCCGATCGGCAGAAGGCGGTTCGCGAGGCCTCCGGCCGCGGCCTGTCGCAGAGCGCCGAGGACGCCTGGCACGCCAAGGGCAAGGCGGCGATCGAAGCGCTGAAGGCGGACAGCTCCAAGACCGTCATCGAGCTGACGCCGGATCAGGCGGCGCCCTTCGCCAAGCTGACCATGGCGGTCTCCGACAAGGTCATCAAGGACCTCGGCGCCGCCGACGTGGTCGCTGCCATGAAGGGCATGTAGCCCCTCATGGATCGCATGAGAAGGGTCGCGGACGGGCTGATCGGCCTGTCCGCGACGATCGGCGCGATCGGCCTGATCTTCGTGATGGGCGTGATCCTGATCCACGTGATCGGCCGGGCGCTGAAAATGCCGCTCTACGGTTCCGAGGACCTGATCACGATGAGCATGATCATCATCGTGTTCGGCGCCATGGCGCTGTGCGACCGTATCGGCGGGCATATCGCCGTCGACCTTCTCGAAAACCGCTTTCCGCCGGTGATGAACCGGGCGCTGGACGTGATCGCGGCGTTCACCGGCGCGGTCATCTTCATCGCGCTCGCCATCGCCGTCTACCAGAGCTCGAAGCTCTCGATCCTTCTGAACCATTCGACCAACCTGCTGCAACTCCCCAAACACTGGTTCCAGTACGCGCTCATCGCGTTTTCGCTCGTCACCGCGCTCGGGATGATCCTGCGCGGGCTCGACCGGATGCTCGGGATCGACGCCCGGCCGCCGCAAGGGACCGGCAGGTGAGCGCCTCCGCGATCGGCCTGATCGGCATCGTGGCGCTGTTCGCGCTGCTTCTGCTCAGGATTCCCGTCGCCTTCGCCATGTTCGTGGTCGGCTTCATCGGAACGGCGGTGCTCAACGGCACCAATGCGGCGATGAGCACACTCGCTTCCGAAGCCTTCACGCTGGGCTCGTCGGCGGAACTGGTGGTCATCCCGCTGTTCATCCTGATGGGCAACGTCGCCTCGATGACCGGCATGAGCCGGCAGCTCTACGACGCCGCCTATGCGATCGTCGGCCAGATGCGAGGCGGGCTCGCCTCGGCGACGGTGATCGGCTGCGGCGGCTTCGCGGCGCTGTCGGGGTCCTCGGTCGCCTCGGCGCTGACCATGGGCAAGGTGGCGCTCGGCGAGATGAACCGTTTCGATTACGACGCGCGGTTGTCGACCGGCTCGGTCGCCGCCGGCGGCACGTTGGGGATCCTGATCCCGCCTTCGACCGGTTTCGTCATCTACGCGATCCTGACCGAGCAATCCATCGGCCGGCTGTTCCTCGCCGGCGTGCTGCCCGGCCTGATGCTGCTCGGCCTGTTTCTCGTGGCCATCGCCGTGGTGTGCTGGCTGCGGCCAGGCTTCGGGCCGGCGGGGCCGAAGACGAGCGGCGGCGAGAAGCTGAAGGCGATGATGGGGGCCGGCCCGGTCCTTGCGATCATTATCGTCACCATCGGCGGCATCTATGGCGGCTTCTTCTCGCCGGTGGAAGCGGCCGCGGTCGGCGCCGGACTGGTGATCCTCTACGGCTTCGTCGTCGGGCAACTGAGCTTCGGTGGCCTGTGGGAGGCGACGCGGGATTCTGTGGTGACCACTGCGACGGTGATGCTGATCCTGATCGCGGCGCATCTGATCAACCCGTTCCTGGCGCTCAGCCACATCCCCGACGCGGTCGGCGCCATCCTCACAAGCTTCGACCTGCCGGCACTCGGCGTTCTGATGGTGATCCTGCTGATCTACATGATCCTGGGGTGCTTCCTCGAGGGCTTCGCCATGCTGGTGCTGACCCTGCCGATCTTCTTTCCGATAATTACCAGCCTGGGGCTCGACCCGATCTGGTTCGGGGTGCTGGTGGTGCTGACGCTGGAGATGGGACTGATCTCGCCGCCGGTCGGAATCAACGTCTTCATCGTCAAGTCCGTCGCCCGCGAGGTTCCGCTCGGGGCGATTTTCGCCGGCGTGCTGCCTTTTTGGATCGCGATGTTCGTTGCGGTGGCAATTCTTGTCGCATTTCCGCAGATCGTTCTGGTCCTGCCCAATACAATGATCGACTGAGGCCGGGCGCAATGACGACCCGGACACCGAATTCCCGAAGAACCATAGGATAACTGTGAGGAGACCGCCGATGGTCTTGGCCCGTTCCAGCGAAATACATGAGGATGTCCTCTCCCGTCCGGCCGCGCCGCTCAGTGCGGTTCTCGACGGGTTCTCCATCGAGGTGATGCCGCGTACGGCGGCGAAGGTGGAGAGCTTCGCCGAGCTGTTTCCGGCGAAGACGCGGATCTATATCGCCCATATCGAGGGCACGCCGATCGACGACATGGTCGCGACCGCGACCCGCATCGCGCGCGAGGGATTCCCGGTAATGCCGCATATCCCGGCGCGGCTGCTGCCGGACGAGGCGACCTTCCGCGACTGGCTCACCCGCTATCGCGACGAGGCCGGCGTCGACCAGGCTCTGGTGCTCGCGGGCGGTCTTTCGAAGCCCGCCGGCGCCTACGAGAACTCGATGCAGCTTCTGGAATCGGGCGTGTTCGACGCGCTGGGCTACAAGCGTCTGCACGTCGCCGGCCATCCCGAAGGCAATCGCGACATCGACCCGGACGGCTCGACCCGCATGGTCGACGAGGCGGTCCAATGGAAGCAGGCCTTTTCCGAGCGCACCGACGCGGAGATGGCGCTGGTCACCCAGTTCGTGTTCGAGGCGCAGCCGGTAATCGACTGGGCCGAAGGGCTTAAGCAGGCGGGTGTGAGCTTGCCGATCCATTTCGGCGTCGCCGGGCCGGCGAAGCTGCAGACCATGCTGAAATTCGCCGTCTCCTGCGGCGTCGGACCGTCGCTGAGGGTGCTCAAGCGGCGGGCGAAGGACATCACCAAGCTCCTGAAGCCGCACGAGCCGACCGCGGTGCTCAAGGATATGGCCGACCATATGGAGGAGTTTCCCGACAGCCTCGTCAGCCGGGTCCACGTCTTCCCCTTCGGCGGCATCCGCACCGCGGCGGAATACGTCGCCCGGCAGGTGTCGGGCGAGGAGTAGGGCGGTCCGTCGCGACCGCTCCGTGGTCAGTCGGGACCGCTGAATTCCGCCGAGTTGCGTGGATTCCCGCCTTCGCGGGAATGACGGAATGGGTTGGGATTCAGGAGCTTATGCGGAAATGCTGCGGTTCGTTGCGGCGCTGCACTGGATCCCAAATCAAGTTTGGGATGACGGTGTGATTGGGGATAGGTTGCCCGTGATCCGTATCGACCTTTCAGAGTAACCGGTATTGCGGCTTACGGGAACCCTCTCAATTGCCGTCATCCCAAACTTGATTTGGGATCCAGAACGGCGTCGCACCAACCCTGACGCCTGAAAATTCCCCTTTAACATCAACTCCTTCCGTCATTCCCGCGAAGGCGGGAATCCATGCTTTGCAGCGAGGCACACCGGTTCGATTCCGGCGCGCCTCGCTGCACTTTTACAGCAGACGAAAGTGCCTTCCGCTCTACCCAGCCTTCCAGTCCGAGAAGCGCTTGCCTTCACGGGCGAACTTCTCGAGCAGCGGGGCCGGCTTCCAGGTGTCGCCGAAGCGCTGGTGATAAGCGGCGACCGTATTGTAGACATTGTCGAGACCGACGAGGTCGGCATAGAACATCGGGCCGCCGCGGAAGCGGGGGAAGCCGTAGCCGAAGATCCAGATCGCGTCGATGTCGCCGGAACGATAGACGGTGCCCTCCTCGAGGATGCGGGCGCCCTCGTTGATCAGGCCGTAGACGCAGCGCTTCCGGATCTCTTCATCGGAAATCGGGCCCGGTTCGATGCCGAGACGCGCGGCCTCCGAGGCGATGATCTCGTCCACGGCGGGGTCGTGGATCGGGGCGCGGTTGCCTTCCTCGTAGCGATAGAAGCCGAGCCCGGCCTTCTGGCCGACGCGGCCCGCTTCGCCGAGCTTGCGGGTGACGTTGTAGAACGGTTCCGGGTTGGCGGCGGCCAGGCCGGTGGTGTCGAGCACCTTGCACATCACGTCGACGCCGGCGGTGTCGTTCATCGTCCAGGGGCCCATGGCGAAGCCGAAATCGTAGATCGCCTTGTCGATCTGCGCCACGCTCGCGCCTTCGAGCAGCATCTGGTCGGCCTCGCGGATATAGCCGTGGATCATCATCCGGTTGCCGACGAAGCCGAAGGTCGAGCCGATGCCGACCACCACCGCGACCTTGCGGATGCGGCGGGCGATGTCGACGGCGGTGGCCAGCACTTCCTTCGAGGTCTTCTCCGCCCTGACGATCTCCAGGAGCTTCATGATGTGGGCGGGGCTGAAGAAATGCAGGCCGATGACGGATTCGGGCCGCTTGGTTACCGCGGCGATGTCGTCGATATTCAGGGTCGATGTGTTGGTGGCGAGGATGGCACCGGGTTTGCAGACCTCGTCGAGGCGGGCGAAGATCTGCTTCTTGAGATCGAAATTCTCGAACACCGCCTCGATCACCATGTCGACATCGGCGAACGCGTTATCGTCGGTCTCGTAGGAAATCAGCGCGGCGGTTTCGGCGGCCTTCTCCTCGTTCATGCGGCCGCGCGCCACTTGCGAGGCGTAATTGTCGGCGATCCGCTTCTCGCAGGCCTGAAGTGCTGCTTCGGCCGTGTCGACGATCTTTACCGAATAGCCGGCATTGGCGAAGGCGATCGCGATGCCGTTGCCCATGGTGCCGGAACCGAGAATGCCGACGGTCGAGACCTCGACGCGCGGGGTCGACTTGTCGATGCCGGGAATGCGGGCGACCTCGCGCTCGGCGAAGAAGATGTGGCGCAGGGCCGCGGATTCGTCCGAGGCGATGGCCTCGTCGCCGATGCGGCCTTCCTCGGCAAGGCCGTCCTCGAGCGACATGGTCATGGAATTGCCGACTGCCTCAAGCAGCCGTTCCGGCGCCTCTTGTCCGCGCATGCGCTTGCCGGCAAGCTTGCGCATCTCGGCGAGGAAGGCGTCGTCGTAACCTGTGGTGTCGACTTTCATCTCGCCGGTGCGGCGGGGGCCCTTGCCCTCGGCGACGAGCTGTTTCGCCCAGGCAATCGCGGCCTCCTTGAGGTCGCCCTCGACGATGCGGTCGATCAGGCCGAGTTCGTGCGCCTTGTCCGCCTTGATCGGAGCGATGCCGAAGATCATCTCGACCGCCGCCTTCGCGCCGATCAGCCGCGGCAGACGCTGGGTGCCGCCGGCGCCGGGGATGATGCCGAGCGACAGTTCCGGCAGGCCCATGCGCGCCTTCGCGTCGGCGCAGCGATAATGGCAGGAGAGGGCGGTTTCCAGCCCGCCGCCGAGCGCGGTGCCGTGCATCGCGGTGACAACCGGCTTGTCGCTGCCCTCGATCAGGCGGAAGACGTCGTGATAGCCGGGCGCGCCGACGCCGGTATCGAATTCGGTGATGTCGGCGCCGGCCATGTAGGTGCGGCCGGCGGCGAGCACCACGATCGCGGCGACGGCGGGATCGGCGATCGCCTTCTCGAACGAGTCCTTCAGCCCGGCGCGGATCGCCTGGTTGATGGCGTTGACCGGCGGCTGGTCGATGGTGACGACGGCGATGCCGTCTTCGACGGAGAGCGAAACGGGGGAGGTCATGGCGGTCCTTTTCGAGGTTTGCGCGTGTGTCAGGTGATTTCGATGACGGCGTCCGGGGCCGGCGTCGAGAACAGCGTCTCGACCAGATCGGCGCGGCGCTCGCGGGCGGCGCGCTGGTTGATGTAGCCCTTGTCGGTGATTTCGTTGGCGTCGATCTGCGGCGGTTCGCTCATCAGCATCACGCGGGCTATACGCCGGCTAGACCCGCCGGCGCCGGCGTTGAATTTCCGCAATCGTTCGACGATGGCGGCGCGCAGGGCGGGGTGGCCGAACAGGCTCTCGGGATCGGAATCCTCGGCCGCACCGGCCACCTCGCGGCAGCCCGCCGGTGCCGGCCAGGCGAGGATGCCGATCGCGTCGCGGTCGTGGCCGCAAACGATCAGGTCCTGGAAGACGGGCGCGGCGGCGGCGATCACCTCGGTTCTCAGCGTTCCGACATTGACCCAGGTTCCCGAGGAGAGCTTGAAATTCTCCGACAGCCGTCCGTCGAACAGCATTCCCAGTTCCGGGCGCTCGCGGTCGATGAGCTTCATCGCGTCGCCGAAGCGGTAATAGCCTTCCTCGTCGAAGGCCTTGGCGGTGAGATCGATGTCCTTGTAGTAGCCCGGCGTGATGCAGACGCCCTTCGCCCGTATCTCCATCTTGTCGCCGACCGGGGCGAGCTTGAGCTGCATGCCGGGAAGCGGAATGCCGACATTGCCGAGCCGGCTGCCCGGCCAATGGGCGAAGGTGAGGGAAGGGGAGGATTCGGTGGTGCCGAAGCCGGAGGTCATCACCACCCGCTCGCCGAGCGCCTGATAGGCGACCCGCTCGAAGCGGTCCCACAGGTCCTGGGTCAGCGCCGCGCCCGCGTACCAGACGAAGACCAGGTCCTTGAAGAAGCGCGTGCGCAATTCCGGGTCGTTTTCCAGATGCGGGAGCAGGGCGGCGAAGCCGGCGGGAACGTTGAAATAGATGGTCGGCGAGACATCGCGCAGGTTCTTCAGCGTCGTGTCGAACAGACCCGGCGCCGGGCGGCCGGCATCGAGATAGTAGGAACCGCCGTTGAACAGCACCACGTTGAACATCTGATTGCCGGCGGCGGTGTGGTTCCAGGGCAGCCAGTCGACGATAACCGGCGGGACGTCGTCGACGAAGGGCATGATCAGCCGGTTCATCTGCTGGTTGGCGCAGAGCATGCGATGGGTGTTGATCACCGCCTTCGGCGTGCCGGTGGAACCGGAAGTGAAGAGATATTTCGCCGTGACGTCGGCGGTGACGGAATCGAAGGCGGCGTCGACCGCGCCGGTCGCGTCGGTGGCCGCGAGGTCGTCGAACGGGGTGGCGGCCAGTTCCGGCGGCGGGTCGCGCGTGACGACCAGTTCGACCCGGTCGAGCGGCAACGCCCGCAACGCGGTTTCGAAACGAACCCCGTCCTCGACATAGACCATGCCCGGTTCGAGCTGCTCGAAGATCGGCTTCAGGCGCGAGAAGTCGCGGCTCATCAGCGAATAGGCCGGCGAGACGGGTGCGAAGGGGATGCCGACCTGCATCGCGGCGACGCTCAGAAGCCCGAAATTGACCGAGTTTTCCGACAGGATCACCAGCGGCCGGCCGGGACCGAGACCGCGGTCGAGAAGCGCCTGGGACAGCCGGTCGCAAAGGGCGCGGCCCTCGCCGTAGGTCACGCTGCGCCAGGCGCCGCTGGCGTCACGCTCGGCGAGCCAGACCCGGTCCGGGGCTGCCTCGGCCCAGTGGCGCAAAGGTTCGCCGACCTGGCGATAATAGTCGCCGAGGTCGATCGGGGAGGTTAGCAATATGCTGCCGTCCTCCCGGTATTCGGCGTTCACCTTGGCCGGAGCGAGGGCCGCCAGCCGATAGGGCGCGGTCTGGAAAGCGTTTTCGGTATCGGTCATGGGTTCGCAGCCCTCCCTCGCTGCAGAACGGCCTGTCGGGTGATTCCGGGCCGGGCGCCTTCCTTCGCGGGCGAAGGCGGTCGCTTTTCGCGGGTCCCGAACGGGCCTTGCAATTCGTTTACAAGAATATATTTTCCTTGGAAACTATTTTGTCGCGGTTCCTACCGGAAAATTATGTGCTAGAGCCCTGCAAATGACCAACACGGAAATCCTCGACCAAAGCAAGGAGATCATCGACCTCGAACCGCTGTTCGATTCGGTGGGCTTCCTCCTGCGGATCGCGCAGATCCAGAGTTACGAGGGCTTCTTCGAGGCGCTGGGCGATTTCGGGCTGCGGCCGGGCGCGTTCACGGTTCTGCGCGTGCTCGCCCACAATCCGGACACCCAGCAGGGCGCTCTCGCCAGGATCCTGAGGATCAAGCCGGCGCACATGACCAAGCTGGTCCAGGAAATGGTGAAGAAGGGCCTTGTCAGCCGGACGGTTCCCGAGAACGATCGCCGCTCCGTGCGACTGTCGCTGACCGGGAATGGAATGGCGCTGGTGGAGCGAAACCAGGCCGAATTTCGCAAATATATCGACATCGAGCGCGGCAGACTGACCGACCGCGAGGTCGAGGAGCTGACGCGGCTTCTGTGCAAGCTCACGGGATTGAAACGAGAAAAAGCATGAATATCGACGACCTGATCGCAATCGACATCCACACCCACGCCGAGGAGCCGTGCAAGCACGACCGCGACGACGGCTACAACGAGTTCCAGGCCGGGATGGCCGCCTATTTCAAGAATCCCGCCGGTGCCTCGGGCATGCTGCCGAGCGTGCAGGAGACGGCGGCCTACTACCGCGAGCGCAAGATCGGTGCGGTAATCTTCCCCGTCGACGCGGAGCGGGAGACCGGCTTCCACCGCTATACCAACGAGGACGTCGCCGAGATCGCGGCGGAGAACAGCGACATCCTGATCCCATTCGCCTCGATCGATCCGTGGAAAGGCAAGATGGGGGTGCGCGAGGCGCGGCGGCTGGCGCGCGATTTCGGCGTCCGCGGGTTCAAGTTCCACCCGACCATGCAGGGATTCTGGCCCAACGATCCGATGGCCTATCCGCTCTACGAGGTGATTCAGGAGGAGGGGCTGATCGCGCTGTTCCATACCGGGCAGACCGGCGTCGGCTCGGGCATGCGCGGCGGCATGGGGATGCGGCTGAAATATTCCAACCCGATGGCCATCGACGACGTGGCGGTGGATTTCCCCGACCTGCCGATCATCATGGCGCATCCGTCCTTCCCGTGGCAGGAAGAGGCGCTCTCCGTGGCCCAGCACAAGCCCAACGTCTTTATCGACCTGAGCGGCTGGAGCCCGAAATATTTCCCGGAAATCCTGATCCGCTATTCGAACAGCCTCCTGAAGAAGAAGATGCTGTTCGGTTCCGACTGGCCGGCGATCACTCCCGACCGGTGGCTGGCCGATTTCGAGAATGCCGGTTTCCGCGACGAGGTCAAGCCGCTGATCCTCAAGGAAAACGCCCGCAAACTGCTGAAGCTGTAGCGGCCCGGAGATGTCGGACAAGCCCACCGTTCTCCTCGTTCCCGGCCTTCTGTGCGACGAGACCGTCTGGCAGAGCACGCTCGCGGCGCTCGAGGGCGAATGCGACGTGCGGGTCGCCGACCTGTCGACGCAGGACAATCTCACCGTCATGGCCGAGGACCTGCTCGCCGCCACGCCCGGCGCGCTCTGCGTCATCGGCCATTCCATGGGCGCGCGGGTGGCCATGGAGATGGCGCGGCTGGCGCCGGACCGGGTGGTGCGGCTGGCGCTGCTCGATACCGGCATCCATCCGTTGAAGGAGGGCGAACCGGAAAAGCGCGCCGAGATTGTCGCCTTCGCCCATGAAAACGGCATGTCGGCGCTGGCCGAGCGCTGGCTGCCGGGCATGGTGCATCCCGACCGCCACGGCGACGCGGATCTGATGGGAGCGCTCAAGCGCATGGTCGAGGCCAAGAATCCGGCCCTGCACGAGCGCCAGATCAAGGCGCTGGTCAACCGGCCCGACGCTTCGGCCTATCTGGGCGAGATTGCCTGTCCGACGCTCTTATTGGTCGGCCGCCAGGACGCCTGGAGCCCGGTGTCGCAGCACGAGGACATGCGCCGGCTGTTGCCGGACAGCAGGCTGGCGATCATCGAGGATGCCGGCCATTTCGCCCCGGTCGAGCGGCCGGAGGAGGTGGCGAAGATCCTGCGCGACTGGTTGCTGGCCGGTTAGAGCGTTGCGATTGTCCCGGGCGCCGTGGACCGGCGCCCGGATCGTTCGCGCAGTTAGGACGGATGCGCCTTCTTCTCGGCCATGAGCCCCTTGACGATCGCCACGC
>Ga0070729_10005928_pt1 | contig 12334 bp, 8 predicted proteins | sample tdDd472_FD_66725 | JGI IMG/M metagenome (GOLD analysis project Ga0070729, IMG submission 66725) | Marine sediment microbial communities from the Atlantic coast under amendment with organic carbon and nitrate - tdDd47.2 | ecosystem: Environmental > Aquatic > Marine > Coastal > Sediment | place...
TCAGCGGGGGCGCGAAGCGGATCACGTTCTCGTGGGTCTCCTTGCAGAGCATGCCCTCGGCCATGAGCGCCTCGCAGTAGGGGCGGGCCTTGGTGTTGAGCACCAGGCCGACCCACAGGCCGCGACCGCGTACCGTCTTGATGCTCTTGCTCTTGATCTTGCTCAGTTCCTCGATGAACCAGGGACCCAGCTTGTTGCTCTGCTGCACCAGCTTCTCGTCCACCAGCACCTTGAGGGCCTCACGCGCCACGGCCATACCCAGGGGGTTGCCGCCGAAGGTGGAGCCGTGGTCGCCGGGGTTGAACACGCCCATGACCTCGTCACTCGAGAGGAACGCGGACACGGGGTAGAAGCCGCCACTGAGGGCTTTGCCCACGATGACGCCGTCGGGGCGGATGCCTTCCCACTCGAAGGCGAACATCTTGCCGGTACGGCCGAGGCCGGACTGGATCTCGTCGCAGATCAGCAGCACGTTCTTGTCGGTGCACAGCTGGCGGGCCTTCTTCAGGAAGCCGGCCTTGGGCAGCACGATGCCCGACTCGCCCTGGATGGGCTCGGTCAGGAAGGCCACGGTGTTCTTGGTGATGGCGGCCTCCAGGGCCTTGGCATCGCCGTAGGGGATCACCTTGAAGCCGGGGGTGAAGGGGCCGAAGCCGTCCTTGTACTGGTCGTCGGTTGAGAAGCCCACGATGGTGGTGGTGCGGCCGTGGAAGTTGTCGGCGCAGACGATGATCTCGCCCTTGCCGGCGGCCACGCCCTTGACCTTCTCGCCCCACTTGCGGGCCGCCTTGATGGCGGTCTCCACGGCCTCGGCGCCGGAGTTCATGGGCAGCACGCGGGGGAAGCCGGTGAGCTCGCAGATCTCCTTGCAGAAGTCGGGTAGCTGGTCGTTGCGGAAGGCGCGACTGGTCAGCGTGCACTTCTTGGCCTGCTTGGTCATGGCCTTGAGGATCCGGGGGTGGCAATGGCCCTGGTTCACGGCGCTGTAGGCAGCCAGGAAGTCCATGTACTTGTTGCCCTCAACGTCCTCCACCCAGACGCCTTCGGCCTTCTTGATGACGATATCGAGGGGATGATAATTGTGGGCACCGAACTGCTCTTCCATCTCGATGTACTTCGCGGTCTTCATGGACCACCTCCTCTGCTACGTGTGCGGCCATCCCATGGCCAGGTAAAAAATTGCAGCCGTCGTGTGGGGTCGCGACGACCGGCCAAAGATAGAGACCTCGGCCCGCAATTCCAACCCCGAAAGCCCTGAATTTCAGAAAGTGGTTCAACAAGGAACAGTCTGGAAAAATAAACTTGACATAATGAAGTACTTCAATTATTAAAGTATGTATCCCTGGCGGGCGGGCATTTCACACGGACGTGAATCCTGGCCAATGATTGGCGGCTCGCCTGGAGGGTTGACGATGCCGAGTCTGACGGAGCGACGACCCCCGCAAGGGGCCGAACAGGATGTTCGGACGGCGAACGGGGGGGTGTGCTAATCCGGTCCTGGGTGCAGGCCGCCCCCCTCCGTCAATCGGCCGTCGCAAGGAGGCGACGGCCCCTGGCCATCCGGCCACCCAGCATGACAAGGCAACAGCCAAGCCCGGCAAGGAGGCCAGGGGCGTGGCAGGCATCGCATCGTCTGCATCTGGAGGTGCATCCGGGCACGGGCCCGCGCCGCCGTTGCCGTCCCTTATTCATGGGCGGGCGCGGTTGCTGGTCCTGTCTGTCCTCATGTCTCGGCCCGGCGGCCGGACCTTCACGGAGTTGAAGGCCGATGTCGGGTTGACGGATGGAACCCTGTCGGTGCATCTGAGCAAGCTGGAAGAGGGCGGACTCGTGGAGATCCGCAAGGAGTTCCTGGGCAAGAAGCCCCGGACCCTGGTGCGGATGTCTGCCCAGGGGCGGGCTAGATTCCGCGCCTATGTCGAGGAACTTCGAAAAATCGTCCCCGGCCTGGAGCCGGAAAAAGATTGAGGGCTCACCCCGTGGTGAGCCCTCCTCGTCTTGCAGCCTGTCTTCGACCTGGTCAGTGAGTCCGTTGCGGCTTGAGCGCGTTGGCGCCGGTGCCGTTGCCGAACCAGCGAATCAGGCCGGTTTCGAATCGGTTGAGGGGGAAATCGGCATTGCGGGGAGTCACGCGTACCGTGTAGCCCCGTTGCCCCGACCTTCGGCAGGGAATCTCACCGGAGTAGGTGACCTTGCCGGTGCTGGCGTCCTCGCCTGGTGCCATGGTCTCGGTTTCCCCGTTGACGATCTCCCCGTGCTGGTCAAGTAGCCCGTGGTAGATCTCGACCAGGACATCATCGGTGGTCAACGATGCCAGCTCGACGGTGGCTTTGACCGAGAATCGCGATCCCATGGGCTGGGCCTCCCGGTCTTCGGCCTCGATGGCGATGATCTGCACATCTTCCCACCGGGTTTTCACATCAGCCTTCCAGTTGGCCAGTTCGGAGGCCTTGGCGGCGTCGTTGGCCGCCAGCTTCCCGACCTGCTCCAGGCAGGGCACGTAGAAGCGCTGGGTGTATTCCTCGACCATGCGATTGGTGTTGAACTCGGCATTCACCGTGCGCATGGAATTCTTCATGATCCGGATCCACTCCCGCGGGATGCCGCTGGCCGACCGGTCATAATAGATGGGGGCGATCACGTTCTCGAGCAGCTCATAGAGAGCGGTGATCTCGACCTGGTCCTGGTAGTCGGGGTCGTCGTAATTCTCCCCGGCGCCAATGGCCCAGCCGTTCTCCTTCTCGTATCCCTCGCACCACCAGCCGTCGAGGATGGACAGGTTGATGCCACCATTGACAGGCACCTTCATGCCGCTGGTGCCCGAGGCCTCCAGCGGACGGCGCGGGTTGTTGAGCCAGATATCCACGCCCTGCACCATGTACCGCGCCACTTCCATGTTGTAGTCCTCGAGGAAGACGAGGCGGTGGCGGAATTCTTCGCGCTGGGCCTGGTGCACGATCTGCCGGATGAGCTCCTTGCCCGGGTGGTCCTTGGGATGGGCCTTGCCGGCGAAGATGAACTGTACGGGCCGATCGGTACTGTTGCAGATCCGCGCCAGTCTTTCAGGGTCACTCAAGAGCAGGTTGGCCCGCTTGTAGGTCGCGAAGCGCCGGGCGAAGCCGATGGTCAGCGCTTCGGGGTCGAGAACCTCGCGTGCCGCCTTGATGGCCGACCGGTTGGTGCCCCGGTTCTCGAGCTGTTTCTGGAGGCTGCCACGGACATAACCCACGAGCCGTTCACGCATGCGCTCATGGGCCCGCCACAGCTCGGCGTCGGGGATCCGATTCACCCGTTCCCAGACCATGTGATTGGTGGGCTTGTCGAACCAGCGCGGGCCGAGGTAGCGGTCGTAGAGACGGGCCAGTTCGGTGCAGAGCCAGGTGCGGGTGTGGATGCCGTTGGTGATGTGACTGATGGGCAGCTCGTCCACCGGCACGCCGGGCCAGACGTTCTGCCACATCTCGCGTGAAACGCTGCCGTGCAACTCACTGACGCCGTTGGCGAACTGAGCCATGCGCAGGGCCAGGACTGTCATGCAGAAGGTCTCGCTCTTGTCGGTGGGATCCTGGCGGCCCAGGGCCATCAGGCCATCGATGCCGAGACCGAGCTGGTCGGCCATGGGTTTGAGATAGGTGCGCACGAGCTGGGGATCGAAGTGATCGTTACCCGCGGGCACTGGTGTATGCGTGGTGAAGACACTGGACGACCGCACGACCTCGAAGGCCACCTCGTAGGGCATCTTGCGCTCGGCCATGAAGTCGCGTATGCGCTCCAGTCCCAGGAAGGCCGAATGGCCCTCGTTGAGATGGAAGACATCGGGCTCGATGCCCAGGGCCTTGAGGGCGCGCACCCCACCGATGCCCAGCAGGATCTCCTGCCGGATCCGCATGTCGATGTCGCCACCGTAGAGCTTGCTGGTGAGCTCACGATCCTCGGGGCGGTTGCAGTCGAGGTTGGTGTCGAGGAGGAACAGCGGGTTGCGTCCCACCTGGATACGCCAGATACGAGCGGTGACCTTGCGGCCGGGATATTCGACATCGATGGTGATGGGATCGCCGTCCTCATCGACCTCCGGGGTCATGGCCATGTTCCAGAAATCGTTGAGCGGGTAGTCTTCCTGCTGCCAGCCGTCGTGATTGAGATACTGGCGGAAGTAGCCATGCTGGTAGGCGAGGCCGACCGCGACCAGGGGCACACCGATGTCAGTGGCCGATTTCAGATGGTCGCCGGCCAGGATTCCCAGGCCGCCGGAGTAGAGGGGCAGGCACTCGTGCAGTCCGAACTCGAAGGAAAAATAACCGACCGTCTGGTCCTTGAGATGATCGTGCTCCATCTCGAACCAGGATTTGTGGTTGAGGTACCGCTGGAGCTCGTCGTTGACCGAATCGAGATGAGCCAGGAAGGCCTGGTCACGGGTCAGGTCGCTGATCCGGTCGGAAGAGAGGCTTCCGAGCACCGCGATGGGATTGTGTTTGTGGGTCTCCCACAGGTCGTGGTCGACCCGTCGCAGCAAGTTGATGGCCTCAGGATTCCAGGCCCACCAGAGATTCCGGGCAATTTCCAGCAGGGGCTGAAGCTTGGGTGGGAGGCTGGGAGTCACTATGAACTTGCGGATGGTTGGCATCATCATCTCCTGCGACACTTGGCACGACGGTTGTTGTTGACGGTCGGTGATCGATAAAGGTAGTTCTCGGCAACTTTGCCTGGTTAATTTAGAACGGGGTTGCTCGTCGGCAACATGGGGCGACGCGATCAGAACAGCTGAGGAGGCCGAACACGCATGCCCGCGGCCAGGGTATGCCCTTCCAGGCGCAAAAGGCGAGCCTTGAGTTCGGTTCCGCCTGCGAATCCCACCAGGCTGCCGTCGGTTCCCAGGAGCCGATGGCAAGGAATGAGGATGGGCAGAGGGTTCTGGGCGGCGGCTTGCCCCACGGCCCGGGCGGCCCGGGGTTCGCCGAGGTCGGCGGCCAGGCGGCTGTACGAGCGAAGCTGTCCGAAGGGAATCGTTTGAAGCTGGGTCCATACCTGTTGCTGGAAAACCGTTCCGCGGGGAGCCAGTGGAACCTCGAATTTTTCCCGCAGCCCGGCAAAAAATTCACCAAGTTGATGGGCGAGGGGCTTGAATCCTTCAGGATCCTCCTGCAGAGTCAGGGTTTCTGGCTGACCATGGTTGTCCATGACGGGGTGGGCCTCGGTGAGGCGGGCCAGCTGGGTGGGCCAGGAATCGGATTCAGTGAGAATATGAAGATGCCGCAGACCGTCCAGGTCGGCGACGGCTAGCAATGGACCGGCAAGGGTGGGCAGAAGAGCATGACGCAATTCCATGATGGACTCCCAGGACGCGGTTTGGCTTTTGCGGATGCTACCAGATCCGGGTGTTCCCGCCAAGGGGACGAAAGGGCCCGGGATGAGATGGCGGGAGGTAGGCCATGACCACGGGCGATGACCTGAAGACATTCCTGGCTCAGCCGGCCCTCGCCAGGTCCAACCTGCTGGATATTCGATCGACTCCAGAATTCCTGACCAGCCGCCTGTCGGGGGCGGCCTCCATGCCCCTGGAGCCCCAACTGGCCTCCATCCCGGCGCCCGACCAGGAGGCCTGGTTGGCGGACCATCTGCTCTCCATCTTCTTGCCACCGCGCCACGAGCCTCTGGCGGTGGTCGCGGCCGCTGGTGATCTGGCCTCCATGGTGGCCGATCATCTGACGAAGCGCGGCCGCCCCAAGGTCGCCTCCTGTGGCCTCTCGCCGGCCGACCTCGCCACCCTGCCCACCGCTCAACTGGAACGAGGTGCTTCGCACCGGACTCTCTGGCAGCCCCCGCCCTTCCTGGTGCGCTGGGCGCATCTGCTGCCGCCACCGGCGGCGGGACCGGTCCTGGATCTTGCTTGTGGAAGCGGGCGGGCGGCTGTCTGGCTGGCCGAACGTGGTTATCGGGTCACGGGCATCGATCATCAGCCCGAGGCGCTGACCCTGGCTCGCCGGTTGGCGAACCATCGGGGCGTTTCGCTGGACCTTCATCAGGATGATCTGCGGTTGCCCCAGAGCTTGCCGGAGGGACCGTGGTCCGTGGTCCTGTTGTTCCGATACCTGGACCGGGATCTTCTGGCCCGCTTGCCGAAAAAATTGCGCCCGGCATCCCTGGTCCTCCTGCGGACCTTTCGCGATGCCCCGGGTTATGTGGGAAATCCCCAGCCCCGCCACCGGCTACGCCGTGACGAAGCCACACGATTCTGGACTCCGGATAGGGGAAGAATCCTCGTTCATGAGGAAGGCTTCGATGCTGATGGAAAACCGGCCGCCGGTTTGGTCTTCCAGTGGAAGGACCCGGCGGCCGGTCGTTGACGATGGCATGACCTGCTATTTCAAGAGCAGCATCTTCCGTCGATATTCCTTGGTGCCGGCCATGATGCGAAGCAGGTAGGTGCCGGTGGGAGAGGTCTGCCCGGCCTCGTCACGACTGTCCCAGCTGAGATCGTGCCGTCCGGCATCGAGCATGCCGTCCTGCAGGATCTTGATTCTCTGCCCACGGACATTGTAGACCTCGGCCACCACATGCATGGTCTTGTTCACCATGAAGTGGATGTTGACCCGTGGGTTGAAGGGGTTGGGATAGATGTCGCCGAGGGTGAAATCCGGTGTTGAAATGTCGGTCACCATGGCAACCAGGAGTTCACCCAGGAAGAACCAATTGCCGGTGGCCGTCCGGGCCTCTAGCAGGTATTCGATGGAACCGGCATCCAGCGGCGGGCGGTCCGTGGCCTCGAAGACATTGGGGTCGGTGGTGCCTTCATAATCCACGTACCAGGCCGGGTTGGAGGGATTGGAGTGGGATCGGCCCTGAAGCCTGAACTCGTAGGCGGCGGCGTCCGACACAGCCCAGTTCAGCTTGATCGCATCTTCCTTGAATTCAGCATTGAACGATTCCAGGATGAGGCCGACGTTCTCGCAGCCGGCAGGCAAGGCGCCGATGAGCCCAACGCCACTGTTGGCCTCGGCGCACGGAGATTCTTCCTGGAGGTTGTAGATCCCGCTGCCGCAGTATTTGGGGTCGGCACTGAGGTTGTTATTCATGTCACGGAGCCCCTCGAGGGGGCCGGTCCAGTCGCCGCCGGGGTTGCCGAAGATGTCGCAGGCCTGGGCATTGACGTCAGTGTAAACTGTACTGAAGGCCTCACCCTGATTGAAACTGATAATCGTATGATCTATGGTCAGGCTGCCGCCCATGGTCATGAACCCCGCGCCCAACTCCCAGGCCGCGTTGCCGTCGATGGTGCAATTCTGGAAGGATGACTCGGCACTGGTTAGTCGGGCAGCACCGCCTTCACGGGCAGCATTGGCTGCCAGGACGCAGTTGAGGAACATGATCTCGGCGGCATTGTCGGCGAAGAATCCGCCACCCAGTTCCCTGGGCTCCACGGCAGTGTTGCCGGTCAATGTCGAGCCGATGATGTGACACAGGGAAAGGGTGCGCACGGAGATGGCACCACCCCAGGAAGCGCTGTTGCCCCGGAAATCACAATCCATGAACTGGGCGTAGCTGCCATAGCTGAGGTTGGCTCCGCCACCACCCTTGATGGCGGTGTTGTTCAGGAACAGGCAACCGGTGGCCTGGAGTCGCGCCTCATCGCCGGACACCCGGACAGCACCGCCACCGGTGGTCGCCGTGTTGTTGGAGAAGATGACGTTTTCCAGCGTTACCTGGGAGTAGCTGACGAAAAGTCCACCCCCGCTACTCTCGTAACGGGTCTCTCCCGAGGCCTTGCCGCCGGTGATGGTCAGGCCGACCAGACGTGCTCCATTGACACCCTCGGCTCGAAAGACGCGACCCTGGTTCTGACCATCGATGATGACCGAACTCGGATCACTGGCATTTCCCTCGATGGTGACGTAGGAAACAAGGTCGGTTTCACTGATGTGATAGTAGCCTGCACGTAAAAGAATGCGGTCACCACGCTCGGCGACACTAAGCGCATTCTGCAAGCTGGTTTCATCACCGGGAACGGTGATGTCGCGCGCTGATGCCATGGTGGCGATCACCAGGATCAGGGCGACCAAATATGTATGTTCCTTCATTTTCAAGACAGTTGACCTCCATGCCAACTACTCGCAAACTCCATACCAGCAATCACCTGAGCCTCCGGGGCAAAGTACTCACGGCAGTAGGTCCCTGGGGACGGCATCAAGGTGAAAAATCGGAGTAGCGAGTGGCCGTCTTCCCCTGTAAGATTAAGCCATAGAATTTTTCGTGAAAGACAAGATTTTTACCGCTTCCTTCGATGGAAGGATTGACTAGTGATACGCATTGTCTTTATCAGCATGATTATTGTCCTCTTAGCCTTGGTCGCAGGGGCTGAAGAGTACGATGAGAACACCCTGGAGGTGCGTTGCCACTGGACCGCGCCCAGTGAGGGGTCGGCGGTGGCTGTCTATTACCTGCAGGTGAAGGATGCCATTGACGAGGCGCGCCATTTTGTGACGTACGTGGTGCCTGCCCAGGCGGGACTCGAGCAGGAGTATTTTGTCACTATTGATAGTCTGCGTCCATATACTGCCCGGGTGAGGGGGATGGATAGCCAGGGGCGGCAGGGGCCTTGGAGTGAGTGGTCGCCGATGCAGGACTTCGTCGCCGCACCCGACCCTTGAGCTGGGGCATCCATGGTGATTGTCGAGCTCGGGCTGTTGTCCGGGCTTTTTTTTCCTTCACTGTCAACGCCCGGCGACGTCACTGATACCCGAGGTTGACCGCCGAAGGGATTGGCATGAGCTTATTCCGGTAACCTGGACCTCCTGCAAGTCAAGCGGTCCACCATCATGCACCCCAAGGAGTCCATCGTGCAGGTCGGGATCATCGGTCTCAAGTTCACGGGCAAGACCACGCTCTACAATGTCATCTCAGGCGCCGGCGTCCCCACCGGTCAAGGTGGCGTCGACCCTCACCGGGCCATGGGTACCGTGCCCGATCCTCGTGTCGATGCGCTGTCGGCCATGTATGAGCCCAAGCGGACCATCCACGCCCAGATCGAATGGGTGGACTGCCCTGGTTTCGAACCCGGACCGGGAATGGATGGTGCCCGGGAGGCGACCCGCTTCCTCGAACATGCTCGCCGGGCTGCCGCCCTGGCCCTGGTCGTGCGTGGTTTCGATGGTGGTTATGGCACGCCCGATCCGGAGGGTGAATTGATCACCGTCTCCCTGGAGTTGATCCTCGCCGACCTGAGCATCGTGGAGAAGAGGTTGGAGAAGCTCCTCAAGGAGCAACGCCTCAAGATCAAGATGGAGAATCCTCAGGAGCCGGCCCTCTTCCAGCGCTTCAAGGAACAGCTGGAAAACGAGCGACCCCTACGCGAACTCGAGCTGAATCCGGATGAACGCAAGGCCTGCTCTGGTTACACATTCCTGACCCTGAAGCCGCTCATGGTGGTGATCAACCATGGCGAGGGGGAGGAGCCGAGTGAGGACGTCCTGGCCGCGGCCCGGGAAGCCGGTGCCGAGACCGTGACGCTCTGCGCCCAGGTGGAGGAGGAGCTGGCCGAGCTCGATCCCGAGGATGCCCAGGAATTCCTGGCCGACCTCGGCATCGAGGAGCCGGCGGCTCACCGCATGATCCGGGCCTCCTATGCCGCCCTCGATCAGCACAGTTTTTTCACCGTGGGGCCGGACGAATGCCGGGCCTGGACCATCCGTCGGGGCGCCCTGGCTCCCACGGCCGCCGGGGCCATTCATTCCGATCTGGAGCGCGGTTTCATCCGGGCCGAGGTCTGTGCCTATGATGATCTCATGGCAGCCGGCAGCCACTCGGCCGCCAAGGCCGCCGGGCATGTCCGCCTGGAGGGCAAGTCCTACGAGGTCAAGGATGGGGACGTCATCGAGATCCGGTTCAACGTCTGATGCGATCCTCGGCCCGCATCCTCGGTGATCACCGATTGCTGGTGGTGGCCGGGATCCTGGTCGTGCTCGCAGGGCTCTTCTGGGGTGTCTTTGCCCATCAGATGAGCGGCAGTTCGCTGACCCTGGTTCCGCTCCTGGACGAGGCCTGGTACCTGGACGAAGCCGGCCGTTACCAGGAGCATGGATTCCCTGGTGACGAGCCCTTCATCATGTCCCCTGGTTATCCTCTGCTGGTGGCGGCCACGAAGGCCCCGACCATTCCGCCGACCGGCGTGTTGACAGGTTCGCCGACCCTCTTGCTCGCCTTGCAGGCCCTGGCCTGGTTGGCCTGTGGACTCCTGGCTGGATTCGTGGTCACCAGGGTCGGGCAACGTTGGGGTATCTCGCCCGGATGGGCGCTGGCTGCCGGGGTCCTGGCCATTCTCCTGGTCCTTCTCTATCGACCGCTGGCCATCTACGCGCGGTGTGTCCTGCTGGAGATTCCGCTCACCTTGCTGGTGATGTCCTTTGTCGCGCTTCTCCTGGCTGACGAGGCGCCGTCTTGGCGTCGGCTGGCGTTGGCGGGGCTGGCCCTTGGTCTGGCGGCGAGCTTGCGGGCCCATGTCCTGATTCTCCTGGTGCCTCTGATCGTTGTTGGCTGGACCGTCAAGCGGCGGCCGCGACGACGGATTTCAACCCTCTTGCTAGCCGTGTTCCTGGCCGTCTTGCCTCCGGGTCTGGCGGCTATCCACAACAGTCTGACCACGGGCCAGCCGGCGGGTCCGAGCCTCAACGCGGGGCTGAATCTCTACCTCGGTCAGGTTCCCGAGAGCCGTGGTCTGTTCGTCACCTTGCAAGGATTCGATCTCCAGGCCGGGCCGTCGGGTGAAGAGTATCTCGAGCATCGTCTGGGACATCCCATCGAGGGACCTGCGGCAGCCGATCGTTTGTGGCAACGCGAGTCGCAGCGGGTCATGGCGGAGCATCCCGGTCGAACGTTGACGCTGTGGGCACGCAAGGTCTGGCTCCACTTTCAGGGCTGGGAGCCGGCCCAGATCCAGCCGCTGTCGGCCTGGGTGGCGGAGGCCCCGGTTCTCCGCCTATTGCCGGTGCCCTGGTGGCTCCTGGTGGTGGCCGGATTCGTCGGTCTGGGGGCGGCTCGCAACATGAGGGCGGCGCGAGGGGTTTTCGCGATCCTGATCCTCCTGGTGATGGTGCAGAGCCTGTTCTTCGTGGTCAGCCGGTACCGCATGGTGCTGGTGCCGTTGTGGGCGATGATGGCCGGTCTGGGCGTGTTGAGCATCGTCGGCAATCGGCCCTGGGAACGCCAGGTCGACCGGTTCGTGTTGCTGGGCTCCCTGGTGGTCGCGGTCCTGCTCACCATTCCCTGGGGACTGGACTCCACGCAGCGTCTCTGGTCGGCGCTGGCCGATCACAATCTGGCCAGGCGCGAGCTGACCCTGGCTGCCGTGGAGGCCGGTGGTGACCGGCGGATGAGGGTCGATGAACTCCTGTCCGGAGTCTGTGAGCAGATTCCCGACCGGGAGCATCCCTGGCGTCTTCGCGCCCTCAATCTGGCGGCCATGGGCAAGGACGCCGAGGCCATGAGTGTGCTTTCCGAGGGAGTCATGAGGGCTGCAGATCCGGTGATCCTGGAATGGACACGAATCGGCTTGCTTCGCCAGGCCGGTCGGCTTTCGGAAGCCGAAGCTCTCATGGGATCGTACTTGCAGGATCACCCGCAGGATGCTGACATGCTCCACAGCCTGGCCGTGCTGCAAGGGGAGCGTCATCGCTGGGAGGCTGCCGCGTCCACGGCCCGGCGTCTGCAGGAAGAAGCTCCGCACGATCACCGGGGCTGGCTCGATCTGGGTGTGGCCCTGGCCCGGGAAGGGCGCCGCACTGAGGCGGCCGCGGTGTTCCGGGAAGGGATGGTTCGATTCCCCTCGGGTGAAGCCCATGAGCAGCTGGCCACCAATCTTGGTCGCCTCGAAGGATCATGATCCAAAATTCGACCGCTGGTTCCTGCGAGATGAGGCGTTCAGGGGGCAAGAGCGAGATGAACCCCCCGATCCCCCAAGACTCCAGGAGGAGCAGACCATGAACAAGCGTATCCTGATCACGACCCTGACCCTGGTGGCCCTGCTGGCCACGGTTGCCCTGGCTCAGCAAGGACGCGGGCGGCGGGCGCCCCAATGCAATACTGAAAACCGTGGCCCCGAGGCTCGCCTTGATTACATGGCCGAAATTCTCGAACTGACCGATGCCCAGCAGGTATCCATCGAGAAGATCCACGATGCTGCCCGCGAGCAACAAGTCGACCTGAAGAAGTCCATGGCCCGGTTGCGCAATGAGATCGAAGGCGAGATGCTGAAGGACTCGCCTTCGGAGAAGACCCTGGTCGAACTCACCGAGAAGGTCGGCGCCATCAGGACCGAGATGAGTGTCATCAAGGTCGAGACCCG
>Ga0070729_10005931_pt1 | contig 12330 bp, 14 predicted proteins | sample tdDd472_FD_66725 | JGI IMG/M metagenome (GOLD analysis project Ga0070729, IMG submission 66725) | Marine sediment microbial communities from the Atlantic coast under amendment with organic carbon and nitrate - tdDd47.2 | ecosystem: Environmental > Aquatic > Marine > Coastal > Sediment | place...
GTGCGGCTGCTGCGCGGCGAAATGGACAAGGCCACCGTTTTCAACGACGACCCCGGTGCTCAGGCGAAGGCCTTCGAAGACGCAGGCACGGAATGGATTCATGTGGTCGACCTCAATGGCGCTTTCGCAGGTAAAGCGGTTAACGCCGATGCGGTTTCCTCGATCCTCGGCTCGGTCAAAGCCAAGGTACAGATGGGCGGCGGCATCCGGACGCTGGAAAACGTCGCCTTCTGGCTGGAAAAAGGCCTCTCCCGGGTCATTCTCGGCACGGTGGCCCTGCGTGACCCCGATCTGGTCAAGCAGGCCTGCAAAGAGTTCCCCGGCCAGATCGCCGTGGGGATCGACGCCAAGGACGGTTTCGTCGCCGTGGAGGGCTGGGCCGAGGTATCCGAAATCACCGCCCACGATCTGGGGCTCAAGTTCGAAGACGCCGGGGTTTCAGTGATTATCTACACCGATATTGCCCGCGACGGCGCGATGCAGGGCCCCAATATCGAAGCGACGGCCAGCTTGGCCGAGGCGCTGTCCACGCCGGTGATCCTATCGGGCGGCGTTTCGTCGCTCGACGACCTGAAGGAGGTGAAGAAAGCCGAAGGCAGCGGCATTGAAGGCGTAATCTCGGGCCGCGCGCTCTACGACGGGCGGATCAACGTCGCAGAAGCGATTGAGGTCTTGCAGTCATGATGAAGATGCGCATCATCCCTTGCCTGGATGTGGACAAGGGCCGGGTGGTCAAAGGGGTCAACTTCGTCGATCTGGTCGATGCGGGCGACCCGGTCGAGCAGGCCCGTCTCTACGATCAGCAGGGCGCCGACGAGCTTTGCTTTCTCGATATCACCGCGACCCACGAGGCCCGTGACAGTATTTTCGATGTGGTCAACAAGACCGCCGAAGTCTGCTTCATGCCGGTGACCGTCGGTGGCGGTGTGCGTACCCTGGATGATATCCGCAAGCTGCTGCTGGCCGGAGCCGATAAGGTTTCGATCAATTCGGCGGCGGTCAAGCGCCCTGAGTTCGTTCGTGAGGCGGCTGAAAAATTCGGCAGTCAGTGCATCGTCGTTTCCATCGACGCCAAATCGACCGGCCCGGAAAGCTTCGAGATTTTCACCCATGGCGGCCGCAAACCGACGGGGATCGATGCGGTCAAGTGGGCCGAGCGCATGGTCGAGTACGGTGCGGGCGAAATTTTGCTGACTTCCATGGACCGGGACGGAACCAAGCAGGGCTTTAATTTGCCGCTGACCCGGACCATCGCGGATGCCGTGCCGGTGCCGGTCATCGCTTCGGGCGGTGTCGGTAATCTGGAGCATCTGGTGGAAGGGGTGCGTGATGGCCACGCCACGGCGGTTCTCGCCGCTTCGATTTTTCATTTCGGCGAATACACCATCGCCGAAGCCAAGGATTATATGCGCAAGGCGGGCATTCCCATGCGTCCCGCCGAAGAGCACGGTTAGGGAAGGGGGAGCGCCCCATGGGGAAAAAGAACGACGGGCAGCACACGCTCGATAAGCTTTACGACGTGATCGCCAGCCGTAAGGGCGGCGATGCGGGAAAATCCTATACGGCCAAGCTGTTTGGCAAGGGCCGTAACCAGATCGCCAAGAAGCTGGGCGAAGAGGCTGTGGAAACGGTTGTCGCCGCGCTCGGTCAGGAAAAGAAGGACGTGGTCGCCGAAAGTGCCGACGTGATGTATCACCTGATGGTGCTCTGGGCTGATATGGGCATCGAGCCCGCAGAGGTATGGAACGAGCTCGCACGGCGCGAGGGTGTTTCGGGGATCGAAGAAAAAGCGAGCCGCAAAAAAGACTAGGGTCCTGACCCTAGAGTTAAGGAGGTAAGGGCTATGGCCTACGACAAGGAAAACATCTTCGCCAAAATCATCCGGGGCGAAATTCCCTGCGACAAGGTCTACGAAGACAAATACACCTTGGCGTTCAAGGATATCAATCCGGCCCGCCCGGTGCATATTCTGGTGATTCCCAAGGGCGCTTACGTCTCCATGGACGATTTCTCGGCCAAGGCTTCGCCCGAAGAGCAAGCCGCCTTTATCCAGGCCATCGGCAAGGTGGCCCGCGATGCAGGTGTTTCGGAGACCGGCTACCGAATTATCGGCAACACCGGCGAAGAAGGACACCAGGAAGTGATGCATCTTCATGTTCATGTCTTGGGCGGCGCGCCCGCCGGCCCCATGGTCAAGCGGGTTGAAAAGCTCTAACGACCGAACCTAAATCCAACTCCAATTCCAAAGAAAACCCTGGGGCGTAAAACTGCCCCAGGGTTTTTTGTCTGACCGGGAAAGTGAAGGCTGGCCGAATTCCGGCTTTTCTCTTTCAGTTTGGGCTGGTTAGACTGGTGTCAATCAAAACACCACAGGGATTGGATTGTTATGAAAACGCCACTGATTTCGGCCATTATCGGCCTGACCCTTCTTGCCTCATCGGCCCATGCCGCCATGCCGGACAGGCTGAGTTATGTAATGCTCAAAGAAGGCGAGCCAGTGGGCAGCCATGAGTTTGTCTTCTCGCAGCAAGGGGACGCCCTGCAGGTCGATGTGAAGAGCCATTCCAAGGCGAAGGTATTTTTTATGACCTTTACCTACGATCATAGCCGCCGCGAGACATGGAGAAGCGGGCGGTTTGAGGGCCTGACTTCCAAAACCGACGATGACGGAACGCCCCATCAGCTGGCCATGACCCGGCAGGGCGATGCCATTGCGGTCGAGGCTGACGGTAAATCCTTGACGCTGGAAGGGTCGGCGCTGCCGGTGACGTTGTGGAACCGGGATATCCTAAAAACCGGGACGCTCTATTCGGCGCTCGATGGCGGGCCCATCAAGGTCACAGTCACGGGGCCCAAGCGCCAGACCATCACGCTCAACGGCCAGGAAACCGAGGCCGACTACTATTTCATGGAGGGCGATCTGGTGCGCCATCTCTGGTATGCTCCCGACGGTCGGTTCCTGAAAACAGAATTCAAGAAAAAGGGCTTCGATATTGAATGGGTTTTGCGGCCTTAATCTGCAAAATTGCTAGGCGCGGCGAAAAATAATCTTCATGCCTAGCAAAATTGCAGGGAAAAGGTGCCAAAACACATCGAAAATATCGATGGGCCGAACCAGAGTCCCCTCCGCCAGCATCCGCGCCTTTTCCACCAAATGAGGCTCCGGCACAAAAGGCGCCCCCGCCATCATGATGGTGAGAATTATGAGAACCGAAGTCGGGATACGGTCTAGGAAGTCCATGGACCGGACTTTAAACCGGAAAAATCCCACCACTCAAACAAAATAACCCAGACCTTAAGCTGCCCACTTTCGGTGTTTGGTGGCGAGGCCTTGGCGGAAACTGAGGGCCTCTGCGATGTGGATGCGCCTGACGCCGCCGCCGCCATCGAGATCGGCGAGGGTGCGGGCGACTTTGAGGATGCGGTGGTAGCCGCGGGCCGAGAGACGGAGACGGTCGGTGGCCTGCATCAAGAGGGCTTGACCCGGCTCGTCGGGGCGGGCGATGGTCATCAGGCGTTCGCCGTCGATTTCACTGTTAAGTCTCACTCCCTCCTTGGCTCCGCGGTTGTGATAACGGTCTTGCTGAAGGGCGCGGGCGGCGATGACCCGGGTCCTTACCTGGGCGCTGGCTTCGCCGTTGGACGGTAGGGCCAGATCGGCCGGGGTGACCGGCGGCACCTCGACGTGCAGATCAATGCGGTCCATTAGCGGTCCTGAGATTTTGGCGCGATAGTCTTCGCCGCAATGGGGGGCGCGGGAGCAGGCGCGCGACTCATCGCCCAGATGGCCGCAGCGGCAGGGGTTCATTGCGGCGATCAGCTGAAACCGTGCGGGATAGGTCAGGTGGGCGTTGGCCCGGGCGACGGTGGTTTCGCCGGTTTCCAGCGGTTGGCGTAGGGATTCCAGCGCCATGCGGGCGAATTCGGGCAACTCGTCGAGGAATAGGACCCCCCGATGGGCCAGCGAGGCCTCGCCGGGACGGGCCTTGAGGCCGCCACCGACCAAAGCAGCGACCGAACAGGAATGGTGAGGATCGCGGAATGGACGGAGGCGTGGGATTTCTCCGGCTTTCAGCATGCCTGAAAGGCTGAGGATGGAACTGACCTCCAGGGCTTCCTGGGGTTCCAATGGCGGCAGGAGACCGGGCAGGCGTTGGGCCAGCATGGACTTGCCCGATCCTGGCGGCCCGCACATGAGCATATTGTGGCCTCCCGCTGCGGCAATCTCAAGCGCACGCTTCGCCGTTTCCTGTCCTTTTACGTCACGCAGATCCGGGAGATGTGCTTCGGTGGGGCCCGGTGCGGCGACTCCCGGTTCCGGGGTTTTGAGAATCTGTTGGCCCTTGAAGTGGTTGATCAGGGCGAGCAGGGAAGGGGCGGCGAGAACACTTTGGTTGCCGGACCAAACGGCCTCGGCTCCTTGAGCGGCGGGGCAGATCAGGCCGCGTTCGTCCCGGTGGGCCTCGATGGCGGCGGGCAGAACCCCGCCGACCGGCAGGATTTCGCCATTAAGCGACAATTCGCCCAACACCGTATAGTGAGAAACTTCTTCACCGGGCAAGGCGCCCATGGCGGCGAGGACCGCCACGGCGACCGGCAGATCGAAATGGCTCCCTTCCTTGGCCAGATCGGCGGGTGCCAAGTTGACCGTGATGCGCTTGGGCGGTAGGGCGAGGCCCAGGGTGGCTAAGGCCCCGCGGACCCGCTCACGGCTCTCATTTACCGCCTTATCGGGTAAGCCGACGATCATGAAGGACGGCAAGCCCGTGGTGAACTGCGCCTCGACGGTGACGCTCCGCGCCTCAATTCCCTGAAAAGCAACCGTCCGGCACTGTGCAACCATGACCCACTCCAAATGTTCTCTTTACGTTCTTATTTGGGCCATATGAAGCACGATGGGTCAAGAAAAAAACAACCTTGTCCCATAATAAAAGACAAAACACACGCAATAAGAGTTGTTCGTGCTGTTCCGTTCAATGGTTTGATCTTTGATAGCGCAAGAGACTGAACGAAGGGGAAAACAAAAACACTCATAACGTGATTTAGAGAAACTCTATTTCACGTAACAATTTTATTTGCTCAGATGGCTCGCAAGTCTCTTAAAGCTTTGCCTCAATGGCGTCCCAGATTTCGCTTTCGAGGCAGGCGTTGTTGAAGCGGTTGATTTCTTGCAGGCCGGTGGGAGAGGTGACGTTGATTTCGGTCAGATAGTCGCCAATCACGTCGATACCGACGAAAATCAGGCCCTTTTCCTTTAAGACAGGGCCGATGGCCTCACAAATCTCGTTTTCCCGCTCGGTCAGGTCGGTTTTTAAGGCCTGCCCGCCGACATGAAGGTTGGAGCGGGCCTCTCCGGCCTGGGGCACTCGGTTGACCGCGCCCGCCGGTTTGCCGTCGACCAGAATAATCCGCTTATCGCCGCCCCTAACGTCGGGCAGGTACTTTTGAACTATGACCGGCTCCCGGTAGAGTTCGGTGAACATCTCCAACAGCGAATTGAGGTTTTCATCCCCCGGCGCAATGTGAAAGACGCCCGCGCCGCCGTTGCCGAACAGGGGCTTGACGATGATGTCCCGATGTTCTTCGCGAAAAATCTTGATCTGGTCCTGATTGCTGGCGATCAGGGTCGGCGGCATCACGCCTTCGAAATGGGTGATGAACAGTTTTTCCGGTGCGTTGCGCACTTCCGCCGGATCGTTGACCACCAGGGTTTGCGGGTGAATGTGTTGGAGAATGTGGGTTGCCGTGATGTAGGCCATGTCGAACGGCGGGTCCTGGCGCATCAGAACCACATCGACATCGGTTTTCAGGTCGATCCAGTGGCCGTCGCCCAGGGTGAAATGATCGCCCTTCGTCCGGCGTAGGTCCAAAGGCCGGGCGAATGCGGTAACCTTGCCGTCTTTAAACGTCAGGTCCTGCGGTAGATAATGATAAAGGGTATGGTCGCGTTTCAGCGCCTCCAGCCCGAGAACGAAAGTGCTGTCCCCGTCGATATCGATGGATTCGATGGGGTCCATTTGAATGGCAACGCGCAGGGTCATGCCGCCTCCGGGACGCATAAGAGTGAAAAACCGGTCTTATATAGGCAGCTTACGCCGTCCCGCTCAAGGGTTGCTGGCGGCCTGGGCCTTCAATTGGCTCAAAAGAGTTGAGATGCGCGGTCGGTTTTCCTCGGCGCAGACCTGACGGTAAATCTCAAAATCCTCAATGGCTTCCTGCACCCGGCCGAGACGGAACTTGATCAGCCCCGCTTCATACCAGGCGTCGGGATGGCCCGGAGCGAACAGCATGGACCGCTCGACGACTTTGAGGGCTTCTTCGAGGTCGTCTTCCCGAAGCAGCCGGACCTTATGAAGGTTTTGCAGCCTTAAAAGCGTCTCGCGAGTGGTCAGGCTTTGATAATGCTGGGGCCTAAGCTCTGCATGAGTCCCTTCGACGGCTTTGAGGATATCGCGAAGGTGGTGGATTTCCAGGGGACGGCAGCCATCCGCCGGATCGACAATCAAGCGGCGCGACCCCTCACTGAGACGGAGGAGAAAAATTCCCGGAAAGGAAAGCCCCTCGAGGCGCCAGCCTTGGGAGCGGGCCAGATGCATATAGAGCAGGCCCAACGAAACGGGCAGTCCGGCACGATTTTCAATCACCTTGGAAAGCTTCACAGCCTCCGGGGTGTCGTTTTCCTCATCGATGCACTGGAAAGCGAATTGGCCAACCACCACATCGGCGAGGCGGTCGGCCCGCCAGTAAAGCAGGCCTTCGCCTACATCCTGAGGCACTGCATCGGCGGTTCCGGCCAAAGCGCCGCGCAAGGCGGCCAACTGATAAGAAACCGGCGTTCCTTTAAGCTCGGGCGGGTGGTCGGGCTCCAGCGCCAGGGCGGCCAGCGCCGGATCCAACTCGTTATCGGGCCGGTCGGCGAGGTTGATCAAAATACGTTCGTGGCTCGGCTTCGGGCTCATGAGGCCCCCTTCTCGGTCTTAGCGGATTCTGCGGGTGTTTTCATGCGCACATGGCTGACAACGCGGCGGACGTAGTCGATGGCGCGGGCATGGGCGATCACCCGGTCCAGCTCTTGCCGGTCCTGTGCAATTCCCATGAGATAAACGACTTTATTTTTTGTCTCGATACCGTAATTGATGGCGTAAACATCGCTATCGAAGGTCAGTGCGGCCTTAAGCTGGGTTGAAATCCAGTTGTCGCGGGTGGTATCGAGGAGGGAGCTATTGTCGGCAAGCATCAACTCGTTGATTACGTCGGTGACGCCGTCCACCTGCCAGATCAGGCCGACAACCTTGGCCATTTCGGCATCATCGGCAACCGGGCCGACGGCGAGAACGCGTCCTTCGTAAACCTCAAAGCTCAAGCTTGCAGCCAGCCCATGGTCGGCGCTGGCGATTTTTTCGAGGACTTGAGCATGAACGGCCAAATCGCTGGCCGTGCCCTGCACACCGCGCTCCGACATAGCGGCAACGCCTGCCGTCGCCCCTGCGCCAACCACCGCCCCAATAGGCGTACAGGCCGAACCGACAGCCAGAACCGGGAGCAAAAGCCCCAGAAAAACGCCGGTTTGCAAGACTTTGGACTTCGATCCGATCACGCGGGCATCCCCTTCTTCCTCCAAAAATCCCAGGTGGAGGTCTCCCTTTCCCGATCAACAGGTTAGGGGGCGTTCCTAAACAAAGGTTGAATCCAAAGCCAGGAATCGAAATTTTTTATAAAATTATCGCCAAGGGTCGGATCGGATTAGGCCCTAGGCCGCCAGGCGTCCTTAAAGTGATGTGGGAGCTTCCAGGGCGAAACACCTATAACATCGAACCGAACGCCCTTATCGATGCACTTGGAGTTTTGTTGAAGGAATACTTGAGCGGCGTTCTCTATACGCTTGCGTTGTTTGGCTGAAATAGCTTCCAGGCTGCCGCGCAGATCTTTGCGCGCTTTAACTTCGACAAAGACGCAGACGCCGCCTTTTTGGGCGACGATATCCACCTCACCCAAGGGACAACGGAAGCTGTGGGCCAGGATTCGATAGCCCTTAAGTCTTAAAAACCAAGCGCAAAGAGTTTCGGCGTGCCGTCCTCGGCGCTCTGCTGCTTGCCGAAAATCTCGCTTGCCCATGGGATTAGCCGTCTTTCTTCAGATCGAGAGCGCGTTGATAAAGGTCGCGTTTGGGTAGATCGGTCAGTTCGGCGACCAGGGCGGCGGCTTCTTTGACCTTATACTGTCCCAGCGCCTTGATCAGTTGGGCGTCTATCTCCTGCTGGTCGAGAGGGGCGGCGTCTTCGGGTGGGCCAATAACCAAAACGATCTCGCCCTTTGGCGTCGGTTCATCGGCCAGTTGGGCAGCCAGCTCTGCGAGCGGTCCGGAGCGGGCTTCTTCATAGAGCTTTGTCAGCTCGCGGCAGATGCTGGCCTCACGATTTCCCAACACCTCGGCTGCATCGGCAAGACAGGCGGCGAGGCGTTTGGGCGATTCGAACACCACCAGGGTCGATGCGGTTTCTTTCAAGCCTTCAAAAAAGGTCCGCCGCGCGCCTTTTTTGGTCGGCGTAAAACCGGCAAACAAAAACCGGTCGGTCGGCAGTCCGGCCATGACCAGAGCGGCCATGACCGAAGAAGCGCCGGGCAGAGGGTAAACCGGCAGGCCCTTGGCGCGGCAGTCGCGCACCAGTTTAAAGCCGGGATCGGAAATCAGTGGGGTCCCCGCATCGGAAATCAGCGCCACGGTTTTGCCGCTTTCCAGGTCTTCTAATAGCCGGGGCCGCACTTTGTCGGCGTTGTGTTCGTGATAGGCGACCAGCTTGTTTTTGATGCCCAGCAGGTTCAGGAGCTTTCCCGAGACCCGGGTGTCCTCGCAGGCGACATAGTCGCTGGCGGCGAGCACGTCGAGTGCGCGCAAGGTGATGTCCCTAAGATTGCCGATGGGAGTGGCGACCAGATAGAGCCCTGGCGCATAAGACTGACGGTGATCGTCTTGTTTACTCTTGGGGTCTGGCCCGCTAGGCTCTGAGCCGATTCGACTGTTGTCGTTCTGGGGAGAAGATTTGGGCATGACCGTCCATCGTCGTAAGAATACCGAAGTTCTTTTGCGTGGCTTTATGGCCGCCGTCTTGATGCTCGGCGCTTTTAGTTTAAGCGCCTGTCAAACGCCCGGCCAGCCGCTTTTTAAGCCAGGTCAGACCGTATCCCGTCAACCGGCCCAACGTCCACCCTATACCCGATTTCCCAATCAACAACGAGCCCAGAGTGGTCTGCCGCCGCTGGTCGGGACGCCGCAAGGCACGGTGCAGTCCCAAACCCAGGCGGTATTGCCGCGCGCCGAATACCGTCCCGTCGTCCAGCCGGACGGCGTCACGCGCGTTGGTTTGTTGCTCCCCCTGACCGGAGCCAACGCCGCACTTGCCACTGATATGCTTAACGCCGCCCAGTTGGCGCTTTTCGATTTTGCCGGCGAAGCCTTTGAGTTGATCGTTCAGGACACCATGGGTCAGCCCGATCTGGCGGTCGAGGCGGCCGATAAGGCGATTAGCAATGGCGCTTCTCTCATTCTCGGACCTCTGCTTTCGACTTCAGTGGAAGCGGTGACGCCCTTGGTGCGTAACGCCGGGATCAACAGCATCGCCTTTTCCAACAATCGGGCGGTGGCCTCGGACAACGTCTTCCTCATGGGCTTCATGCCCGGTGAAGAGGTCGAGCGGGTGATTGCCTATTCAGCCTCGCGCGGCGTGACCGATTTCGCCGTTTTAGCGCCTGATAACGCTTATGGGCAGATGGTGCTCGAATCGGCCCGCCACGCCATTGCGGCCCGCGGCGGCTACCTTGCCCGGGTTGCGCTTTACGATCCCTATACCGAGGACTTTACCCAAATCATCCGCGACCTGGGCAACTACGATGAGCGCCGCGCCGCTCTCTTGGCCCAGCGCAAGGAGCTTGAAGGGATGGACGACCAGTTGTCGCGCCAGGCCTTGAAGCGTCTGGAGAATTTGCAAACCATCGGCGATCTGCCCTATACGGCCTTGTTGATTGCCGAAGGCGGCAAGCGCCTGCAAACCATCGCCGCCCATTTGCCGTTTTACGATATCGACCCCAAGAAAGTGCGGATGCTCGGCACTGGACAGTGGGATGTGGCGGGCATCGGCTCGGAGCCTGCGCTGGTCGGCGGCTGGTATGCCGCGCCCGACCCCACCGCACGGGAAAACTTCATTGAGCGTTTCCGCCAAACCTACGGCCGCCGCCCGGCGCGCCTCGCCACTCTGGCCTATGACGCTGTGGCGCTGGCCGCCGTGTTGGGCCGCGCCGAAGGCGGGCCGTTATTCGATGCGGCGACCCTGACGGCCGAAAGCGGCTATGTGGGCCGCGATGGGATTTTCCGTTTCCTTCCCGATGGTGGCAATCAGCGCGGCTTGGCGGTTATGGAAGTTCAGGAACGTTCGACCCGTGTCATCGCTCCGCCTGCCGACAGCTTTGAAAACGTGACCAACTAAACGACGAGAGCGGCCAAAATGCCGTTGAGCAGCGGGCGGCCTTGGTCTGTTGCTCTGAGCGTGTCGCCATCCCAGGCAATCAAATTTTCGGTCTGAAGGGTTTCAAGCCCTACCGGTGACAGGATATCGGCGAGAGTAAGGCCTGTTTTTGCCTTGAATTGTTTCGCGCCAACGCCCCGAACGGTGCGCAGGCCCATCAGCAAAAGCTCTTCGGCGCGCTCCTCGGGAGACAGCGCTTGGCAGCGCACCTCCGGGCCCGCTTCGCTACGCATCGCCTTGATCCAGGAGGCCGGATTGGGAATTTCCTGAGTGGCGTGAACCACCCCATCGAGCGTGACGCGGCCATGGGCGCCCGGCCCAACGCCGAGATAGTCGCCGCCGTTCCAATAAATCAGATTGTGGCGGCACTCGGCCCCCGGCCGGGCGTGATTGGAAATCTCATAGGCCGGGAGACCGGCATCCGAAAGGCTCGCTTGGGTTTGTTCATAAAGCCCGGCTCCCAGGTCTTCCTCGACCTCGGCGACCTTGGCTTTGTGAAAGCCGGTGCCCGGCTCGACGGTCAGTTGGTAGACCGAGAGATGTTCGGGCTCAAAGGTCAGGGCTTTGGCCATTTGATCGGCCCAGTCGGTTGGCCCCTGGCCGGGCAGGGCGTAGATCAGGTCGAAGGAAAAGCGCTCGAAGGTTTTGGCGGCCAGCCGAATGGCGTCGCGCGCTTCTTTGGCGTTATGGGCGCGGCCGAGAAACTTCAGCGCCCTATCGTCAAAGGATTGCACACCAATGGACAGCCGGTTGACCCCGGCGCTGGCGAAGTCGGCGAACTTGCCGCCCTCGGCCGTGGTCGGGTTGGCTTCCAGCGTGACTTCCAAATCGGGCGCAACGGGCCAGAGGCGGTGTATCTGATTGAGGATCGCCGCCACCGTTCCGGCATCCATCAGCGAGGGCGTGCCGCCGCCGAAAAACACCGTCTCGACAACCCGTCCTTCGGTCCGCTCGGCCAGATCGGTCAGCCGGTTCAAGTAAGCGCGTTTCCAGCCCCCCTGATCGATAACTGAGGATTCATGACTGTTGAAGTCGCAATAGGGGCACTTAGAGACGCAAAAGGGCCAATGGATATAAAGAGCCAGCGGTGTCGTCATTTTTCAAAACAGGCTTCAACCAATTTTTTGAAGGCCTTGGCCCGGTGGCTGATGGCGTGTTTTTCCTGTGGGCCCATTTCGGCGAAGGTGATGTCGTAGCCGTCGGCGACGAAAACCGGATCGTAGCCGAACCCTTTGTCGCCGCGCATCGGCCAGACCATCTGTCCCTCGACCCGGCCTTCGAAGGTTTCCACATGACCGTCGGGCCAGGCCAGGGCCAAGGCGCAGGCGAAATGGGCCGAGCGGTCGGATTGGCCTTCGAGCAGACCCTCGATCTTTTCCATGGCCATGGGAAAATCTTTGTCCGGCCCCGCCCAGCGGGCCGAATGAATGCCCGGTTTGCCGTCCAGCGCATGAACGGCAAGGCCCGAATCGTCGGCCAAGGCGGGAAGGCCCGACTCTTTGGCCGCCGAATGGGCCTTGATCTCGGCATTGGCGATGAAGGTTTCGCCGTCTTCCACCGGTTCGCTCAAATTCAACTCGCCCGAGGAAACCACCTCGACGCCATAGGGCTCCAGAAGTTCGCCGATTTCGCGGACCTTGCCTTTATTGTGGCTGGCGATGACCAGCTTGTTTTCGGTGAACTTACGGGGCACGGCTTAGAGTCCCAGGGCTTCGCGCTGTTTGGCGACCAGTTCGGAAACGCCTTTTTTGGCCAGCATGAACATCTGGTGGAACTGTTCTTCGCTGAACGGGTCGGCTTCCGCCGTGCC
>Ga0070729_10005932_pt1 | contig 12330 bp, 14 predicted proteins | sample tdDd472_FD_66725 | JGI IMG/M metagenome (GOLD analysis project Ga0070729, IMG submission 66725) | Marine sediment microbial communities from the Atlantic coast under amendment with organic carbon and nitrate - tdDd47.2 | ecosystem: Environmental > Aquatic > Marine > Coastal > Sediment | place...
CGTTCTGCTGTGCAGGGTGTTTTAAGGGCGTTAATCTCTAAAAGACTAATAACATTAGGATGGCACTTAATAATATTGATACTTTCAAGTTCTGCAAGGTGTCGGCTGACGACTTCCCGTGCTGTACCCACGAGTGTTGCAATATCTTCATGAGTTAACTTGACTTGTTGTACATCAGCTGAGGTTTCTGCATGAGCGATCAGACAGTCATTGATTCTCATACCAACTGTCCACGTACCCAGACATTCTCCAAGCTTTGCGAGTAAATCCATCCGATCATGGTAGATTTCAAGGAGAGTTGTTGCTATGGATACATCTGAGTAAATGAGTTCTTGAATTCGCTGTCGAGGAATAACAGCGAGTACGACATCAGTCAAAGCCTGTGCATCAGCTGGATTACTATCTCCGCTATCAAACAATGGACAACTACCAAAGCACTTGCCAGAATCAACAAGGCATAGACCTTGCATGCGACCTGAAGATGACTGTTTGATGATTTTTACTTTACCATCAAGGATAAACCACAACCCAGTCGAATCATCACCTTCCAAGAAAATAAATTGCCCCGGAGCATAATTCCGTCGCACCATGCACTGAGATATTCTCTGGATTTGATTATTATCTAATTCAGAAAACGATTTGAGCTTTCTAAGTTCGATTGCGGATATTTGATTTGTCATCGCAAAAATAACCTACTAACATGTTTTTGCTATTATACTCTATAAATATAGTAACTGCTTAGGTTGCTCTTACAAATATTTTCAACATTTTAACTTAGATATAGTTTCTGTTGCACTATCTTGTACTTGAGCCCATTTTACATAACCGTATTATCTGACTTTTGGATGTTCGAGCTAATAACATGCTTTAAATTCCTTGCAATGTTTTGGCTTTTAACTTGATAATGCATCGCAATATCTTTTGTATGCAGTTCGTGTGCTGTTTCTTCAAATAATTCCAACCAACGATCAAATAGAGATAAATCAAAAGGTGGTAAATCGATATGTTTTTTCATTGGATTGCCATGATAGCGCCTTGAGATTAGCATAACTGACGACCAAAAAGCATACAATTTCTCTAAATGAGGTTGCCATTCATCATCGCTATCACCAATTGCTTGGTTAAAAATAGGTCCAAGCTCTGTATCTTGGCGTATCTTGGTATAGAAACTATCGACTAATTGTTTAATGGAATCTTCGGTGATATGATCCAGCTTTTTAACCATATACAATACTCCGTTATGATAAAGAAATCAGTTGAGATGAGTAATAACAGGCATTCGGTTCTGTTGCAAATAATAGTTTTAGAATTCAACGAATCCACTCACGTCTAGGAGTGCTATATGTCACCTGTTAAACAATATATCCAGTCTATCGTATACTTTGAGGGTATTACCGAAGAAGAGATTGCTATTGTTTCCGAAAATAGCTTGCTTAACAGCTATAAATCAGGCGAAATCATTTTCCTTGAAGGTGATCCCGCCGAAGGCTTATGGGTCGTTGAACAGGGTCGAGTTAAAATTTATAAACTCAATGAAAATGGTAATGAGCATATCCTACACTTACTTGGGCCGGGTAACACCTTTAACGATATTGGTGCGTTAGATAGTGGAAGTAATCCCGCTAATGCTGCGGCACTCAGTGAAATTGTTAAAGTCCGACTTATCCCCATAAATGTTATTAGATCAATATTGATTCGTAATCCACAAGTTGCTCTGAACGTGATCCGATTGATGGCAGTGCGGGTACGATCACTGGTCAGTCAGATTGAAGATCTAACTCTGTATTCAGTTATTTCCAGACTTGCGCGCTTTCTACTCAATCAGATAGATGACCCTAGCTTGAGTGGTCCGGGTATTACTCGTACAGCCATTGCCGCCTATCTCAATACCACACCACAGACTATCAGTGTTGCCTTGCGTGAATTAGAAACAAGTGGGGCGATTGAATTTGATCGGCATCAGATCTATATTATTGACGAAAACAAGCTTCGCACAATTGCACTTCTCTAAACCATGATATATGTCACATAAAAAAGTGACATATATCACATCCTGCAACTCCTTTTAATCTAGCTTAAATACATTCAGCTTCTTAGATCGTATTCTGGGAATATATCAAGCGAAAAGGATATATTCCTGAGCTACTTATTGTTGAAAACACTAGTAGAAAGTCAATCACATGAAATCCAAACAACTGCTAGAAGGACTAGAATTTCACAACTCAGTACCATTTGCACAACCGCTTCTTGTGGATGCAGATAGTCGTATTTTGCGCTGGACATTGCAACCTCAACAAAAAATTGAAGAACACCAAGTTCCTGATTCGCCATTTTATGTAATCATCATTAAAGGACGCGGTATGTTCGCGGGGGCTGATGGTCAAGAGCATGAATATGGACCGAACGAATTATTGATCTTTGAGCAAAATGAGCGCCATGCTGTTCGGGCACTGGATGAAGAATTGGTATTCGTCAGCTTTTTGCGAAGCGTAGAAACCATGAGAACGGATCGCATCGGTGGTGAAATCGGGCGCGAGTAGCCTGAGAGAACAGGGATATTATGACTTCAGAATGGATTCCTCGAATTAATCAAGAGAAATGTACAGGTTGCGGTGACTGTATTGTACAGTGTCCTACTGATGCACTAGGTTGGCAGGGCAACAAAGCAACTTTACGCCATCCAGATTTGTGTGTTTATTGCGCCACCTGCGAAGATATTTGCCCAGTGAACGCGATTGAATTGCCATTTCTGATTGTAATGTCTGAAGGGCGAAGTGAATAATGCCAACCTTATCGCGATGGTTTATTAAAATTGGAATGATTTATTTTGTAGTTGGGCTAAGCATGGGTAGTATCATGTTATTACAGCCAACATTTGATTGGTCACCTCGCTTACAGTTATTGCGTCCCGTTTATCTGCATTTTCTATTTATCGGATGGGTCACACAAATCATTATGGGTGTTGGCTACTGGATGTTCCCTAAATATTCCAAAGAAAGTCCACGTGGCAATGAAAAACTTGGTTGGGCTGTATTGATACTACTCAATATTGGTTTAGTTCTGCGCGGTATTGGCGAACCGATGATGATCATTGATCCCGCCGCGACCTATGGTTGGATGCTCGCAATTGCCTCCGTATGTCTACTCTTTGCGGGTTGGGGATTTATCTTCAATACCTGGGGACGGATTAAGGAGCGTTAATCATGCCAAAACTTAGTGTCTGGATGGTACGCGCATCGTTGATTTATATGGGAATTGGCTTTCTTTTTGGGGCACTGATCTTGCATCATAAAGGGATTCCCATCTTTGATTGGACATGGAAGTTATTAAACCCACATATCACATTGATGATCTTTGGCTGGACAATGCAGTTTGTCATGGGCATTGCCTTCTTTATTTTGCCTCGATTTTCTCACCGTGAGAATCGTTACGGTTCAGAATATCTGGGATGGGCAAGCTTTTATCTGTTTAATAGTGGCATCGTATGTTCGGCTGTTGCTGGATGGTTTGTCCACCATATGTTTACTCTAATCGGAACATTGTTTCTGTTGGCGGGTGTAATTGTCTATGTCGTCATGATCTGGTCGCGGGTTAAGCCAATTGCTATTGGTCAACCTGTCAAACGTCCACAAGTAAGTAACTGATTATTCAACAACATATTTATATAGTCATCTCAGAAGGAGATATAGCATGAAAACAGTTGATGTACGCGAAATTACACCCCGTGATCGTCATCCGATAATCTTTCAGACTTTTGATGCACTCAACGAGGGTGAAGCATTTGAACTCGTCAACGATCACGACCCTAAGCCACTTTATTATCAGTTTCTGCATGAGCGTCCCAAACAATTCATCTGGGAATATGTCGAACAAGGTCCTGATGTATGGCGTGTGTCAATTCAACGACAAACAGTACAGGAGACCGATTAATGGCGAATGATACCTATACACTTATCCCCAATTTGGAAGAGCTAGTTGATATTATTCAGCCAGATAGCATCATTAGTAGAACGTTTTATAAAAGCGATGGGCTAAAGGCAATTCTATTCGGGTTCGATACGGGACAGGAACTTTCCGAGCATACGTCTAGTCAGCAAACAATCATACAAATCATTAAAGGTGAAGCTACTGTCACACTTGGTGATGATAAACACGAATTGAAAGCAGGGGCATGGGTTCAGATGCCACCTCGTTTGAAGCATAGCATTAATGCAAAAACGCCACTGATTATGGTGTTATTGATGCTTGGCTCAGATTGAAAATTTATATAAAACATACGTATCCTGTCGTTGCCTAAAAATCGGATGGTGAAAAATGATTAGACTTATTCCACGTCTATTGATGCTACTGACTGTCGTCGTTGCCTTATTGGGAGGATTAGGGTCTGGTTTGGCACGACTTGGCTGGCAAATGGACTCTCAAAGTCAGGATTGGATACTGATTCATGGCCCTTTGATGATAAATGGTTTTCTAGGGACACTCATTTGCCTAGAACGATCAGTTGCATTGGCATCACGCTATCGCTGGAGCATGATTGTTCCGGCGATAAATGCACTCGGGGCAATAGCTATACTTGCGATAGATGATGCCATGATCGGTAAATTCCTTCTAACGATGGGAAGTTTTGGTCTGGTAATTCTGTTTGGTCTGATGCTAAGGCTTCATCCGTCACGAGATGTGGGTGTCATGACATCGGGTGCATTGTGCTGGTTGATTGGCAATGCGCTCTGGTTCTCTGGGTATCCTATTTATCAGGTTGTGCATCTGTGGGTTGCGTTTCTAATTTTGACGATCGTTGGTGAACGTTTAGAATTATCGCGTGTCCGTCGCCTGACATTGACTAGCGAACGTCTGCTGATCATCACCGTTGTGATTTATCTATTCGGGGTACTGTTGACGATTATCGATCTAAATGCTGGAATCCGAATTTTAGGGGGTGGCATAATTCTAATGGCAGGGTGGTTATTGAGGTATGACATTGCCCGCCGTACGATTCAGCAACATGGATTACCACGTTACATCGCATCCTGCCTACTTTTAGGATATGTCTGGATGGGCTTTGGGGGCATCATGGCGATTTGGAAGGGCGCGGTCTATGCTGGACCTGATTATGCCATCATTCTACATGCTTTTCTTTTAGGGTTTGTATTTTCAATGATCTTCGGACATATGCCAATTATTTTACCTGCACTAACAGGTCTACAATTCAATTACACGCCTTTGCTGTATGGGCATCTTGTTGTGCTACACGTTACGTTGATCTTTCGTATGTATGGTAATCTTGTTGGTGATTTTACAGCTAGACAGCATGCTGGTTTATGGAATGTTATCGCGATTCTACTTTTCCTGACGGTTACGTTGATCATTGTGTTCCGATCGAATGTACGCACAGTACAAAGAATGAGCTGAAGACCCGTGATAGATTTTTGAGAGATTCTCTGTCAAAATAGCCTAATAGTTGTTGCACGTCGTATACATAAAAACTATTTAACCTGAGAAGAATTTAAAGAGTGGCATTAGTATCAACTTTAGCTTGGACTTTATTCAAGTATTTGGATTATGAGTCGTTTGATATTGCTAAACACTGTTTGAAACGATAGGTTAAACCCAAAGGGAGATATTTCTTGACAGTCATTGCGGCTCAGATTGCACCACAACGAAGCACACAATATAGTGAATTAGCAACCGTATTAGCACCCTATGAAATTCTATTGAGTGCTGTTGGTTCACATCTCATTGATGAGATCACACTGATACAATTAGGGCAGCAGAATTATCTCAAATTCGAGTTAGACACTGAAATTGATGTGACGTTGATGCAGATAATTGATAATTTTGCGATGACCAGTGGTTATTTTCACTATTTTGATAAAATTGGCGATGTAACAGGACCCTTATTAAAACCGATTGAAATCCCTCATGATCCACCATTTCCGAGTAGCTTAATTGTGACGCGACGCTATCGCGGGAAAACTAACGAACTCTTCACGCAATTTATGTGTAATTTAGCACGATATAGCAGTGATTATGCGATGACACCGTGGCGTGATCTTACATTGCTTGATCCACTAAGTGGTGGTGGCACGACTTTGTTTGTTGGATTGATGTTGGGAGCAGATGTTGTAGGTGTTGAGAAAAACCAACAGATTATTGAAGGAACGATTAGCTTTATTAAGCAATATATGAAGGAAGCTCGAATCCCTGCAAAATATCGTGAAGACCGCTTTAAGAATCTCGGTAAACGTTGGTTTATCACCCTGAATAAATCGTTTCGCTGTGTGGTGGGGCGTGGTAATACCAGTGATGTAAAGCATTTTGTAAATGGACTCAAACGTCCACAACTGATTGTTACTGATTTACCCTATGGCATTCAACATCGTGCAGAATGGCAATCGCTTTTGGTCGATGCTTTGCCAGCGTGGTCGGATGTGATGGCTGATGGCGGGGCGTTAGTTTTTTCATGGGATGCAACACGATTCCCCCGTGATGAAATGATAGAATTTGTTGAGGAAGTAAGTGATTATAAAGTACTTAATCAACCGCCATACAATCAACTAGCCCATCAAGTTGACCGTGTGATAAAGCATCGGGATGTACTAGTTGCGAGGCGATAAAGAAATTGATTTCAGACAAATAAGGGTCTAAACGAGAATATGACACTATGGTACACTATTCGTCTGATTAAAAGGAAAACATGAGTTGCAGTTGTATACTCATATAATTGTTCGACAATCATGAGGTAAATACATGAAAAACATATGCGTCATTGGATCGGGTTATGTCGGTCTTGTTACGGGAACTTGTTTTGCGGACTTAGGGAATAATGTCACATTAGTTGATATTGACCAACGCAAGATTGATATGCTCAATCGAGGCGACATGCCGATTTATGAACCCGGTCTCGCAGAGACAGTTAAACGAAATAGCGACGCAGGTCGGATGCACTTTACAGTATCTTATGATGAAGGCTTGAAGGACGCGGAGTACGTTTTTATTTGTGTGGGCACACCATCGGGTGTTGATGGAGAAGCCGACTTACAATATGTTCGCGCTGCTTCACAAACCATCGGTGAAAAGATGGATCACCCTCTCATCATCATTAATAAATCCACTGTTCCTGTCGGCACTGGCGACTGGACAACTGAGATTATTGAACGTGCTCAACCTGAACCCATTGATTTTGCAGTAGTTAGTTGTCCAGAATTCTTACGCGAAGGGTCGGCAATTGCAGACTTTATGACACCTGATCGTACTGTATTCGGGTCAACGAGCCAAAAAGCAGCAGAAAAAGTTGCTGAACTATATGCACCATTAAATGCACCCATTGTGATTACAGACATTCGTACTGCCGAAATGATTAAATACGCATCAAATGCCTTCTTAGCAACACGCATTAGCTTCATTAACGAAATTAGCATTATCTGTGAACGGCTAGGTGCTGATGTTACAGAAGTTGCACGCGGTATGGGTATTGATAAACGTATTGGACCCCATTTCTTACAAGCAGGCGTTGGTTTCGGTGGATCATGTTTCCCTAAAGATGTTTTGGCCTTAGCAAATATGGCACAAACGCATGGGATGCACCCACAATTATTGAATGCAGTTATGGAAATCAATGCTTTCCAACGCCGTCACATTACACTTAAAGTCCGTGAAATGTTGGATGGTAGTGTCGATGGAAAATCAATTGGTGTGCTTGGTCTAGCATTCAAACAAAATACAGATGATATTCGTGAATCCCCATCACTGACTATTGTGCGCTCACTGATTAATCAGGGTGCAAGTGTTAAAGTCTATGATCCTGTTGCGATGGAAAATGCAAGTAAAGAAGTTGATGGGATGATCTTATGCAATAATTCATACGATGTTGCTAAAGATACGGATGCTTTACTTCTGCTAACACCGTGGAATGAATTCAAACAACTAGATATGAAGCGTATTTTGACCACAATGAAACAACCGAATCTGATTGATGGCCGTAATATGTACGATCCTGATGAAATGCGTGAAATGGGCTTTAAGTATCGGGGAGTCGGACGCGGTTACAATGGTGAAGGTGTAAAAGCTGCCGGTAACTAAACCCATCAAAATTTAAGAATGACAAAGGACGGAGATAGACTTCGTCCTTTTTGATTTCATTGCTAACTGATTGTGTACCGCAACAATGTTTCCTCATTCAACGTTACACCAATGCCATGACCATCATTTGGGATGAGATACCCATCTTTGTACAAGATTGTTTCGTGTAATATCGTGTGTCGTAACGGATTAAAGAGTTGATTATATTCATATATCAAAAAATTAGACATAACAGAACAAACTGAAATTGATGCAACAATACCCACCCCAAGCCCAACGCCATGTGGGGCAACGGTAACATTCTCAAGATCAGCTAATTGTGCTATTTTCATCATGCCCGTTATACCACCACAGCGCGTAATATTTGGCATGATTACATCAACTGCTTCGGCTTTAATTAGATCACGGAATTGATAAACTGTCCCTAACCATTCGCCTGATGCAATCGGCAAATCAACTCGCCGCCGTATCCGTGCAAGATCATCAATGAATTCGGGATGAACAGGTTCTTCCAACCAGAATACCCCTAAGTTAAACAATCCCTTAGCGAGTTTGATTGATTCACTGATGGTATATGCACCGTTAGCATCCACCAATAATTTTACGTCATTGCCGATGGCAGAACGGACAGCTTCAACGTGGTCTAAGTCGGTAGTGACACCACGACCAATTTTGAGTTTGATCGCATGAAAACCTTGCTGTATGAACGCTTTTGCTTTCTTTGCAGAATCATCAGGTGTTGGCATAAATGGGATAGGACTGGCATAACAATCCACTTGTTCGTGTGACGCACCACCTAATAAATTGACCAGTGTGTCTTGAAATAACTTACCTCGAATATCCCACAACGCCATATCGACGCCACTAATCCCCATTGGGGCGAAGCGGATTTCTTCGTTCATGGCGTGCCATAAAACCTCGGTGTGACGGGGGTCTTCTCCAATGAGCATGGGGGCAAGGACTTCATTGATATACCCTGCGCTCCCTCTTGGACCCGGTCTACCCATCGATTCACCTACACCAATGATGCCCTCATCAGTTGTGATAATGACAATCACCGCCCCTTGTCCCTGTAAGACTGTTTTTCGCATCCCAAATGCTGGACGTGCTAATTCATCGGGGACATTACCACCGAGAGCTTCTTCAAATGATGCCCATACAGGAATTGCTTTAACATCAGTAATTTTCATATTTAATGTTCCTTATGCTCTGACGGATGGCGTTCAATCAACCGTTCTGCGAGGTGAGATCGCCCTGTATCTCGTAGGCGTTTTAAATAGGGATGTAACTTGCCGCGTGAATGATAAGGCGCACCTTCTTTGAGAACTGCGACCATCGGATCAATAGCAGTTGATGATTTGGCAATCATGGCATTGTGCCATTCGATGAGGTGATGGGTTGCTTGATTGACCAGATCAGGACGTTCTTTTGCGAGATTATTAATTTCATGCGGATCGTTGACGACATCGTACAGTAAATCGGGATCAAGTAACTTATATCCGTCGTGATAAGTACGGATATATTGATAATCATCAAAACGCACAGACCGCTGTGCTGTCATTGCCGCATGACTGAGTACCAGATAGTCTCGTCCATTCGACTCTGCATTATTAAACGACTCCGCAAATGATTCACCATCCCAATTGGCAGGAACATCACCACCCAATAATTCGATTAAAGTTGCCGCCCAATCAAATTGATAATGTAATGCGTCATCAATGCGCCGATGATCTGTCTTTTCGGGAAATCGCACAATCAATGGGACACGATTAATCCAGTAATCTGCCAGATGATGACCGCCCCAAACATTGAGTTCACCAAGAGATTCGCCATGATCTGAACTGATAATCACAACCACATCATCCATGACACCTAATTCTGTGAGGCGATCAAATAACATGCCGATATGAGTATCCACATAGCGCACAGCGACATCATAACCATCCATCCATTGTTTGATGTCTTGCATCGTTTTTAGCTCGGCGGGTTCACGCGGGAAATCTTTATAGCTATTAATGTCGTCATCCGTTCCCCATCCACCACCTAATGCTTCGGGGGCGCATCGCATCCCACACGCATCTTGTGATTGATCGATGTATTCTTGTGTAATCCAATCGGGTGGGGGATCGTCTTCAAATGGATTACCAAATTCAAGTGGGGTACGGTAATGTAAATGGGCATCCCAATAATTTACATGGAGAAACCAATTTTCATCTGTTCCATAACGGGACATCCAATCGAGTGCCAATGGCGTAACATCATCGGCAATTTCGTTTCCACCACCACCAGAATTCATAACCTCGTTAAATCCCGCATACCAATGCCATGCTCCGTGACGCTGACCGAAACTACTCACCGATGCCGTCCGATAGCCGATTTTCTGTAAGGCAGACATCCAACTGGTATTGGCAAAACTATCACTAAAGCCACGATCTTTGCCTTCGACAAAAGGTTGTGCCGATGTGCCACCATGCCCGACGACACCTGTCTGAAAGCCGAACCGACCTGAAAACAATGCAGTACGAGATGGCATACAAGGTGAGTCTGATACATAGCAATTTTCAAATTGGACAGCTTGTTGAGCGATTTTATCGATGTTGGGACTGGTGTTGCGATGATACCCATAACACCCGAGATGATCGGGGCGGAGGCTGTCTATATCAATATATAAAACACGCATGACATTAACTTTCTCATAAAATTTTTTATTTATAGTAACATGACAAATTTAAATATCAGAAAAATTTGTTTCAAATTTGTTGCAATTTTCTGGATTTTTCTTGTTTTGTTTCTGAAACAAAACTATAGTCAAGGTAAGAAATTTTTTAGGATAATTCAAATTTTATTATGAGTGATTCTTTATCCCACAACAAAAATAATACAACCATTCGTGATATCGCTCATGAAGCGAATGTTTCGATTTCTACGGTGTCGCGTGTTCTTAATGATCACCCACACGTAGATGACGAGACCCGTCAAGCAGTGTGGAAAATTGCGTCGGAACTAGATTATCCGATGTCTAAACTTCGTGGGAATATCCAAAAAGCCTCGCGCTCTATCATCTTCCTCTCTCATTATCAAGAAGATTCACCTATACCCTCTGATGTAAAAGTCAATGGTATTGAGCAACTTGTTGTATGGGGAGCGCAATCCATATTTGAACGAAAAGGTATCGCTACTTATACCCATAAGTTGATTATGAATGTGGGAGAAATCAGCGAACTCTTAGAGAAGAATCCTGTTGATGGTGTGATTTTCTTAGGTGGCATCTATAACTATGATTTGTTGCAATGGTTTCAGGAACAATTGATTCCATTTGTAACAGCAGGGGCACATGCTTATCCAATCAATGTAAATGCTGTGATGGCAAATTATGTTCAGGGTATGGGTTATGCTATTGATCACCTTGCCGAAACAGGACGATCCCACATCTGTTTGGTAAATGGACCGACTACTACCAAAACCAGCGAAGAAAAATATAAGGGATTGCGACTTGGGTTAAGTCTTCAAAATTTGCCATATGAAGACTATCAAACATCGCAAGGTAACCCATTTAATATTGAAAGTGGGTATATTGCTACTCTACGTTTATTAGCCTGTGCTAAACCAATAGATGCCATTATCTATGCCGATGATGGTATGGCTGTTGGTGGACTGAAAGCCATCAAAGAATCTGGACGTAGAGTACCGGATGATATTGCTGTTATTGGTTTCCATAATTATGAGTATGCGCGCTTTGCAGATCCTGCCCTCACAACAATTGGCTTTGATATGCAAATGATGGGACGGTTAGCGGCGCAACGACTCGAATTATTGATGGATGGCGCAAGCGATGATTGTCATGTCATGACTGTTCCAACATCATTGATCATTCGCGAATCTACTTGATGTAATACGATTTATACACTGTCATTTTAGTAAGGAGGGAAGTAGGTGTCGTCAGTGTGCAGGTATCGGTCTCACCAGCCAGATAGCACACGACAAAACAAAAGTTCTTGTACTTAAATCTACCAATAAATTATGTTTATGAAAGGATATTTCCATGTTCAAGAAATCTACAATACTACTGTTTATATTTGTTATGGTGCTTTCAATCGTACCGATGGCGACAACAATCTCGGCACAAGATGCTGAATGTGAGGGTGATGTAACATTAACCTTTTGGCATCATTGGGGTGGGAACCGAGTCGAGTTGATGGATGCCCAAGTTGCCGCATTTGAAGCCGCAAACCCCGGTGTTTGTGTGGATTC
>Ga0070729_10005933_pt1 | contig 12327 bp, 11 predicted proteins | sample tdDd472_FD_66725 | JGI IMG/M metagenome (GOLD analysis project Ga0070729, IMG submission 66725) | Marine sediment microbial communities from the Atlantic coast under amendment with organic carbon and nitrate - tdDd47.2 | ecosystem: Environmental > Aquatic > Marine > Coastal > Sediment | place...
CATTCCAACCCAGTGCATGGCTCAAGCCCCCAAGCCTATCTCTATAATGAGCGAAGAAGAACTAGCTTTGCGGAAATGGTCGCTTAATGCAGTTTCACAAATCATGACCTTCAATCATGATGATCTTGAGGAGCGGCTAAAAACCCATAAAGACTTAATGACAGAAAACGGATGCAAAAAGTATTTATGGATACTTGATGTATTTGAAATCAACGAAGCTATTGAGCGCAAAGAAAACGTAACTACATCAGCCACCAATAAATACCCTCTCAGACACACCATAGGACGGATTGAGATTGATGCTCTGAACAAAAAAAGAAAAAACAAACTGGGTTACTCTAAAAATACAAAGATATGGGATATCGATGTCCCCGTATCCATTGAATTTGCCAAAGGACTGCTAAAGCAGCAATATCGATTTATTGCCTCTTTAAAGGTTCTGGCTCTTAGCGATAAGATTGGCGACTATGTCATCATTAAATGGACCCCACGCTTTACAGGAAAAACTATGAACCCTACACATGGGAGCACCAAATACAAAGGAAGTCGCTATAACACTTGCGAAAGTATTGATTTTATTAATACAGATCATTTGAAAAAGTAACGCGCCAACATGCTTATACATAACTCATAAAATGCACTACTAATGGCCGCCTTAATTATTTGCCCTCGCATTTTCGCTATAGATTCATGTGCGCCTGTCTGCTAGCCTTAGGGCTATGAGATTCACTATTAAATATATATCCTTATTTTGCATGTGCCTTACATTGAGCAGCTGCGGAGCTACTGGGCGACTGCTTGGCAATGTCACCATGATACCTGTTAAAGCAGCCGGAACAGTTGTGCGCGCAGCAACATATCAAGACGGCACAGAAGCACTACCCACAGACATCTCTGCCTATGGCATGGGGGAAAGTGTGCAACTGCACCATCTTGATTGAGAATATCCAATTTTTCGTTAGAAGAAAAAAGGAAGCCCCGGCCATCGGAGGGAGTGTATGTGGGGGAGAGACAGCCGGGGAATAAAGAAATTTATATGCCGAGTTCACTCGCAAATCAATAAAAAAATGTACTTTTTGTCACATTTTTTGCCTTTTTCTGTCACATTTTTTACAAACCATTGATAACAAACAAAAATTATATTTCACTAAAATTCTTAAAAAAGAACATTAAAATATAAGCATATTCCCCTTTTAACTATTTTTGTTTGTTTTAGTTTCATCACCGATTATAAGCCCCCTGTTTGTTTGGTTATTTTCGAATCATGCCCTCCTTATTTCCATGGCCTTTAAATTTATATATTTTTTCTTTGCCCCCATAATTTTGAAAGATAACTCCGAAATACTTGCCATACACACGTTCACATGCTTAAAATGAAAACATGAGCACACGTGGTAGAAGAGAATTTGAAGCTAAAAAGAAGGTTAAGCAAGAAAACCAAAACTTTGTCAATGAGGTTGACCGCATTGATGAGCAGCGCTTTTCCAAAGAACTAGCTAGACTAATTAAAGAATCAGAGGATATGCGCCTTGATTATATGCGCAGCCAGCAATATCGCGGCTGGGCAGCATTAAACCTGAGCATTCTTTCCGTAGTTGCAGGGTCTGCTGCTTTTGGCTGGTTTTTCATGATTGAAGCGCAGTTAGTGTTACCCTTCATATATCTGTTTCTATCTTTCCTACCGACACTCTTTTTGAATATCTGGGCCGCCCGCCCTATCAAAGCTTATGCACGCGCTCATAAAACTGTCTTTATGCCTAAAATGGCTAAAGCTCTTAATGGGTTAAGCTTTCACTCCAATCGCGGGGTTAGCGCAAAGATGGTCGACAAGCTAGCCGTCATACCTGCCTATGATCGCTACGAAGCGGAAGACTGCTTTATGGGCCGCTATAAGGGCATGAAGGTAATCTTTTCAGAGGCACGACTTTATTCAAAAGCGCGTAAAGGCGAGCCTGTATTTGACGGCCTATTTGCACTACTAGAAGCACCCGAAGATATTTTCGAGGGGCACACCGTCATTACGGCTAATGACAAAATGGCAAACTCCTACGCTTCCACTCGCTGGAAAACAATGAGCCAGGTCAACGTTATGGTTTCCGATCCAAGCTGGGACAAATTTACGATCTATTCGACCGAGCCCGAGGCTGCAGCTAAAGTTGTTAATGAGCGCTTGTTAAAAGAACTGGCAGAGGCTGGCGAAATATTTGACCATTCCCCTCTTACAGCTGTCTTATTTAAGAAACGCCATATCTTCATGATGGTTCCCCATGACAAAGACATGTTTGAAGCATCAGACTTATTCGTCCCGGTAACGACGCAAGATCAGGCTTTGCGCGTTAAAAAGGAAATCGAGCAGCTTTTAGAAATCGTTGATGTCTTTGATCTTTATCAAAAACAAGACAGCAGCGATAATCCAACAGCCTAATTCATATAGCTTTTCGCCCGTTTTATATAAGGGCATACCATGGAAGGTTTAATGCTTTATTGCATGAAGGTTGTTTTCTTCTTTTTTGCATTTATGTAATATTTTATTAACAGTTCCTAGGTTAAAATCCTTTTTTACGAACCACTCTTAATCAACAAAAAATATGGGACTTTCCTCAAACATATAAAGAACAAAGGCACAGCTATATGACACCTGATCCTAATAATCAGCTGACTAACGAACAAGAGGAAATATACAAAACGGTTGATACCGTTAACTCCCAACTCCACACGTTAGAGGGCTTTATTGCTCGTCGCTTTGATGAAATTTCAATGGAAATCAATGCCACGTCCCAACAATTCGACATGGCTGAGGATGGCATTACCAAGCGTTTTTCCGAGATATTAGAAATTTTAAGCGCGATTGGTTATAGCGGACGCGGCGCGGGTACATCGGCCAATACCGGGGTTGAGCTTGAAGCCGTAATTGAAGACACCGAAAATGCTGCCAATAACATTTTAGATGCAGCCGACCGAATAGCCGAATATGCCAGTGATGAGAAAAACTGGGAAGATGCCGGAACGCGCAATGAAATACGAGAGCGCATCAAGAACGATGTGCAGGAAATTCTAATGGCCTGCACTTTTCAGGATCTCACCGGGCAGCGCATACGCAATACCCTGAATAACCTACACTCTATTGAAGAGCGCCTAAGCTCTACGTTCAAACGTCTGGGCATTGAAGTGGAGACAGAAAGCAACATTGTCGAGCAGCATGTGCAAGAGGCCTCTAACCAAGGCGAAATTGACGATATGTTCACAAGCGAGAGTGAGAAAAAGCCCGCATCTCAAGAAGATGTAGACGGCATGTTTGATTAACCGACACGCAAAACTAGTGAATCGCGACTTCTTTCAGATCAACAACTGTTTGATCAGGATTTAAATATTGAACAATATAATTCTGTCCCTTTTTTGCTCCAGATATATTAACACCATAAATCTCAGGGCTTGGGTATTTTTCACTCGTAAGTGTAGTCACCACATATATTTTTATGGTTTTTTCATCAATAATGCTTTCTACACTTTTTACGGTTAGCGCTGAATTTACTAAAGTGGGCTTATGGCTAAACTCTTTTAAACCACTGACATCCCCTCGGACGATAAGCCAATTAGGGTTTTTATCCTGCCCCGCGACAGATAATCCACCTACCTGCTTCATAAATTCCCAATCTTGGTGTTCTGAAATCACATAAGAACAACTGGATAAAGCAAAACAACACAACAGCATATTTATAATTTTTATCATAGCTATTCCCTTTATGGTCACTTGTAACCACACAGCACATATTTAGCCGCTCTCTAACTTGCTAGCTTACGCAGAACATACTGTAAAATACCACCATTACGATAGTAATCTAGCTCTTCGGATGTCTCAATGCAGCAGATAAGAGCAACAAGCCGCTCAGTACCATCTGCATAATTTACAGTAAGCATAACATCTCCATCTGGAGCCAAATCTTCGGCAATACCTGTAATGGTATAGTTCTCATCTCCGCATAAATTAAGGTTTTTGCGGTTCATATTATCTTTGAACTGCAAAGGAAGTACCCCCATTCTAATTAGGTTAGAACGGTGAGTACGCTCAAAGCTCTCGGCTATTACAGCCTTAACCCCTAAAAGACGCGTACCTTTAGCCGCCCAATCACGCGATGATCCTGTGCCATACCCAGCGCCAGCAATAACAACCAAAGGCTGCCCATCTTCTTGATAGCGCATAGCCGCATCATATATATTCATCTCCTCGCCACTTGGAATATGCTTTGTAAAGCCCCCTTGTGTTTCGGGAAGCATTTCATTACGCAACAGGATACTGGCAAAAGTGCCGCGGGTCATGACCTTATCATTGCCCCGACGCGCACCGTAAGAGTTGAAACCCGATGGTTCAATCTGCCGGGCGATAAGATATTCCCCAGCCGGAGAATCTGCACTAATAGCACCTGCGGGTGATATATAATCTGTAGTCACGCAATCTCCCAATACGGCCAAAGCATAAGCACCGCGAATATCTTCTAAAGGCGTTAGGTCTTTGATCATTCCACCAAAAAAAGGCGGTTTACGCACATAGGTCGATCCCTCTTGCCAGTGATAAATGTCACTTACTTCAGGCTTTTCTTTATCTTCACCTTCACTGCTTAGTACTTCACTCACACCGATAGAACGCCAAGCCGATGGCCCGATAAACAAATCAGCGTAACACTCCCGGAACATGTCGCTGTCAAGGTTTTCGGCAATAGTTCCCGCTATTTCCGCACTCGTCGGCCAGATATCTTTGAGGTAAATATCCCGCCCTTTATCGTCTTGGCCTAGTGGCTCGCTCGTAATGTCAACGCGCATGGAACCTGCAATAGCATAAGCCACAACCAAAGGCGGGCTAGCCAGATAATTAGATTTAACATGCGGAGAAATTCGCCCCTCAAAATTACGGTTACCTGATAGAACAGAAGCAACATTCAGTTCACCCTCTTCCACAGCCGTAGCAATAGCTTCATGCAGCGGGCCGGAATTGCCGATACATGTTGTGCAGCCATAACCCACCACATTAAAGCCCAGCGCATCAAGATCCTCTTGCAATCCCGCCTTGGTAAGATATTTGCTAACAACTTTAGAACCCGGTGCCAGTGATGTTTTTACCCACGGCTTAACACTCAAGCCCAGCGCACGCGCTTTACGAGCCAGCAACCCAGCAGCGACCATAACTGACGGGTTAGAGGTATTTGTGCAGCTGGTAATTGCTGCAACAACCACAGCTCCATTATCGAGTGTGTAGTCCGCCCCCTGCACCGAAATATCCGCCCCGTCATTGCGAGCACAGCGAAGCAATCCACTCGTGTCCTTAAGGGTAGAATCTTTTTCTTGTGACTCTGGATTGCCGCGTCGAGCCTGTTGGCTCTCCTCGCAATGACACAATTCCAGTTCTTCGAAAGCTTTTGCAGCATTTTTTAACGCTATGCGTTCTTGCGGACGCTGCGGGCCAGAGATAGACGGCTCAACAGTGCTCAGATCAAGCAAAATAACTTTGGTGAATTCCGGTTCAGGACTGTCAGCATCGCGCCACAAACCTTGCACTTTGGCGTATTCCATGACGATATTCACGCGATGCTCATCGCGTCCGGTAAACCTCAAATAACTGATCGTCTCCTCATCAATCGGGAAATAGCCACAGGTCGCGCCATATTCTGGCGCCATATTACTTATTGTTGCACGCTCAGCCAGTGAGAGATGATCCAGCCCCTGCCCATAAAACTCTACAAGTTTACCAACCACGCCCATCTCACGCAGCATCTGGGTAACGCGCAACACAAGATCAGTGGCCGTTACGCCCTCTTTCATCTTACCCGCGATCTTAAAGCCCACCACTTCGGGGATGCGCATAGAAATGCTCTGACCAAGCATAGCAGCTTCAGCTTCAATACCGCCAACACCCCAGCCTAGCACGCCTAAGGCATTAACCATTGTTGTATGAGAATCCGTACCAACAAGCGTATCTGGATAAATGAACCGCTTTTTGGGATCACTATCATCCAGCCACACGCATTGGGCTAGATGCTCCAGATTTACCTGATGACAAATGCCAGTACCGGGAGGGACAACGCGGAAGTTATCAAAAGATCTCTGCCCCCATTTAAGGAAAGCATATCGCTCACCATTGCGCTCAAACTCTCTCGCTACATTGGCCTGAAAAGCACGAGAACTACCATACTCATCCACCACCACCGAGTGGTCAATCACCAGATCCACAGGCACAAGTGGATTTATCCTTTGGGGATTACCTCCGAGATCCGCCATAGCCTCCCGCATAGCGGCCAAATCAACGACGGCTGGCACGCCGGTAAAATCCTGCATCAAAACGCGAGCAGGCTTGAACGCTATTTCGTGGGTAGATGACTTTTCTTCCTGCCAATCAGCAACAGCCATAACGTCATCTTTGCGTACCACCACCCCATCTTCGTGACGCAACAAATTTTCTAACAAAACTTTTAGTGTATGTGGCAGGCGCGAAATATCACCAATCTCTTTTTGCGCTGCATCGAGCGAGTAATAATAATATTTCTCCCCGTCAACACTGAGACTTTTTTTAGTTTTTAGGGTGCCCTTGCCAATTTGTGCCATAAAAGAGACCTCTTAGATAAAGATACGCGAATGCGCTGCCAGACCTGCGGTTTCACAGTGTACATCATATACTTACGCGGCGTAAGAAGGGAATTTGCAAAACTTATTCCCATAATAATTAGGTTTTACAATCCCCCATATAAAACGCATAACAATATCAGAAATTATATGTCTTTTCGCTAATGCAACATGAAACCATTGGAGCCATGAGGGCTAGCGGGTATGTGCATAACCCTAAATAAGCATGCAATCTCCCTATTTTCGTCACATTACCTTGCCATACTGAAAGGGTATTAAGAAGGCCTCCTCCAAGAGGTTATGAACGAATTAATTTAGGTATTGAGAGTTTTAACGTCTTCCTCTTACGAATCAATTGCTTACTTACTTACTATTATTTAGCCGCTGCTGTTTAGCAGCGGTTTTTTTATTAAGGGCTTATTTTTAACAATTGCACCTCTAACAGTTTACTTCCCTAACGATTTTTCGTACATAATCACTAAACTACCGCACGTATACGACAGATTTCACAAGGGGCTAAAAATATGGAAATGACAATGACAGGCGTTATTATTTCTGTCGTAGGAAGTGGTATTGTATCACTTTTCATCAGCCAAACTTTTTTGCGCAAACGTATGGGACTAGGGTTAGGGCTTATATTTTTTCTTCCCATATTGAGCTGTGGACTTTACGTCTACCTAACATCTCCACATTTTAGCACGCCATCGAGTGATAACCTTGTAAGCCAACTTATGAATCAAAAAAAGGAGCCAGAGCCACAGATAACTCCTGAAGAAATTAACACTCTTGCAAATAAAGTGGAAGAAAGCCCGGATGATCTGGAAAGCGTTGTTTACCTAGCCAATGCTTACATGAACCGGGAAGAATACGACATCGCCATATCATTACTTAAATCCAAAGAAAAGCTCTTCCCTGCAGAAGACATCAAAGTACAATTAACAACGGCCTATTTTGCCAAAGGCCTACTTTTTGCCGAACAGGGCAATTTCAAAGCGGCGCTTACTGATCTAAAGACAGCGCAAAAAATAGCGCCTGAAGGCACCACGTTCCTACCGGACTTAAAGCATTTTATAATGATTATTGAAAAGCAGATTTCTGACAAGGACCAAAGCGAAACCAATAGTGATAAAAACCACGAACAATAATAAAACGATTATCGCTTAACCGCATTTCTATAAAGCCTTTTCTTCTTTTTCTGAAAGCCAGGACATTCAGCATCAACGCGGTGATATTCATCCAAAGAATCCACACCACGCTGAAGTTCCTTGCGCTCAATGCCAAGCTTCTTATATTCAAGCTCTAAAACCTGATTTACCACCCTTTGCATTTTTGCACGCACCTCGTCCATACGTTTTACATCAATCGGACCAACCGAAAAGCCGCGGCTTTTAAGCGCACTAAACACGCGATTTCCAATAATTTTAGCATATTTATTAACGATCTCTCGATCCACGCGCACGTGTTTAAGCTCATGCTCGATAATAGAATCACGCATACATTTGTCTCTATAAAGCTCTTTGGCAATAACGATTTCAGGGTCAATATTAATCTCGATATTGATTGTGTCATACCATATACATCCATAACCAAAGCGCGCATTCTTAACCTGACCAAATGTCAATTTATGGCGTAGCTCTATCTGACCTTTCATAAAGCCTTGAGTGATAGTCTGGCCATGAAACGCATACGGATCAACCGTATCCATCTGATAAGCCTGAATTTGTTGTAAAGACTGCCCGTAATCATACTTAACCTTTGCAGTGCGCGGTATGACATTGATTTTGGTAGGATCATGCGCAGGACACGAAACCGTGGTTCCTGCCAGCACCAATAGAGATGACAATGTTATAGGATCAATACCAATCATTTTTTAAACCGCTGCCTGATTTTCACTCATAATTAACTAGCAAAGCACAACCGCACCTTACTTTTTCGTCCTTATATTATACCAGAAAATGTAAACATCTCTTTAATATTATTGCTCATAGAATACTCAAAGAAAAAATGCCCCCCTTTCATCATAGAGCCAAACCCGATATAACCTTTAAAGAACACTCGTTAACGAACAGGTAAAAACATGCTTTTCATAGGTGGTCCAATGATTTTTATAGGTAACATACTTCATATGCTCATGGGAGTGTATGTCCTGATTGTGGTTATGGAAGTTGGCTTAAGCTGGCTTATTGCGCTTGATATCGTAAATGCAGACAACGAAGCTGCAAAAAAACTAAGCGCCCTACTCAGCCGTTTTACTGCTCCCGCATACAAGCATTTGCGCAAATACATTCCCCCTGTTGGCGGAATTGATATGAGCCCTCTGGTTTTGCTTATCGGCGTACAGCTTATTGGTGGCCTGATTGTTTCTCTTTTCTTTTGGTAGAATTTAAGCATATAAAATACCCCTTAAATGGTTACCGTAGCTAATTCCACAGCTTCGATCTAATGTAATGATGCACAAAAGTTAAGAAAAGAAATACGCGCTATGACAAAAATCATTGACGGAAAAGCAATGGCAGCTCAGATCAAAGAGACCATTGCTCAAGACGTGAGTAAGCTTTCTTACCAACCATCACTGGCTGTGATTTTGGTAGGCGATGACCCTGCCTCGCAAGTTTATGTCCGCAACAAGATCAAGGCTTGTGAAAAAGTCGGCATACGTAGCATAGAAAAACGCCTTAGCGCTGATGTATCTAATGAAGATATCGAAGGTGTGATTGAGCAGCTTAATGCTGACCCCGAGATTGACGGCACCTTATTGCAACTCCCCCTACCGCGTCATCTCGACAGCGATCGGCTAGTTCAGCTTATAGCACCGGAAAAAGACGTGGACGGGCTAAATTTTGTTAATGTAGGCGCGCTAGTAGCAGGACAAAGCAACGGGCTTACCCCCTGCACACCTTTGGGAAGCATGATTTTAATTAAGTCTGTGGCTCAGGATTTAACCGGAATGAACGCCGTTGTAATCGGAAGGTCTTTGCTATTTGGCAAGCCGATGGCGCAATTACTATTACAAGAAAATTGCACTGTAACTATGGCGCATTCTCGCACAAAGGATTTACCGGGATTATGCGCAAGAGCTGATATTCTGGTGGCTGCCGTTGGAGTTGAAAAGCTGGTCAAAGGTGATTGGATCAAACCCGGAGCTATTGTTATTGATGTGGGAATTAACCGCATGGATAACGGCAAATTATGCGGAGATGTTGATTTTGATACAGCTCGGGATGCGGCTGGAGCGATTACCCCCGTACCGGGCGGCGTTGGCCCTATGACCATTACCTGCCTTATGGCCAACACACTAAAAGCCGCGAAAAACCGCCGGAAGTAAGCTTTTCTATTCAGCTGTTAGATGCATAGCAGCAACAGATTGGGTAAGTCTATCCATCTCAAAATATAACTCATCACCATCACCACAAGTCGTGATATTCAGCATATGCGGCATGCATCCATTTCCGAGATCTTTTGGCTCTATTACAGCGCTACACGTGTTGTTAGCTGTTTGAAAAGCATTTTGGATTTTGTCTCTAACAGCTTTGCTTTTGAATTCAAAAACCTGAGAGACACCAACAACCTCATCACCTTCACCTTTTATAGGAAATTCAGCCATATAGCTATCTTCTGACTTAACGCCAAAATGCTCCATAATGTCGTAATAAACACCCCATATTCTTTTGCTCGTTACGTGAAGAGGTTCTGGTCGAGTATCTGTCATAGCTAAATCTTTCTTAATTTACAGACGCTACTATATACTATTTTCCATAAAGGTCAAAGAAAAGTCAAGATCCTAGAGCAAACAGCGTTTTTGTTTGGTAAGGCACGAGAAGCGAAGTGTACAAGAAAAACGTACATGAGCGACGAGTAACAAAGCCAAACGGAAACGATGGAAGCTCTTAGTAGACCATTAGAGCAAAAGGAGAATACTTCCGAATATCCTTAAGTTTAGCCGCGCGGATTGACAAAAGATTGTGAAAGTCCACACGATCTTTTGGATTAGCCACAAGAATTTCAGGATATTCGACACTATAAAGTTCTTGGTTTTCGCCTACCTTACGTAAAATTTGTTCATTAGAATCAACCCATGCCTTCAAGCTCATCAAAAAAGATCGCATAACCAATTTGTTCTGACGAAAAGCTGTACGTGTACCTAAAGATACAGAATCATCGGTTTCTATAATTTCTTCAATATCTTCAATTTCCTTATCAAGATAATCTCTCCAAAAGTTTGCAATCACTCTGGCTTTTCTTGCATTTCTGTATTGCCTAATAACAAAATCAGGGTCGTCGAACACCTTCATGTTACCAACACGAGACATATAACGGCGAATTTCATGGCCATAATGATCATATTCTGGCCTGACATATACCTCGACACCATGAAGAAGACGATCAATACGCTCGTCAAGAGAGGTTAATTGCGGATATTTAATGAATCTTGCCTGGCCGATATTGGGCTCCATAGCAGGGTCTTCATCATCATCAATAACAATTGAGGTCGTTGTCATGACTGGCGCATAAATATCCTCATAGCCAGAATCATGTGCCATTTCAGGAAATGCCTGCGCATATACATTTCCAGCCCCCGCACAGAAAAAAACCACTCCCGCAAAAACTAAAAATGCAAAAATAAAAAATTTGCTGATATTAACAGAAATAACACTCATCCAGATCTAACCTTCGAAAAACTCTGACTTATGATTTTAAACACAATATTTTTTCTGCACAAGGGTAAGACTTACAGGTTTTACAGTGTTCCCCCTTATTTTCTCTCTCCCCCGGATACACCCCTAGCTTATTAAAGAATATAAGGCATGATTTCCTAAGGTCATGCAAGGTTTCTTACCCTTAGCCCAATACGGCAAGGCATCTAATGTATGATAATGAGTTGCACCGCTTGTAATGTCATCAAGCGTCCCTGCCATTGCTCTAGCAGCTATACGCTGCGCAGTGGCAAAATAGAGGTTGGACGCGTCTACGCTCTGAAGTTTCCTGAAATTAGGATCAGATCGGTTCCAGCATGAAAACTGATAAGGCTTCTGACAAACTTGAATAACGTTTTCCCCCCACCAAAAAGTACCATGCTTCCCGGCTATAGCCACGCGGTTGAGAATAACATTAGCCACAGCATGCATCCCTTGCGTTCCCTCGCCCCTAGCTTCCCCCCAAAGAGTGCGAGCCATTACATCGGCGGTAACCTCATCGTAGAACTCTTCCATGGTTTTTTCTTCTGTAGCACTAGTTTTTACACGGCTCACGCCTTGCTCCAGCGCCACGAGTGTGGGTCGGTTGTTCATTCTTTTTCTCCTGTTTTTATGAAAAATTTTTCTTGCTATATTTGTATTTATTGTGCGATTTTAATTTTTTAAATATTTTGATGGAAGTTGATATGACACAAAATGGTACACAATTCATGATTACTGCCGACGTTCAGTGTTTTACACAAAATGAATTTCCGGGCTGCTCGGAAACACATCAGAAAACTTGGGAAGCTCTAAATAAAATACTTAAAGAAACCTTTGAACGACAATCCATTTCTTCTGAAGGTGTTACTTGCGAGTGGCGAGATGGTGGCGGGCATGCCTGTATTTCTTATAAAGTACCTCTTCTTAATCCATCCGAACAAGACGGCCTTGTTCAAACATTTGCCGATGTCGTAGAGACTTGTAAAGCTGCAGACGATGCTCTTCTTCATCTAAAAAATGCTGACGTTTTTCACAAAAC
>Ga0070729_10005936_pt1 | contig 12326 bp, 11 predicted proteins | sample tdDd472_FD_66725 | JGI IMG/M metagenome (GOLD analysis project Ga0070729, IMG submission 66725) | Marine sediment microbial communities from the Atlantic coast under amendment with organic carbon and nitrate - tdDd47.2 | ecosystem: Environmental > Aquatic > Marine > Coastal > Sediment | place...
CACGCGAGAGAAATCAGTGCGCTCTCTGGCCACTATAGTTTAAGCGTTTTGGATCAGCTCGCAGTGATTGTTTTCTATGACTGGGACAGCGACCAGTGGAATCGATTCCTTAGTTGGAGTCGAACTTATGACCATGTTCAGCTCCACACCATGGTGTTCTGGAATGACAACCGAGTCGACATGAGCGGCCACAGTATCCAATTTCAATTGGCCTATAATCACTAGGGGGATTCATGAGAATAGTACAAACCCAGGCGCTGGTTAAAACCTTTCCTATCGGAGGCAAAACATTCACTGCGCTCAAGGACATCACGTTCGACATCCAAGGTGGCGAATTCACCGGTTTTGTCGGCCCTAGCGGATCAGGGAAAACCACCTTGCTAAACATTATGGGCACCCTTGACGGACCTACTGAGGGTGAGGTGGCTGTGTTGGGACACTCGGTTGGTCGCCTCACGGCCAAAAAAGCTTCAAAGATTCGAATGTCTGAATTGGGGTTTATTTTTCAAACCTACAACCTCTTGCCCGTATACACGGCTTTTGAGAATGTTGAATTTCCTTTGCTACTGCTTGGCTATTCGGCCTCGGAGCGCAAGAAAGCAGTTATGGAGGCACTCGACTGGGTAGGCCTTTCAGACCGTGCTCAGAGCCGTCCCAACCAACTTTCCGGTGGCGAGTGTCAACGGGTTGCCATCGCTCGGGCCATGGTGAAAAAGCCCAAATTAGTGCTGGCGGATGAACCTACCGCGAACCTGGACGCCAAAAACTCGCACCACATCCTTCAAACCATGTTACGTCTCAATGCGGAACTTGGCACGACCTTCATCTTTGCCACTCACGACGACAAGGTAATTCACTACCTGCGACGGCAACTCATGCTCGACGATGGTCAACTCATTCAAGATACTAAGCAAGGTAAAGAGGCATGATCTGGAAACTGGCCTGGCAGAACCTAATTGGCGCCGGTCTTAGAACCTGGCTTAATATCATCGTACTGTCATTTTCGTTTGTGGTGATTGTTTGGCACAAAGGATTGCTCGAGGGTTGGAACCAACAGGCCAAACGCGACACCATTGAATGGGAGATTGGCGGCGGACAAATCTGGCACGAAAACTATGACCCCTATGATGCCTTTACATTGAGTGAAAGCATGGCACTACCCGATACTCCCATGAGAATGGCACTGTCTGATGGCTCGATCACTCCAGTACTAATCTGCCAGGCTACCATCTATCCTGAAGGCAGAATGAGAAATGTAATGTTCAAAGGTTTGGACCCCCATCAGACCTTACTGAAAATTCCCTCCAAAACGCTTTTAGCTGAAAGCTCTAATGGTTCAATTCCAGTGATTATCGGTCAACGCATGGCCGATTCCATTGGTGCAGGGAAAGGCGATCAGTTCACGGCCAGATGGCGTGATAAAAGTGGCGCATTTGATGCAACGTCACTATACGTCCAAGACATTTTTAAAACCAATGTACCGACCGTGGATGCAGGCACGATCTGGCTTCCCATTGAGTCCCTCCGAGATATGCTTGCCGCCCCCAGTCAGGCCACGCTCTGGGTGGTCAAGAGCGGTTTCGAAATGGAACGCACGTCGCCATGGGTCGTAAAAGATCATCGCTTTTTACTCGCCCAATTCGATCAAATGATCGCTCAGAAGAAGATAGGCGGCATATTTCTTTACGCCATGATGCTTGGCCTTGCGCTGCTGGCCCTTTTCGACACTCAAGTCCTATCGGTTTTTCGCCGTCAGAGAGAGGTTGGCACACTGATGGCACTGGGAATGACACGCGGCCAAGTCATCGGCTTGTTCACATTAGAAGGCACATTGACCGCCATTCTCGCAGGCCTTTTCGCCGCAGTATACGGTATTCCCCTTTTGGGATACCTGGCCATTTATGGCATTCCCATGCCTGAAGTGGGAGACGCCTATGGAATGGTTGTGGGTGATTCTATTTTTCCGGTTTATAGCCTGGGCCTGATTTTGACGTCGACAAGTTTCATTCTCGTCGCCGCCACTCTTGTTAGCTACATTCCCGTTCACAAAATCACCAGAATGAAACCCACCGACGCCATAAGGGGGAAACTGCAATGATTCTCTTTCTTCTTAAAGGCCTGATCCGAGATCGGCATCGCAGTTTGTTCCCGTTTATCGTCGTATCCATGGGTGTCATGTTAACCGTTCTGATGAGTTGCTGGGTTCAAGGTGTCATGGGTGATGTAGTGGAGTCCAATGCTCGATTCACTACCGGGCATGTGTCTGTATCAACCGTGAGTTTCTCTGAAAACCGCGACCAATTACCCGTGGACCTGGCGCTTCTCGATATCAACGCTTTGACCAAGGATCTACAAACCAGCTTCCCTTCCTATCGGTGGGTCCAACGCACACAGTTCGGCACCCTTGTCGATGTCCCCGACCAAAACGGAGAAACTCGAACCCAAGGCCCGGCCATGGCCATGGCCATCGATTTTCATGACTCCAAGAAGGGAGAAATTGAACGCCTGGGCATCTTGAAGAGTCTGCAGTCTGGGAAACTCCCCGCTTCGCCTGGCGAAATCCTTCTAAGTCAACGTTTTGCGGAAAAACTCGACCTGGCCATTGGCAATGAGGTCACGCTGATGACATCAACCATGAACGGAAGCATGGGCATGCAGAATTTCACTCTTTCGGGGACCGTTGAGTTTGGTATGGACCTATTGGATCGCGGAGCCGTGATTTTGGACCTCAACGATGCCCAACAGCTCTTGGACATGGAGGACGGTTGTAGCGAAATACTTGGTTTCGGTAAGTCCTACATCGAAGAGGAAGCAGCCCAAATGGTTGACAATTTCAATGCGATGCAACGTTCACGACAGGACCAAAATGAATTCTCCCCCATCATGGTTCGCCTTAGTGAACGGCCCGGAATTGGCGAGATGATGGCCATGACAGATGTTTTTATTGGAATGGCCATCGGTGTCTTTGTCATTGCCATGTCTATTGTATTGTGGAACACCGGCCTCATTGGAGGACTGAGACGCTATGGCGAAATTGGTGTCAGGCTCGCCATGGGTGAAACCAAAACAGCGCTGTATCAATCCATGATAGCCGAATCGATCCTGATCGGCTTCTTTGGCACCTTGGCAGGAACGACCCTCGGCCTGATACTGGGATGGTACCTTCAGGAGTACGGCATCGACATAGGGTTCGCACTTAAAAATGCCACCATGATGTTCCCCAATGTGTTCCGTGCAAAAATAACACCTCAAGCCCTGTTCATCGGTTTTCTTCCGGGACTCGGTTCCACCGTTCTGGGCACCTGCCTGGCTGGCATTGGCATCTTCAAACGTAATACCGCTCAACTATTTAAGGAATTAGAATCATGAAACTTTTCTGGATGTCTCTTATATTTTTCTTTGGTTTCTGGGCATGTCCCCAAGAGCAATCTGAACAGGCCGCTATAGCCGATGAGATTATGCAAAAGGTGGAACAAAATCTATCGTCGGAGAACCGCACATTTGAATCGACCATGGTGATCCACATGCGACGAGGCAAACGAACGGTCCGTTCAAAAAGCTGGTCGGTCGGCGATACCAATGCCTTCACCGAATACCTGGCTCCGCCTCGCGAAAAAGGCGTTAAAATGTTGAAACTTGGGGATCAGCTCTGGCTGTATTCTCCAAGCACCGACAGGACAATCCTCATCTCGGGGCACATGTTGCGGCAATCGGTAATGGGTTCCGATTTAAGCTATGAAGACATGATGGAGGATCCAGATCTCAACAAGCAATACGACGCTCAGATTGTGGCCGAAGAATCAATCGAGAATACCGAATGCTGGGTCCTACTTCTCAAAGCCAAGGTGCCAGACCTGGCTTACCAATCCCGTAAAATCTGGGTCGATAAAGCGCGCCTGGTACCCTTGAAGGAAGAACTCTTTGCCAAAAGCGGCCAATTGCTCAAACAAACGCGTTTTTCTGCTTTTAAACAATTCGATACACGCTGGTATCCAACTCACGTCCACTTCAAGGATATGCTGAAAAAAGGTGAAGGCACCGAATTTATTCTTAATACCATCGAATTCGATACAGACATCCCCGACCACATCTTCTCAAAAGCGGGTCTAAGACGATAAGGCCGACTTGTTTCGTCAAGTGTCTCTAACTTACGACTACCTCCTTTTTAAAAAACGACTTCCAACCAGTCCTGAACACCCACGCAGACGCGATAAAAAATAATCCAACGCCAGGGCCAAAAAGAAGGGCCAGAAACCACTCCATCTCGGTATTCGCCTCTCGAATTCCAGGACCGAAACCAATTTTTTCGAGCGCCCATCCCGTCAAGGCAAGTCCAAATGCCCGTGACACCTTGCTCGTAAAACGCCATAACCCAAAATACACCCCGTGTCGTCCTCCCTGCTGGCTCGCCAAATCGGACACCATGGCATCAAATAGGAATATGGAGGCAATCAGCAGACCGCCGAAGACACCATAAATCGCGGGCCAAATGACCTGGAATTTAGGCAACAATGGGTAGACAACACTAGTGCTCAGACCGAGCAAAAAAATGGCCCAAAACACGAGTCGTGCTTTGTTAAATCGCTTGGAAAGCGCAAGCCACATCGCAATTGAAGGAGCCATAATGAGGGAAAATGGAAGCAGAATTTGGGAAAAGACCTGCGTTTCTCCAATGCCTAAACGGTATTCGTAGTAGATAATGGCCGTGGAACTATTGATGGCACGTCCCACCGAACCGAGGAAAAATGCGCCCAGAATCCAAAGATACAACGTGTCACCCAGAGGCGCTTTCAACAGATCACTGAAGGGCTTTGATTCAAAAACCAACGTGCGGTTCTGACGGTCAGGAATGGCATAAAAACACACCATTCCTCCCATTAAGATAATTAGGGCAACAAACAAGTAGACAATGCTCCAATCCACCAAACTGGGGAGAATGACCGCTGACATAAACCCGAAATTGGTAAAAAGAAAACGCCAACCATAGAGCGAATCCCGCTCATGTGGTAGATCTCCAAATCGCTTTGTCAAAGCCAGGTGGGGTATGCTGAACATAGTGATACCCGTGTTGACGAGGAAAAGCCCCAAACCCAACCTCACCGAAGGAAGGCTTTGAAAAATGCCTAATCCTCCAAATAAAAAAAGAAAGCTTCCTGCAAGTACCAGACACCCAGAAAGCATCCAATGCCGTGCATATTGACTCCTGTCCGTGATGAAGCCCATTAAGGGATCACTAATCGCATCCCAAATCACCATTAGGCTTATCAGGGTGCCTGCCACAAAAGAAGACAGACCTTCTTTGGTCACAAAATGAACAAGGAGGTAGACCTGCAGGAGGAACTCCGCACTCGATGCACCCCATTCACCAACACCGTACCCTGCTTTCCTTGGCCACGGTGCAGGTGTGAAATGTGACGCCTTCATAGTTGGGGGAACACGATCCGAGCCCGATATTTTTCGGTTTTTGTTTTGTTCAGGTTCGTAATACCCTGGAATTCGAGCAGTCGAATCGATTCAGATCCACTCACCTGAATATAGCTGACGTTTATGGGGGGAAGGAGAAAACGAAGAAGTGGGTTCTTTAGACGCATCTCAAGGTTTATGACCATACCCTTATCAGAAGGAGCATGACCTTCAGACTGTATGAAGAACTTAAACAATCCCTGTTCACTTGGGCTACCGAAATAAAAGGAAACCCTTTCACCCGCTAGAAGATCGTTCCAATGCGACTTGATAAACTGGTCGAATCCCGCATCCAGAACAACCGGCGCGTTGTCTGGAATACGGACCTTCTCTGATTCCGAATTTGCCATTAGAATCAGTTCATCTTTCTGCCAGTGACCACCTTCACGAAGATTAAAGCGGTGGTCCAGAAGAACAAAGTTTGGGGCCCAGTAACGGTCTCGATAGTCAATTGCCTTTTCGGCCAGTAGTTCACCAGAAGGACCTCTGTACGCCACGCGACTTGAAAGAATTCGATCACCTTCATAGGTCTCAACATGTTCTTCGATATAGATTAACTCGCCCGAATCCAAATCGTAGGCATTCCCCTTGTAGGAGACTTCCCTTGTAAGCGTTGCCTCGGGCTCAAACATCAGAAAAAGACACAAAATTAGAGTCATTATGGCGTCCTCCTAACAGGTGCTGGCTTGAGGTCCCAAATGATCCCCAAAGAGGAGAGCAGTTTCAAGCCGATGAAGGTCATGTCCAATTGCCACCATTCCAAACCCTGCCTGCTGGATGAAGGGAATCGGTGGTGATTGTTGTGCCACCCCTCACCCAGAGTAAGAATGGCCAAGAAGAAGTTGTTCCGACTCTGGTCTGGCGTGTCGTAAGGTCGAGTTCCCCACTTGTGGGCCAAAGAATTAATGGTGAAAGTGGCGTGTGCCAGGAAAACGGTCGAGATGAAATATCCCCAAACGACCATCTGCCAACCCGAGGTACCCAGGCCAGGAAAGAAAAAATTCAAGGTCCAGCCAAAGGCGAAGAGCAAGATTGCAAACGTGAATGGGATCAAGAGATCGAATCTATTTAAGAAAACCAGTTCCTTGTATCTCGAGAAATCTCGAACACGATCGTAGTCGGTTGGGAAATGGGCATCACACGTGAACCAGAGACAATGACTCCACCAAAACCCATCTTGGACGGGGCTGTGTGAATCGCCTTGTCGATCGGATTGCTTATGATGGTGGCGATGGTGAGCCGCCCACCAGAGGGCCCCACGTTGGGTGGCCGTACCACCGAGCAACGCAAAAATAAACTGTGTAAGACGGTGTGTTTTAAAGCTGCGATGTGAAAAGTAACGATGATAAAAGGCGGTAATCGCAAACATCCTCACGACGTAAAGAAGGAAGGCTATACTTACCGCAATCCAACTCCAACCGACCCAGAACACACTCAGACATGCCAGATGAACCATTATAAAAGGAAGAACTCTGACAACCTGGGGTCGCATTGGATCTCGGTTGGATTCGCTCTTTGCATCTGAGTCGATCCACTGAATTAACTGTTCCCAAATTCGCACCATCACATCACCTCACACCCGAATATACGTTTTTGTCTAACTTTTTTCAATAATTTTTTGATTTTTTCTTGACTTTTATTGGACAAACTTTATATTGATGGGAGTAAAGTTGAACAAAAGCGAGGTGGCTAGGATGAGGATAGCGGTTATTGGCGGAGGCGTATCAGGGCTGACTTGTGCAAGGTCTCTGGATGGCGACCACGAGGTAACACTTTTCGAGAAGAACAGTTACCTGGGCGGTCACACTCACACCCACTTGTTTTCCAGGGGTAACCAGGTCCACACTGTGGATTCTGGGTTTATTGTATTTAACAAAAAAACTTACCCAAACTTCTGTAAGTTGTTAAACGAACTCAGAGTGCCCTACAAAATATCTGACATGAGCTTCAGCATGAACTGCGAACGCTCTGGCGTTGAATACAACGGAACTGATTTGAACCGCCTATTCTCGCAGAGAAGGAACTTGGTGCGTCCCTCCTTCTACCGCCTGATTTGGGGAATTTTGAGATTCAACAAAGCTGCCAAGCGATGGCTGAAGAGCCCCTCTGAAACTGAAACCCTGGGCGCCTTCCTGGCCCGTGCCGCGGTTCCTAAAAGCACTCAGGAACACTATGTCCTGCCCATGGGAGCGGCCGTTTGGTCGACTTCGCCAAGCCAAATGCTTCGAATGCCAGCTTTCTTTTTCCTAAAGTTTTTCGAAAATCATGGGTTCCTGAATGTGGACGATCGGCCAGAGTGGTATGTGGTTCAGGGTGGATCGAAAACCTATGTTGAAGCAATTCGCTCCCAATTCAAGGGCAAGGTTCACCTTGGCACCTCGGTTCAGAAGGTCAGGCGGACCAAGTCATACTGCATCGTTGTGACGGAAGACGGCGAGCACCAATTCGACTACGTCGTTTTCGCCTGTCACAGTAATCAGGCCCTGCGCCTCCTGGAGAACTGCACACCAGAAGAGCGCGACATTTTGTCTGCCCTTCCCTACCAACGCAACACGGCTGTCATTCACAGTGACGCCTCCTACATGCCAAAGACTCAAAGAGCCTGGGCAAGTTGGAACTATAAAAGAAGCACCTCTGAACCTGACCGGCTGTGTGTCACTTACCATATGAATCGGCTGCAAACGTTTGAGTCTAAGCGTCCCTTCTTTGTAACCTTAAATCCACCCACTCCTATTGAAAGCGAATATGTCTATAAAAAGGTCACCTACGAGCATCCTCTTTTCTTGGAAAACAGCATTCGCGCTCAGAAACGGTGGCATACCATCAGTGGCGATCGGAGAACCTTCTACTGTGGAGCCTATTGGCGCTACGGATTTCATGAAGACGGGGTATGGAGCGCCCTTCGAGTGGCCGATCAGGTAAATCGAATTGCGTCAAAATCTGCGGTCGGCCATACAACAAGCGAACAGGTCCATCATGTCGCGTGCTAGTCGTTTCTTTGAAGGATCCGTTCTTCACCACCGACTGGCGCCAAAAGAACATCGGTTTGAATACAAGCTGTTCATGGTGCATTTGTTTCTGGATGAATTACCTGATGTGTTTGGAAAGGTGAAAGGCTGGAGTGCCCTAAGGCCAAGCCTTGCCTGGTTTCGGCGCAGAGACTACTTCCAGCCAGAAACACCTTGCCTCGAGAAGGCGATACGAGGTGAGGTGGCCAAGAGAACGGGGCACTGTCCGACTGGGCGCATCAGCATGCTGACCCATCTCAGATATTTCGGGTTCATCATGAACCCGGTGACGTTTTACGTGTGCTGGAGTGAAGATGAGTCCCATCCTGAGTTTATTTTGGCGGAAATCACCAATACACCCTGGTCGGAGCGGCATACCTACATGATCGAAGCCCAGGAACATCAACGAAAACCCGTTCGCAAAACGTTTAAAAAGTCCTTCCATGTTTCTCCATTCATGCCGATGGATCAGAGTTATGCGTGGTCATTTGACCTGAGCAAAGAGCACCTATCCATAAATATGAAAAATCAGGAAGATCAGAAAACGGTCTTTTTTGTGGGTCTCAACATGGACTCCCAGCCAATAACACAGAGAACGGCGACAAGGTGCCTCTTCAAGTACCCTTTCATAACCCTTAAAGTCGCACTTGGCATTTACGTTCAGGCATTCAAATTGTGGCGAAAATCCATACCCCTTTATGACCATCCAAATCCCCACTCACGCATGTTCTGCTGGACCAAATCAAAAGAAAAAAAAGGAGACATTCATGTCAGATCTGACCATTAGCACTACGCAAGCAAAACCAAGAGCCCGAAAGAGCATGTTCCAAAGGGCCTTCTTTAAACTCATGGGTGGCTTGACACATGGCTGTGTTCGCGTTCTTTTCGAAAATCAATACCACCAATTCGATTCAGGAAAACCCTATCTGAGCGGCCCAGTCGAGTTGCACATACACCACGCATCCTTTTTTAAGCGTGCCTTGTTGGGCGGAACGGTCGGAGCGGCAGAGAGTTATATGCTAGGTGAATGGAGCACGCCCAATCTGCCACAGGTCGTTCGGCTCATGGTCAAGAACCGGGCCACCATGGAGCGCATGGACAAGGGCTGGTTCAAATGGTCCAATTACTTGAATTCACTGCTCCATGCATTTCGAAAAAACACGGTCTCGGGGAGCAAAAAGAATATCGTGGCACATTATGATCTGGGAAATCGCTTTTTTGAACTTTTCCTGGACCAAAGTATGCAGTACTCCTCTGCTGTATTTAAGACGCCACAACAATCATTAGAGGACGCTTCTCGAAATAAAATGGAGACCATTTGCCAAAAACTGCAACTCAAGCCGGAACACCATGTTCTCGAAATTGGAAGTGGCTGGGGTGAACTCGCCTGCTACATGGCTTCCACACGAGGATGTCGCGTAACCACCACAACGATTTCAGAAGAGCAGTATGTGTTAACCTGCCAGAAAGTTCGTGAACGGAACCTGGAAGATCGGGTTGAGGTGCTCAAAAAGGACTACAGGCACCTTGAAGGCACCTACGATCACCTGGTTTCGATTGAAATGATCGAGGCAGTGGGGCACCACTATCTCGACACATATCTAAAAACCTGCATGAATCGTCTAAAGCCGAGTGGACGTTTTCTTCTGCAGGTGATCACCATTCGGGACCATCTCTATGACTCCGCAGTAAACAGCGTCGATTTCATAAAAAAATACATCTTTCCGGGCAGTTTCATTCCCTGCATCAGCGCAGTGATGGCGAGTGTCCAAAAGCAAACCGATTTTCGCATGCAAGACATGCAGGACCTGACCCCCCACTACGCCAAAACAATCGACCATTGGAGGCAACGCTTCCTCTCGAAAATGGTTGCCGTCGAGGAGCTCGGGTATTCCATTCCTTTCATTCGCATGTGGGACTTTTACCTTGCTTATTGTCAAGGTGGTTTCGAAGAAGAATCCATCGGTTGCGCCCAATTACTGCTCGCCCGGCCCGAAGCCCACCAAACGATTGAAACAACAACAAATAGGAGTTGAAAATGAGTGTACTAACAGGCATTGCCGAAACCAATCTTTTTCCCGAAACCTTGAAACGATTCGCAATTCGCTATCTCTTGAAGCAGCGAATCCGTGAAATTAGCCAAGAATCTCACATGAGAAATTTAAAAGCGATGGCCGAATCCTTGAGGCAAAGTGCAGTAGCGTTGCACGTTGAAAAAGCCAATGAGCAGCATTACGAGGTCCCGGCCGCTTTCTTTAAGCAAGTGCTCGGGCCCCATCTGAAATACAGCAGCGCCTATTACCCTGATCACGTTGACACCCTCGGCGACGCGGAGGAAGCCATGTTGGATCTGACATGTGCTCGAGCCCGAATTGCAGATGGTGAATCCGTCCTGGAATTAGGCTGCGGATGGGGCAGCTTGACCCTTTTCATGGCCAAGCGCTTTCCCAATTCAAAAATCACAGCCATCTCAAATTCCGCTTCCCAAAAGAGTTTCATCCTTGAGCAAGCTGCGGCGAGAGGTCTTAACAACATCGAAATTCTAACGCGCGACATGAACCATTTCCAAACCGATCAGCGTTTCGATCGAATCGTTTCGGTGGAAATGTTTGAACACATGCGTAACTACCAGAACTTAATGCAGCGAATCAGCTCCTGGCTGAAGCCAGGTGGTACCCTCTTTGTTCATGTGTTCTGCCACCAGACCCACTCTTACCCGTTCGAAACCGAAGGCGAACACAATTGGATGGGACGCTATTTTTTCACAGGCGGGCTCATGCCCAGCTTCGACCTGCTGGCCCAATTCCAAGACCACCTCAGCCTAGAAGAATCTCACAAGGTGAACGGCATGCACTATGCCAAAACATCGCGAGCCTGGCTGGACAATATGAAGCAAAACCGCGAGCCCATTTATCAAATCTTTGAAGAAACCTATGGTCGAAACCAAAGCAAGCTATGGTTCGAGCGCTGGAAACTCTTCTTTATGGCCTGTGAAGAATGCTTCGGCTATCGCAATGGGCAGGAATGGATCGTAGGCCATTTCTTGTTCAAAAAAGCGTTTAACTAGTAAGCAATGGTCATCCAACTCATAATTACCACATCGCTTGTCTTAGCTGTAGGGATGAGCGTTGTTTGGTTGTTATCACTGCGCTTCCATAATTATGCATTTGTCGATGTCGCTTGGAGTTACAGTTTCACGGTTGTTGCGGCCTTGGCAATGGGTCTTTCGAACCAACCCAGTCCCGCCATGTGGGTACTCGCTGGTATGTTCGCCCTGCACGGATTGCGTCTGGGAACCTATTTGTTCAGGCGCACGGTGGGCCATCCTGAAGAGGGTCGCTATGTCACGCTGAGACAGACCTGGAAAAAATGGCAAAAATTCAAATTCTGGCTTTTTTTCCAAATGCAGGGGCTCTCTGTCTTGCTTCTGGTCACTCCCCTGTGGGTCACAGCGTGGAAGCCCCGCGAAATTGGATGGACAACCCTTGTCGGCGTCATCCTCTTCATCGTCGGCTGGGTCGGCGAAAGCATATCGGACTACCAACTGCATGCGTTCAAGAAACAGAATCACAAGCAAGGCGCCGTCTGCAATCAAGGCCTCTGGCGCTATTCGCGCCACCCCAACTACTTCTTTGAATGCCTCATCTGGGTAAGCTTCGCCATTGTTTCTGCACATTGGGCAGGCTGGATAAGCCCCCTGATCATTATCTACCTGATCACCTCCGTAACGGGGATCCCACCTACCGAACAGCAAAACATCCTCAGTAAAGGTGAGGCCTACAGGGATTACCAGAGAACCACCTCGGCCCTAATCCCCCTCCCCCCTCGAACCAAACCGAGAACTAAAAGCACATC
>Ga0070729_10005938_pt1 | contig 12322 bp, 7 predicted proteins | sample tdDd472_FD_66725 | JGI IMG/M metagenome (GOLD analysis project Ga0070729, IMG submission 66725) | Marine sediment microbial communities from the Atlantic coast under amendment with organic carbon and nitrate - tdDd47.2 | ecosystem: Environmental > Aquatic > Marine > Coastal > Sediment | place...
TGCAGAGGCTCTGCTGGTGAATGTGATGCGATAGAATTTTGCGATGGGCAAAACAATGATTGCCCGGAGGATCAAAAACTTATCAGTATCTGCAGATTTTCCGAGGGTCAATGCGATATAGCCGAGTATTGCACAGGCCAGAGCAACGATTGTCCAAGCGATCAGAAAAGCACTGCAACCTGCAGAGAGGCCGATGATGCCTGTGATCTGGCAGAAAGCTGCGACGGCATTTCCAATAGCTGCCCCGATGATTTAAAGGCAGAACCTGGAACCTCTTGCGCGGACGACAACTTATGCAACGGCGCGGAAATCTGCGACGGCTTCGGCTCCTGTCAGACTGGAACGAGCATTGTCTGCGATGACATGATAAACTGCACCACAGATCTATGCGATCCTGCTTCTGGTTCATGTTACATTGAAATCGACGACAACTACTGTGTGATTGATGACACCTGTGTTTTAGACCGCGAAGAAAATCCTGCAAACATCTGCGAATGGTGTTTCGCTTCTTTTAACAATACAGACTGGCATCCAAAAAACAGTGGCACAAGCTGTGAAACAGACAGCGATCCCTGTACCGCGGATGTCTGCAACGGCGAAGGTGTTTGCACCCACCCATATAATACCGCAAGTTGTAACGACGATAACGACTGCACCGATAACGACATCTGCGATAACGGAACCTGCCTGGGTACAACATATTCCTGTAACGATCAGGGCACTTGCAATAGTTACAACGATGCCTGCTCATGTACCACCGGATACGCTGGCGATTACTGCGATGAGTGTGCCTACGGATACATCAACTACCCTAATTGCATCAAACAATATGTAACCATACCGTCTGGTACCTTTGAAATGGGTTGTATGCCCAACGATACCAGATGTTTTGACAATGAGAAACCGCAGCATACAGTTACGGTTTCTTCTTTCCAAATGATGACCACAGAAGTTACCAACGAACAGTACGCCCGATTCATGAACTACAATGGCGATGTAAAATGTGGCCCCTATTACTGCATTACGCTATATAGTAGCGAGCGTCAAATAACGAAAATAGACGATGTATGGTACGCCAAAACAGGTTATGAAAACAGGCCAATGATGAGTGTTACCTCCCATGGAGCAAAGGCATATTGCAATTGGGTGGGCGCGCGTCTTCCAAATGAGGCCGAGTTTGAATATGCTGCACGTGGCGGAACCACAACAATCTTTTACTGTGGCGATGATGTAGAATGTCTGGATGATATCGCCTGGCACAAAAACAACAGCTACAACCACTCGCATCCCATAGCTACAAAAGAACCTAACGCCTTTGGCTTGTATGATATCTTAGGCAATGTTAGTGAGTGGACAAGTGAACGATGGCATGACAACTATGACGATTATCCCACCAGCGGTACAGACTGGGAAGGTGGATCAGACTATTACTTTGCAATTCGTGGTGGCAACTGGGAAGCACTATACTACTTGCGTCCATCCTTCAGATATGATGTGCATCATGCAGAATATGGGGACCTATTAGGTTTTCGCTGTGTAAGATAGCATTCCAGCGCATCAGCTAGATTTTTTCCTTATAAATTTTACCCACCCAGATTTGCTAATTCATTCTGCAAACCTGGGTGTTTTTACATTAGAAATATATAGCTAGTGTTTTCCACAATCAAAACAGTCATTGCCTTTATTGCTACTGTAATTTTCGTGCACAGTTAATAAAAGTTTGTAATCCTGATTTAAGGCAGGAAGTTCTGCTCGAAAATGCGCCCCACTCCAACCAGTACGCCTTAGGCCACGGTCTACAAGGGGTGCACTGATATTTTCTACAACGCCATTCTTTGCAATCAGGCGAATATCCACATGTGTATCAAGACAAATGTTTTCATTACTATGCTTCATTTTTCCGTAGATCAATATATTATTCCCTTCCTGATACAGTCGCACATATTTAAACTGATGCGTCTCACCATCTTTTATTTCGATGTTATTGTTAGAGGTTTCGTTGTTAAGGTAATACTTATTACTGGCACATGCGCCAATTAATATAGTCAAAACGAAAATCAGTAAGATTCTAGTTAGATTATTTTTCATGCTGTTCTCTCCATTTGTTAATGATTATGGTTTGCCCAGACATATAATGTGGGCAAAACGAATAGTGTTAATATAGTAGCAGTTATCAAACCACCAATGACCACTACGGCCAAGGGTCGTTGAATCTCCGCGCCCGGCCCACTTGCGTAAATCATTGGCATAAGGCCTAAAACCGTTGTAGCAGCGGTCATAAGTAAAGCACGTAATCTTAAAGAACAAGCCTCGACAACCGACTCCTTGACGTTCATTCCCCGCTCTCTCAGTTGTTTGATGAAACTAAGCAACATTGTGCCGTTTTGTACAGCTACGCCAAACAAAGCAATAAATCCCACAACAGATGGAACATTCAAGGTAATACCAAACAGCACCATGGCCAACACTCCACCCACTAAAGCAAAAGGTAGATTAAGCAACACCAAAAATGCAGACTTGATATCGCCAAGAGCAGATATAAGCATCAGCAAAATCAGCAATATTGAAACAGGCACTACAATACCAAGTTTTTTCATTGCTCGCTGCTGGCTTTCAAATGTGCCACCATACTCAAACCAGTACCCGGCAGGAAGATCATCTGCCAAACCATCAAGTTTACTTTGTGCCTCCAGCACAAAACCACCTAGATCTCTCTCACGAATATTTGCTTCAACCACAACTCTTCGCATGTTGTTTTCGCGACTTATCTGTGCCGGACCTTCGATCCTTTTAATGTTTACAACTCTTCCCAAAGGTACACGCACACCAGAAGAGGAATTAATTAATAACGATTTTATCACCTCTAAACTATTTCTTCGATTTTCTGGATAACGTACTTTGATACCGAATCTCATTTGGCCAACAACAAGCTCGCTTACTACTTTGCCACCAATAGCCATCTCGACAAGATCATTGATATCGCTCATATTGAGATTATACCGTGCCATTTCATCGCGTTCAGGAATTATCTCTAGCTGACTAAAACCTGCAACCTGTTCAACACTTACATCTTCCGCCCCATCGATTTGTCTTAATATTGACGCTACCGCATCGGCTTTTTCTTTCAAGATATCAATGTCATGTCCGAATATTTTTATTGCCAAATCACTTTTAACACCTGAAATCAATTCATTAACACGCAAGGCAATAGGCTGACTAAAAGCAAGCCTGACACCGGGAATTCGCCCAAGTCGGTTCTGAATATCGCTAATAAGCTGATTTTTATCTCTGCCACTATTCCAATCATCTTCAGGATGCAGCATTATCAACAAGTCTGTTTGTTCAGGCCCCATGGGATCTTCAGAGATTTCTGCGCGTCCCGTTTTAGAAACGACTGTTCTAACTTCAGCAAATTTCAACAATTCTTTTTCCATAAATTCCGATGTTTTAATAGAGCCATTTATCGAAGCGTTAGGCAAACGAACAACATTAATTGCAATCGCTCCTTCATCCAGTTCAGGTAAAAATTCCATTCCTAGCAATGGAATCATGAATAGTGATAACAGCAATAAGACAATGGAAATAGTTAGTGTAGTTTTTTTTCGCTCCAGAACTCTTAACAAGAGTCTTTTATAGCCATCACGTATTTTTTTAAAATATGACAACTTTGATTTCCCATTTTTTTTAGACGTCAGATAAGACAGAAAAACTGGAACGATAGTTAAAGCAATTATCAAGGAGGCAATCATGGCGAATATCATCGTGGTTGCCAAAGGTTTAAACATCTTGCCTTCCATTCCTTCAAGTGTAAATAAAGGAAAAAATACCACAACAATTATCAGGACAGAAAACACAATCGGTCTTGCAACTTCCCTTACCGCAAGGACGATATTGATTAAGCTGTCTTTTTTTCTTTTCTTTTTCATGTGTCTGGCAACATTTTCAGTTACCACAATAGATCCATCAACAACCATGCCAATTGCAATTGCCAAACCTCCCAAAGTCATAAGATTGGCTGTAAGTTGAGCAAGATCCATAAATATAAAAACGAACAATGCAGTCATTGGCAAACTGAATGCAGCAGTAAGGGCGGATCGCAGATTACCAATCAACAGAAATAGTATTAACACTACGAAAACTCCACCCTGCATCAAAGCCCAGGAAACAGTTTGCATAACTGCTGTTACCAAATCTGTACGATCATAAAACATTTCTATGCTCACACCATCTGGTAAGGCTCTTTCGATTGACGGTATTGCTGCTTTTACTCGTTCAACCACATTTTTTGAGTTCTCGCCCTTCAGCATAATCACCATGCCCGCAACAACTTCGCCTTTACCATCCTGCGAAACACCCCCGAGCCTCGTCATATGGCTCTCTACCACATCGGCAATATCTTTAATGGTAACAGGGGTTCCATCCTTAGCCTGCAAAACCACCTTGTTAATATCTTCCGGTGAAACAAACAGACCGACATTACGAATATTCTCCTGTTCCCATCCTTTCACAATAAAAGACCCACCAGCATTGAATCCATTATTAGCCAATGCATCAGCAACTTCATTCAATGACAGTTGATATTTTAGCAGCCGATCAGGGTCAACCCGAACTTCGATCTGTCGTACCATACCACCAAAGCTGTTTACTTCATTTACCCCGGGAATCGTTCTGAGCCTCGGGGCAATTAACCAGTCCTGCATTGTTCGAAGTTCGGTCAGACTATGCTTATCACTTTTCAAAGTGTATTGATAGACCTCACCAAGACCGGTACTAATTGGTCCCATTTCGGGCTCAACCCCTGCTGGCAGTTGTTCTTTCGCCAATTGCAATCTTTCAAAAACCAATTGTCTGGCAAAGTATGTATCAACCCAATCCTCAAATATTACCACCACCTGCGAAAAAGCGGTTTTCGACATAGAGCGCACCATTTTTACATGAGGCAGTCCACCCATTACGGTTTCAATCGGAAAAGTAATTTGCTGTTCCACATCCAGTGGGCCATAACCGTCAGCCTGGGTCATAATCATAACCTGCTGATTTGATGCATCGGGAAAGGCATCTATGGGGAGCCTTTGCCAGGAAATTATACCTACCAGAACAACCAAGAGAGTCAGCAGCAACACCATCTGGCGGTGCTTCATTATAAATTCAATCATAGTCATCCCCCTTAATGTGAACAGCCCGCGCCCATCTTAGAGCGCAAAACATCAGATTTAAGAAGGAATGAACCGGCCACCGCAATAGTCTGATTCAACTCAAGTCCACCCACTATTTCAATGAAACCATTGTTTTGACGATTGGTTTCAACTTTCCGCCTGACAAAATAGTCATCCAGATGATGCACAAAAACAAATTTCTCATCTTCATCCTGCAATATAGAACTTTCAGGAACAGCAATTCTCATTGCCGATTCCTCCAATTGCAAACGAACTTTGGTAAACATTCCAGGTTTCAGGTTTCCATCATAATTATCAACGGTCACTCTTGCCTTCACTGTGCGTGTTTTCTGATCCATCACCTTGCCTACAAAATCAAGCTGACCTTTAAACATTTCTCTCGGATAAGCTTTGACACTAAGGTTTACCGGAATTTTTCCGGCCTTGCTTGCACGGTTTACAACCGCCAATTGGTCTTCATACAGGTCGATCCAAACCCACAAGGATTTTGTATCCCCTAACATAATTATTTCAGCCCCGGTGTCAATGCGTTCACCCCGCACTGCATGTAGCTGAATTATTTCACCTGCAAAGGGCGCACGCACCGCAAGCTTTCCTGTAGCTACTTGCTGTCCTTTTTTTGCAAGCTTTGATATAGCAACATCTGAAACACCTAATCTCAGAAGTTTTTGTCGAGCCGAATTGTTACGAATTTGCATTGCTTCATAATTTTGCTGTGACTCTAAATATTCTCTTTCACTTGTAATCTGCTTTTCTCTAAGTGATTTTTGGCGATTCAAGGTTTTTTTCGACAATGCTTTCTCTGCCAGAGTTTCAAGATATTTTGCCTGGGCTTCTGCAAGCTCTGCACTTTCAAGCTCTACCAATATTTCTCCAGCCTTGACGGAGTCACCCAAATCAATCATTACGCGACTAACTACACCGGATACTCGCGGGGATATGTGTATTGTTTTTCGCTCATTAAAACCAATTTCGCCAGTAAGTGGAGAATCGGAACTAAAATTCATTCTTTCCACTTTTGAAATTTCTATCAAGCCTTGTTCTATCATATCCTTTGGTAATTTCACCACACCGACTTCATAGCGACATTCATCACAGGTGTAGGTTTTGATATTATGTTCACAACTGTCAGCAAACAATTCCTCTACACTCTTTTCCATATCTTTAGCTGCATGTGTGGCATGGTCGTGACCTTCATGGCCTTCTTCATGTTCCTCATGCTCAGGTTCATCGTATTGCTTGTTTTGATTCGCGTCCTTTTTAGTATTTTCAGCAGTTCCGTGACCTTCGTGACCATCTTCTTCATGCTCTTCATGCTCAGGCTCTGTGTGCTGCTCTTTTTTGTGGTAATCTTTTGTTTTGTGTAAATCATGATTATGGCCATCGTGATTTTCTTCTTTACCCAGGCTTATTTTTTCGCATGAATTCAACACAAACAAAACAGTAACTAATACTAAAAGCAAGAAAATCTTTTTGCATATATTTCTATTCATTTTCTTCTCCCATAAGCATCATCAAATCTAGGTATGAAAGCCAACCCTGGTAAAATGCCGCAAGCATATTTGTTTCCGTTTCTATCAAGTTTCGACGAGCATCAAGTACATCGATTAAATCCATTTCACCGATAGAATACATTGCCTCTATATCTTCAACGTTCTTTTTAGCTATCGGCAAAATACGTTCCGAATATCTTTTTGCTCTACCTATCGACTGACTTGCCTCAGCATGTACAGTTTGAATATCTTCAACCAACTCACGCTCAAGCAATGTTTTCCGATATCTTGCTGCAAGCTCCTCAGCTTGAGCCTTGGCAATACTTCCGCTTTGCCAATTCCAAACCGGCAATTCGACACTCAACATTCCGCCGTAGTTATGAGCATCGAGCTCCCTGCCGTAAAAGGCTCCCAGTTTCATTTCAGGCATCAATAAATGCTTTTCTGCTTTTGTATTTTTTATGGCAGCATTTATTTTTAATTTTGACGCCTTAATTGAAGGGTGTTGATCTTTAGCAAGCTGCACAGCATCCTCAACTGAAATCAATGACGGAAAGTCCTTCCAGTTTGCTTCAACTTCAAATGTGGTCGGAAATTTACCACCAAACCAAAGGTTCAAATTAGATTTCATTGCAAGCAAATTCTTTTCAAAGGCAACAACCTCTGCCAACATTTTTTCTTTTTCTATTTCAAGTCTGGCAACTTCTACGGCCCTAGCTTCACCATGCTGCACTCTTAGTTTTGCAATTTCTACCAATTTTAGAATCTGCTCCATGCTGTCTTTTTTTACTCGCAGCATTTCCTGTCCAATCGCAACTTTAAATCCTATACCCTTTATCTGGCGTAGTATTTCAATTCTTTTGGCAAGCACTAAATATTTTTCAGCCCGAAATTTTTCTTTGGCAGCGGCAGTCTGCTTAACGTAGGCACCCGGTGCATCAATGGGAATTTCCAGTTCTACTCCCCAAATCAGGGCCGAATCGGAACTATCAATTGCTCTTCCTACGCCAATGCTAGCACTGATTTCCGGGTTTGGATATTGCCTGGTAATTCCTATTTCTGCTTCGGCAATTTTTGTATTGGTATTTGCAATTTTCAATGCCGGGTGTTGATCGACAACCTTTACCAAATCTTCCAATTTCAAAACCACACTTTCTTCCGCTAAAACTATGTTAGCCTTTAGAATCAAAACAATCGTAAACACTGCCAGCATCCTTAATTTTGATGACATAAATGTTCCCTCTGTATATGGTCTGCACAAAATACTACGTGTAGCAAACCCCTGATTTTAGACAAATTTGTACTCTTTGAATATTTCTTAGGACTGTTGTGGTGGTCTTTCCAGACGACTTGAGGGCCCGGGGGCATAGACATTATTCAATTTATCGACAACAGTTTCGGCACTACAGAATGCAGCAGCAACTGTTGTAGAAACCATATTTACTGGGGTATGACAAAGGCAAGGGCAAAAATGATCATCATTCTCGTCATGGTGACCATCGCAATCATCGCATGGCTCATCTATACTAGAACATTCAGGGTTATTATTTTCGCCAGTAGCAGAAGATATATCTCCGTCGCCACAATGCCCGTGTGAGCAAATACTGGTCGAGCCAAACGTAAAAGCAGCCAATGTTATGATTATGATAATTTTAAAGTATTTCGAACACTTCAAATATTCACCTTACCTTTTCTAAACAATACTACAAGCTGTGCAAAGTTTATTAGCATGGTGCAAGCATGTCAATGATTTAATTTAAGGTTTAATGTAATTTTCTATTTCACATAACACACTAATTATCTTCTAATTGTTCTTTTTCCTCTTTTCTGCTTTCATGTGACCATCTTTTGTCCCGGCACCAAAACCGGAAACTATTTCTCCACAGCGTAGCATTTTTTTACCATAGTATGGATTGGCAATTGTAGTATTATCCTTCTGCAGCCAAGATCCCGGCGCCATGGAACAGTAAATCACACTTACACCTTTTGGTTTGCTCATGCTGGCCCACATTGCCATTGGCTTGGACAATTCCTTCAGGGCATTTCTCATAGCTGCAATGTCCTTTGCCTTAGCCAGTTCATCTGCTGCTTTTTGCAGCTTTACAGGAATGTTTTTATAATGCTCAGCATGTTTCCCTGTCACTGTTGATGAGTCCAATTTTTTAGCCAGACTTGATATTTTTTTTGCAGACTCTTTAACGCCATCGGTCTTGTCTGCAGCGAGAGATTTAGGAATTATCAAATACGCTTTCAGTATTTCTTTCATTTCCTCATCAAATTTGGGGGTGCTTGCAAAACCGAAGTTATTAATCATGCTAAACAGAACAATTGCCAGTATCATCAAAATAGTTTTTTTCATTAGATGCTCCTTCTCGTTATCTTCTAAAAGTCACGTCGATGTTGCAAGCTTTTCCAGATCAGATAGATTGCAGGCAATATCACAAGTGTCAGTATCATTGAGGAAATCAAGCCACCCACCATCGGTGCAGCTATTCGCTTCATTATTCTTACACCGGTTTCATTACCAATCATCACAGGCAGCAAACCCAGGGTCGTTGTCGCCACTGTCATAATTTTTGGTCGCAGCCTTTCTACTGCACCTTCCATTACCACCTCTTTCAAATCTGATATCGAAAGTTTTTTTAGTATCTTCAATCGTCGTTGATATGCTTCATCCAAATATACCAGCATCACAACACCTGTTTCGGCAGCCAGTCCCGCAAGCGCAATGAATCCAATTGCAACCGCAACAGATAAATTATATCCGGCAAAATATATCAACCAGACCCCACCTACAAGCGCAAAGGGCAAGGTCAGCATTACCACAAGACTCTCTGTGATATTTTTGAAATGCAGGTACAGCAAGAGAAATATAATTGCCAAAATTAATGGGACAACAATTTTCAAACGCTTGCTAGCTCGCTCCATATATTCATATTGACCCGACCAGACAATAGAAACACCAGCAGGTAAATCAACCTGTTCAGCAACAATTTTTTTTGCCTGCTCCACAAAGCCACCCACATCGGAAGTCTTGAGATCAACAAATATCCACGCTGTACGACGAGCGTTTTCACTTTTTATTGCAGGAGCACCTTTACTAATCGAAATATCTGCCACTTGCGCCAAAGGCACCGCATGACCCATAGGGGTTGGTACGGAAACTCTTTTTAGCTTTTCCACATCAGAGCGCAATTCGCGGGGATAGCGCACATTGATTGGGTACCTCTCCAGCCCTTCAACCGTATAACTTATGTTCATACCCCCAATGGCACTTTTAACAACATCATTCACCGCACCAACAGTTAAACCATATCTCGCAGCCGATTCTCTGCGTATCTTGATATCAACATAATTACCCCCTGTTACCCGCTCTGCATATGCCGAAAGCGTATCAGGCATCTGGCGAACAATGGCCTCTATTCTTTCTCCAATTTCAGATAATTGTGACAGATCCGACCCCAGAAGTTTGATACCAACCGGAGTTTTTATTCCTGTGGCCAACATATCTATGCGTGTTTTTATAGGCATAGTCCAGGCGTTGGTCAGTCCTGGAAACTGAATCATTTGATCTAATTCCGAAATAACATCTTCGATAGTTTTTCCTGGTGGCCAGTCATTCTTATCGTGCAGTATGATAGTAGTTTCAATCATGGAAAGTGGGGCTGGGTCGGTTGCTGTCTCTGCCCGCCCTATCTTACCCAGCACATGTTTTACCTGCGGATGTCTGGCAATGATTTTATCAGTTTGCTGCAATAGTTCTTTTGCCTTGGTAATCGAGATCCCCGGTGGCGTAGTAGGCATGTATAATATATCGCCCTCATTGAGGGGTGGCATAAACTCAGTACCGAGCCTGCTGAAGGGAATCCAGCTTGCTAGCAGAATCACCAAAGCGAGCAGTATGGTAATTTTCGGAAATCGCAATACCAGACGAATAAACGGCTTATAAAGCCAGACAAACAAGCGACTCAAGGGGTTTTTCTTTTCACTGACAATATTTCCGCGCACAAAGTAATACATCAAAACAGGAATTATGGTTATAGCCAAAACAGCCGAGGCAGCCATGGCGAAGGTTTTTGTATAGGCCAATGGCGAGAACATTCGCCCTTCTTGCTGCTCTAAAGTAAAAACAGGTAAAAAACTTATTGTAATGATCAAAAGTGAAAAGAATAAAGCCGGGCCAACTTCTTTTGATGATTTTATCACCAGTTCCAGTTGATTCAGATTATCGTTGCGTTCTTTGTGTTTGTGTAAATTCTCCACCATTACCACAGAGGCATCCACCATCACTCCAATGGCAATTGCGATCCCGCCAAGACTCATAATATTGGCATTGATCCCCATCAATTTCATCATCGCAAAACTTATCAGAATTCCCACCGGGAGCGTAAACAACACCACGAAACTTGATCGAATATGTAGTAGAAATATAATTATGATCAGCGCAACAACAATCATTTCTTCAGTCAATTTTTTTTTCAACACATCAATGGCACGCAGAATCAGATTCGATCTGTCATAACTGGTATGCAGTTCAACCCCTTCAGGCAAACCAGATTCAAGTTCTGCCAGTCTGGCTTTGACACGCTCAATTACTTTCAAGGCATTCTCACCAAAACGCATAACCACAATGCCGGCAACAGCCTCACCCTCGCCATTCATCTCGATCACACCCCGACGTATCTCCGGCCCAAGCTGTATATTTGCAACCTGCCTCAACAGTATCGGCGTGTGCGACTCTGTCTCTACCCCAAGCGGAATGTTCTGTAAGTCTTCGATAGATTGAACATAGCCCTTGCCCCGCACCATATATTCAGTTTCGCCCATCTCCAGAAGACGTCCACCAACATCTATATTTGAATCCTTCACTGCCATGTTAACGTGTTTAAGCGTCAAGCCGTAAGCACGCAACTTTTCAGGATCGACTTCAATCTGGTATTGCTTGACATATCCACCAGCAGAGGCAACTTCCGAAACCCCTTTGAGGCTCATTAATTCGTAGCGCAAATACCAATCTTGCATGGAACGCAACTGCTGCAGGTCATGCTTTTCGGATGTTAGTGAATACATATACACCCATCCTACACCTGTAGCATCTGGCCCCAGTTGTGGCGTCACCCCTTCAGGCAAGCGACTTTGCACAAAATTCAGATACTCCAGTACACGAGAACGCGCCCAGTAAAGGTCGGTACCATCCTCGAATATAAGGTAGACCATTGAAAACCCAAAAAAGGAATAGCCACGCACCGTCTGGGCATATGGCACAGAGAGCATTGCAGTAGTCAGCGGATACGTCACCTGATTTTCCACTACACCTGGAGACTGCCCTGGATACTCTGTGTAAATGATAACCTGCACGTCAGACAAATCTGGAATAGCATCCACCGGCGTATTGAGCATGGCCCAAACGCCTGCTATGATTACAATACCTGTAACAATCATCACAAGTATTCTGTTTCTTACGCTGGCTTCAATGACCCAGTTAATCATTTCAGGATCCTTTCACCCTAACGTTTCTTCTCGACCAGATCCATCCCGCAAATGGGACAGTCACCAGCCTCATCCTGCACTATCTGAGGATGCATGGGGCAAGTCATATAGCTTGTTGTTCCGCTGCCATCTTTATTGTGTTTATGTCCATCATCACGACTG
>Ga0070729_10005940_pt1 | contig 12319 bp, 7 predicted proteins | sample tdDd472_FD_66725 | JGI IMG/M metagenome (GOLD analysis project Ga0070729, IMG submission 66725) | Marine sediment microbial communities from the Atlantic coast under amendment with organic carbon and nitrate - tdDd47.2 | ecosystem: Environmental > Aquatic > Marine > Coastal > Sediment | place...
TTCACCATTAAAGATGCTCAGGGAGAGGTTATTCGTCGATTCAAGAAGTCGATAAAGAAGGGTTTACATCGATTGGTCTGGGACTTCAGGCATGAACCTCCTACACCGATTTCGCTCACAGAAGCCGACACTTCTGTGCCCTGGATTGAACCGGATCGAGGTTATATGGCCGTACCCGGAACCTATAGCGTGGAGATTCAACGCTACGAGAACGGCGCCTACACGGCATGGGCCGCGGCAAAGACGTTTGAGTGTCGTCCTCTGAACCTCAACTCCATCCCAACGGAAAACCCCGAATCGTTGCAGGCCTTCAATCGCAAGGTCGCCGAGTTGGCACGGGTTTGTTCCGGCGCGGATGACTATCGTTCCGGTTTGCTCAAACGTATGTCCTACCTCAAGAAAGCGGTCGTAGCAACGCCTCGTGCTAGCGCCAAGATCTTGGATGATCTGCAGCAGGTTGAACAGGGTCTGGCTGAATTGGATCGCCACCTCAATGGCGACGGCTTAAAACGGCGCTATGAGGGTGCCACCCCGACCTCGGTGAAACAGCGGGTTGACCTGATCACGGCGGCACTATGGAGTACAACCGCCGCGCCTACGACAACCTTTATTAAATCCTACGAAGCCGCAGCCGCCGAGATCGAGGGCATCTTGACCCAACTCATGGCATTTGGTGAGAAGGTGAACGCCCTTGAGGCTCAACTGGAAGCAGCTGGTGCTCCTTCAACCCCTGGTCGCCTTCCTTCTTGGAAGAAGTAATCGGAATTCTAAATGACTTCCGAACGAATCAAGCGATTGATGCAAACGAGCCAGGACCTTCCTGGCTCGACATCAGATATTAAGTGGGAGGAACATCTCGTCTTCTCGGTCGCAACTAAAATGTTCGTCATTTTTACGATGCCAGACGGGTTTCCTTTCAGCCTGAAAGTGGAGCCTGGATGGGCCGAGATCCTTACGCAGATGGAAGGCGTCATTCCTGCGCCCTATCTTGCCCGTCACGGTTGGCTCCAAGTTCAAGATAGTAAAGCGCTCTCTGAGGAACAGATGCACGATTTAATCCGTGATTCCTATCGGCTGGTTACTGCGAAATTGAGTAAGAGGCGTCAGCGCGAATTGGGGTTATTGGAAGATTAGTTAAGACATTTCGGGTTCTTTTCGGCTCGGGATGTTCTTCCATATATGGTAGACCTTCACTCGTTGTGGAGTACCGGATTCTTAGTCGCCTGTTTGGACCCATCTCACACCAGGACACGGCGCTGGACGTTGGTGATCCGCAGATTGCGCCTATAAACACAGGTTTTAATTTGAAAATAAACACTCTTTCCTTGGATTTCACAACCGTTCTAATTTGAAGCGAAATTTAAAAATCGGTGAATAACTAGTGCGCATGCAACGACGACTGCGCGGATCTTTTTTTGAAAAATTGATTATTCCCCGAAATAAATGCCTATTCAGTTTGCTGTCTGGGAAGGGTTAATGGCAAATCCCACGAGAGGACATAGCGGACCCTTTCTTTGGATTGGTGGTCATGATGTTGATAGAGTGTTAAGTGAAACAGCCTTAGGTTATTAATAGATCAGAAGAATGATCACATTCCGAGCCAATAGGTTTGCGTATGTTTGCGGTTCCAAATTGATAGGTTATCTATTTTATAGTACTTTAGCTAATGCCGAACAGCTTGTTTATTCTGTAAGCTCGGCGTCTTGGTCAAACCTCTAAAACGTTGGAGGAACCAAATACGTGTTGGTGTTCGCCTTCAGCAGTGCTAGATTAGTTGAGTAAGAAAGCGCACTTTCTTAATTGTTCCGTCAGGGTTTTTGCAAAGAGGCAAGCCTAGTGATGGTTCGAGATTCTAAGTGATAAGGGGGCTGCTGTGAAATTGAGTCGTGAGGATCTGAAGGAATTATCGAAGCTCTGGTTTAATCCTATCTCTATTGTTGGGTTTTGTATGGTGGTCTGTTCGGTCGTCATGATTGTGGCTCTACTTCTAGTCCAAATGATGTTCTCCTATAAAGGCACCTATTCGGGACTGGTAACCTTCATTATTCTGCCACCATTCTGTTTCCTGGGGCTCATTTTGATTCCGCTTGGAATCTATCGACAGCACCGCATCCTTCACAAAACCGGGGAGCGTCCCAAGCGCCACTTCACCATCGATTTCAATTTGGCCAGGCATCGAAACGTGTTTATTTGGTTCCTGATTGCTACCTCTTTTGTCGTCATCATCGTTTCTGCCTTGAGCGCCCAGGCTTTTTTCTATTCGGAGTCCACGGAATTCTGCTCAACCTGTCACAGTGTGATGGCACCCGAGTCCACTACCCACAAAGAGTCGCCCCACTCACGAGTGCGTTGTGTGGAATGCCATGTGGGCGAGGGAACCGGTTGGTATGTGAAATCCAAAATGTCGGGTTTATATCAGGTATACTCCACCATTTTCAAAAAGTACTCAAAACCGATCGAAACACCCATCCACAATTTGAGGCCTGCTCGCGATACTTGTGAACACTGTCATTGGCCAAAGTTTTTCATTGAAGATAAACTCGTCAATTATACTTATTACCTTCCAGATGAAGATAATACTGAGGGTTCGATCTCCTTGCTAATGAAAGTTGGGGGAATTAGGGACCATCATGAGCCTACGGGTATCCACTGGCACATTGCCAACCAGGTTGAATATATTGCAACCGATACCAAGAAGCAGAACATCCCCTGGATTCGTGTTACAGATGATGAAGGAAAACAAGTCGTTTTCCAAAGCAATGATGAACCTTTACCTGAAGAGACAATCGCTTCATCCGACATTCAAATCATGGATTGTATCGATTGTCATAATCGACCCTCCCACATCTACCAATCACCCGAAAAAATCATGAATAAACTGCTTTTCTCCGGGAAGGTAAGTCCAGATCTGCCAGAAATTCGCAGTCTCGGATCCGAGCTGCTTCGCGCGGAATATGAATCGACTGATCAGGCGGTTCAAGCGATAGAAGAAGGTCTTCGTGGGGCGTATGCCGAAGATGAGGAGATTGCAGAATCCATGAAAGACGAACTTAATCACGCTGTTGAGGCGATCGTGGATAGTTACCGCAAGAACTTTTTCCCGGAAATGAAAACGCGTTGGGATGTTCACGTTTCCAATATCGGCCATAAGATGTTCCCGGGTTGCTTCCGATGTCACGATGACAATCACGAGAGCGAAAGTGGGGCGGTGATCCGCCGCGACTGTAACCTGTGCCATACCATTGTGGCTCAGAGTGAATCGGATCTCGAAGGCCTTTTCGACCCGAATGGACTGGATTTCATCCACCCCGAGGACGACGAGGAATGGATGGAAACCATGTGCCACGAATGCCACACAGGTGAGTAGCGCATCATTTCAACGACGAAATCGACGTCGCGCCAAATCAGAAGGACCTGCCTTAACTCAGTTTCACACGAAACGAGTGAAAGGGTTTGCCATCTACTCTAGCCTGGCGTAACTTTTGCTCCCTTGTTTCGTTAATTGAACTCGGAGGTTCCCCGATGCGGTTTTTGCTGGTTTTTATGGTCATGTGTGTTTCGATTCATGGAGCTGTCTTCTCAGTTAAAGACAAGCCGATACGCTCTTCTGATATTGACGTACCCATATCCAAACATGGACTCTATCAGATCGATGATATCGCCTTTTCTGCGAAGCATCTCGCCAAATCGGGGTTCTCCGGTACGTTATGGACCGATGGGATCGTTTATTACACTTTTTCACCGGAAATTACTGAAGAGGAACGCGCCATAGTTCTAAAGGCGATGCAGGCTTGGGAAGAGGTGTCGGATGTTCGTTTCATCCCCTGGAACGATGAGTCGAATTATCTTGAAATCATTAAAGGGGATGGGAATTGGGCCCAACTGGGAATGCAAGGCGGCAAACAGCAGCTGAGCATTGCCTGGTTTTCTAATTATGTTGCTATCCACGAATTGGGTCACACGCTTGGGCTGTTACATGAGCACCAGCGCTCTGATCGGGATCGGTACATTCAGGTGCATTTTGATCGCATTGATGAAGAAAACCAGCACAATTTCCGTACGCGGTCCACCGTAAACGTTGGGCTCTACGACTTCTTAAGCGTGATGCATTATGAGCCATACGCGTTTACCAATAATGGACAACCGACCATTGAACCACTCGAAGGACCGCTTTACGACCAGTATTTCGAATACATGGGAAGTGACCGTCTCTCGAGGCTGGATGAATATGGGATTGCCGTTATGTACGGATCCCAGAAGTATCAGCCACTTAAGTTAGGCCAGGACGAACCTGAAGCTTTTGGACGTTTCGGGTCGGCTCTGGATGTGGACGGTAATACTATGTTGGTTGGTATCCCTGGAGACAATCACGGTGAACATTTTGACGACCCATACGAATATCAAGACTTCGGCCCTGGGGCTGCAGCCATTTTTGAGAGGCAAGTTGACGGGTCATGGCTGCCAACAGCCACGCTGCGGTCGGACGATAGTGGTCCTCACGATTTTTTCGGCGGGCAGGTTGCTCTTTCCGGGACCGTTGCTGCAGTCAGCTCGTTTCGCCACAATAACTTAAGTGGCGCCGTCTATCTGTATCGAAAGGATCCGATGGGCGATTGGAACCTGGAACAAAAGTTGGAAACGGGGCTCGGTAATGAGCTGGGAATTTCTTTGGATATGGACCAGAATACGCTGGTCGTCGGTGCCTGGGGTGATCACGAGGCAGCTGGAGGAGCCGGTGCCGTCTATGTCTACGAATTCGATGGTGAGAATTGGGTTCAAACGGCAAAACTTGCGCCCGAAGAAGTTCACGGTGGCCTGTTTTTAGGCAAACACGTGGTAATCAGCGCTCAAACCCTGGTTGCCGGTGCCTATAGCTTTAATCAGAACGGGGAAGAGGCCGGTGGTGCGTTTGTCTTCAGAAAGAAGGATGGCGTATGGCAACAGGTTCAGACCTTGGTCGCTCCTGACGCTCAAGCTGGAGACTGGTTTGGCCATGGCTTGGCTATCGATGGCGGTCGTGTCGCGGTTGCAGCCCCATTTGAGAGCAGCCAGAAGGAGCGCAATGGAGCCGTTTACATCTTCGATCGTGATGGGAATGGATTATGGAACTTCTCCCAAAAGCTCATGGCTAAGGAGACGGTGTTACATGCGCGCTTTGGTTGGACCCTTGAATTGAATGGCGACCGCATGTTGGTAGGCTCTCCTGGAAATCATGGATTTGGCGATTATTCTGGCTCAGCCTATGTCTTTGAGCACAGCGCGGGTTCTGGCTGGCAAGAACGTGAGCGCGTCGACCCCGAATCGGGAACAAGTTATGCGAACTTTTCGGAATCTATGTGCCTCTCCAAAACCTTCGCCTTTATCGGTGCCAGTGGTGACGATCGTGAATTGGTGCGTGCAGGCGTAATTTATGCCTATGAGATTGAAGAAATGCTCCAAATACCCAAGAACCTGGTCGCAACTGTCTTTGGGCCCGATCAAGTTGAGCTGAGGTGGCAGGGAGGTGTTGATCCACGCCGTAACTTTGAGAAATGGGAGATTCAGGTTGAAAATAAGAACCACGATTACCTTCAGACCCTTTACAGCCTTCGCAACGCGATTCGTATCAATGATTTGGAACCTGGAGCGGAATATATTATCTCAATATCACCCAGCTATGTCGATTTCGGAACCGATGCATCCCAGGCAACTGTCGAGGTGTCTCTTCCCGAAAATCAGCCTTATCGCTATCACCTGCTTCAAGGTTTCAATGCCACGAGCTGGGCAGGACTCGTATTGGTGAATCATGGTTCCTCTGCCACAGAAATGACAATCACCGCTTTCAACGCTCAAGGTGAACCGTTGCGCAATGCTTCCTTGAATCGACTCGAAGCAGGGCAGAAGTGGGTTGGTTTGGCATCCACCCTTTTCTTGAATCCAAACCTGGATGGAACCAAATTGCAAACGCCGTTGGGCGTATACCACAAGCCGCTTGATATTGAGCGGCCGGCAGAGGGCATCCTCATTGGCCGCGTTGGAAAGAAAGATCAAAAACCAAGTGACTTCACAAACCTACAATGGAAAACCTCTCAGATCGCATATTTGGTTATCGAGAGTCAGCAGCCTATTACGGTCTTCCAACTATACGGTGATCTCAGGGGCCAGGCTGTTTCAGGTGCTCGTGCGGTCCAATCCTTTAACCGGGCGGGTGTTCTCCCCTTTTGGTCGGATTACTCGACCCTTCCACTGCGAGTACGAATCCTTAACCCATCGCGAGAGAATGCGGCTTCAATTTGGATAAAGTACAAAAATGAGGCAGGTGAAGAAGATGTAATCAATCTTGATGTCATGGCGGGCCATTTCCTCGAGACCATGGTTCCTACGACCCAACCCCTCGAATGGGGGGCTTCTGGCCCATTGGCTGTCGTATATGAGCTGGGCTCCAACTCCGAAGGCGTTCTCTCTCATATTCCCGACCTGACACCCAACCTGCGATCCATTTTTCCATACTCCCGAAAGAGTGACCAACTCTATGTGTACAACTCGCGGAAGGTGGCCAATGTGGTGGAGGTCACGTGCTTCTCCGACGGTGGCCAGACCCGGGGGGCTTATTTCATGATGAAGGCAGGTGAGGTGAAGGCCCTAAATTTACTCTATGATCCAGGGACCATTGTGGTTCAGTCCACAGCTCCATGCCAGTCGCTTGTGTCAATGGAATCGGGAGGGAGTTTTGAAGGGATGTTTGATGAGGTAGCGCCCCGTGACCACCTTCTCATCGGACATATCGCCAACTCACAAGCCTGGAGGACAAACATATTCTTGGTGAATAGCTCTATGAATCAGGCCGTCGCAACGGTGCAGGCATTCAACGAATTGGGGGTTCAGCTTTTCGAAACAAAATGGCGATTAACGCCCATGGACCTGATTCAAAAGACGGATGAGGACCTGACGGTTTTCGCAGATTAACAGGTTGCATACTTGAAGGTGACCACTTCCTCGAAGGTTCTGTCAGGCAAAGTTAGCTACACCCCGCTATGGGAGGGAACCCAAATGCTGGGAACTGTTTCGGCGGAGCCGTTTTGAGGATTTATGGCGATGCAGAGGATTTGACCTCGGGGCCTCTTTTCCTGGATCTGAAAGAAAATGGGTTACTTTTTAAAAGGTGAATGGATCGTGCATGGACAGAACTAGATATTGAATGACTTCCGGAAGTCCAGCGTTATTCTTCGCTGCCTGCTACGAGAAGTAGAGAAACCAATCACGACCCTCGGCCTTTTTTCCCGCTAGTTCTGGATTATTTTCCAAAATTCACTCAGCGTCTTTAGGACCATGGTTGCAAATCATTTCAGGAGGGAAACGGTGCCAGCGGAATCCTCCTTGCGGTTTTGCGGAATATGCAATACATTGGTTATCAAGTGTTTCACTGTCGGAATATGAGAGATGATCGACTCCAGGAGGATTTTCCATGATGTCAAAGATGAAAATGGCCTGTGTTTTGTTCCTGACAACAGCTCTGTTTGCCAACGATGACGAGATTGCCTCCGGCGAGCGGATTCGAGGCGTTATCGATCCCGGGGTTTCCTTGCTTCAATTCGATGCCTCGGCGGTAACAGGGAGCCGTTTCCTTCGCGGTGTCGAGTTTGCCCTTGACCATTTCTGGGTGACCGCGGCCGGAATGCAGGGCGATGTGTCGGAACCGAATTATCTCTTTAAAATTGATCGAAACGGTCAACTCGTGGATACGTTCATCCAACCGACTACGTCGGACAACGGCTGGCGCGATCTGGCCTTTGACGGCACCTTTCTTTATGGCAGTGATTCGGATCATATCGACCAAATCGATCCCACAACCGGCGCGACAACTGGTGTGACGATTCCCACGCCTCTAACCGTGGCACGGGGCATCGCCTATTCGCGATCGAGTGACCATTTTTGGGTGGTGGATTTTGGAAGTACGGTCTACGAATTGAACCGGTCGGGTGCGGTACAGAACAGTTTCAATACAGCCCACACGACTTATGGGCTGGCCTGGGATCCCTTCACAAAGGGAGGTCCGTACCTCTGGACGTGGAATCAGGATGGCAGGAATGAAGGTTTTCGACTCGATCCTTTAACGGGTAATGACACAGGCTTTCAATTTCAGGGTATTACACCCGGTATCGCCGGTGGTGCCTCGCTCAGTATCGAGCTAATTCCTGGCTCCATTGTGCTTGTGGCCCTCGAACAGGATGGCAACCAGGATACGGTGACTGCCTACGATCTCTCGGCTGGAGGGAACTTCGTGCCCACGATGTCAAAATACGGAATGATCGCGTTGATCTTGTTGCTACTCATTGGTGCGATGGTGGTATTGAGGCGAGAAAAAACGTTTTCATGATTTGCGGTTGGTTTAGAACTGGCAAAGATCCCGGGAAGACCTACCAAGAAAAAAACGGATAGACCACAATTTCTCGCCATTTATTCATTTAAAAAACGCATTTTTTTTGGCGATAGTCTCGACAATTTGGACGAGATAGGTTGGGGAAAACCTCGAATTTCGAAGATTTTGTCGAATTTTGGCCTAAATTTGACCATTTTTATTGGCTTCAATCTTGCCTTAATAGCTGTGATTGTGTTGACAATCCAAATTCATCTAAGAGGTATTAAAATGAAAAAAATGGCATGTTTTATTTCGATCGCCCTTCTTCTTTCAACTGGTTTTGCAATGGCCCAGAATCGTGGCACAAGATCCCGCCAATCCAGCCGATCTTCCTCGTTTCAACGAAGCCAATCGCGAAGTAATTCGATGATATCCAGCTCAAGTCACACCTTGAATCGATCCCGATCCCAAAAGGCCCAAAACGGGCAATCAGGGGCCAAAAAGCAAACCCGAGCAAAAGGTGGGTCTAATGTTACCGGTGCTTGCAGCGCACAAAAGAGCCAAACAAAAGGTAAAAAGAATCAACAGGGCCAAGGAGGTAAGGGCCAGAGTCAAGGTCAAGGCCAAGGGAATCATGGTCAAGGAAATCAAGGCCAAGGGAATCAGGGTCAAGGAAATCAAGGCCAAGGAAGCCAAGACCAAAACGGTTCAGGTGACCAGACTCGTGATGGATCCTGCCAGGCCCCATCTTGAGTCGGCGATCTGGTTGTTGTGAAAGCTGAGGCTGCTGGACTAGGCTCCAGAAGATCAGCAGCCTCAGTCTGAAGTCTGCTGAAAGCTATTGGGCTTCAACCGGAATATGAAGCCCAAAACGGCCTTTTTTCGGTTCATGAATGAAAAAAAGCGGTGCACCAATTTAGCACCGCTTTGAAGGATGGACAGGATAGAGATTAGTGGGTTGAATGTTCTACCTCTTCAAAGCCATTTATCATGGCCTTGATGTTGGATGTCAGGGTATGGCCGGTAGTTGTCAGGTAGATATGGACCACGAGGAACGCCAAAAAACAAAAGGCTAAGAACGTATGCAGAACGGCCGTTGCTTCAAGCCCAAATGAAATGACACCTGACTGGCGTAGCTCAGGGTAGTACAAATAGACGAGGCCTGTGGCCGTTTGCAGGGGAATAATGAGAACTTTCAGTGAGAAGTAGGTGATTCGCTGTAAGGGGTTCAATTTCTGGCTGCGCACCTTTTCGGTGGGGTGAGGGGCACCCGTGAAGATTCCCTTGGTGTAGTATTGAACATAATCCAGCAAATGTTTTCGGGTCGGTTTATATTGTTTCCATTCACCAGTTGTGAAGTGCCAGAAGATGGTGAAAATGCTCAAGACGATAAAAAGCCATGCAGCATTTTGATGGGTAGTTACTGCGTACTCAAATCCAAACATGTGGAAGGAACCATGTATTTCAAAGCCTGTTAAAGCCAAGAGGACGATCAGAACTGCTTGGGCCCAATGCCAAAACCGTTCATATTTTGAATACATATACATTTTATTTTTCATGGTGACACCTCCGAAGCCAATCTCCTTTTCATTTTTCGCGTTCCAACATATCGCAGCGTTCCGTGAATCAGAACTCCAAGCCAGGAGAGAATCACCATTCCAAGGCCTAGACCGTCCGCCCAGGGGTTGTTATCCCGCCCAGGAATGTACACGCCTGCGATTTGCTCTAATCGCCCTCCGTCTCGATGACAGTCGACACAGTCTAAGGCCTCTGCTGCTGGCGCAATCATGTGGTTGAGTGAATAGGAGAATTCAGTTGGAACAAAATCAAATTCGCCAGAAAAAGTTAAGCCTTGCATTTCCATGCCTTTGGCAAGGGCGCTTTCCCAGTCTAGCGTTTTCCAGAATCCCTCTGGGGTGGACAGCAAGGGGGCAGCTAAGCGTTTGAGCCTCACATCAAAAGGCTGAATGGTTCGCATGGTTTTAAATGGTACGATCTTAGAGCGGCCGTCCTCAGCGCGGCCAACTGGACGATTGACAAAAACGGTTTGAGAAGGGTCGATCTCATCCCCAAATGTCAGTTGTGACATGCTTCCATTGTACCAGTGGTATTCGGGGACCAGATCTTTCTCCCACTTAAATGAGCCTTTTATCGATTTGTAGGCATAAAAATGGCCGCCAAATTCACTTTTTTCTTTATAGGGGCGTCCATCCTTTCGCCTACCTGCAGTTGACCAATCCCATTCAACCATTGTAGGTTCCTCCCGCGCTACCTCTGGAATATGACAGGCTTGGCAACTCAGCGTTCTTGTATGGTTGTTCAGGCGAGAGGCCTCGTGAGGTGCCTCGGTGTGGCACGAAACACATGAGATCTTTGAGGCTCGATCATTTTCAACCAGCGTTTGCTCCTGATGGATCGCCGGATCGGCGTAGATGCGACCTGCAATATGGTGGTCTTCCGTTGTGTGGCAACGCGTACATGAGAAATTACCGCCCTCTTTCGACATGTGTACATCCAAACTGCGTGAAGCGCTCAAAAGGGAACTGTCCAAATCGCCGTGTTTGACTGCATCACCGCCTCCACCCTTGAAGTGACAGGATCCACAATTTTCCCTTTGACTCAATCCGATGTTGGTGACACTCGCATGTACCTCATCTCGAATCTCACGGGCGAACATCATGGCTTCTTCGTCTTCGGGATCGATTTCCAGCCCTTCAATATCGTCAAATGCTTCTGTCCAGTTCATTAATTGGCCACTATGGCACTTCAGGCAATTTACTTCGCCATCTACACCCTTGGCACTCCAACTCGTATGGCAATTCAAGCAAGCTGTATCGTGCATCTTATTTGTCGAAATGCAGAAATTGTTCATACTATTTCCGCCCTTTCCGAATTCTGGATTTCCTGGAGCACTCCAAGTCCAATGGACCGTCTTGCGAAACTGATGGTCAACCAGGTTGTGACACCCGTTGCATGCCTGAGTCACCTCTTCACCCGATGAAAAATCCTTTTGCAGCTCAGCAAAACGGGAATGATCAGCCGTGAGATGGCTTTTTTCAACCTGATTTTCGCTAAACGCTAGACCCGACGTGAGCCCTATTATCCATATAATCCGTACATAACGTTTCAAAGTGCACCTCTCAACACTCAATATGAAACAATTCTTTTCAATTGGAAACAATTTGTCAACTATAAAGTTGATTAGGAGGGTGATTAAGTGATTTATTTACCTAAATGAAACATGTCGTAAACAATAGAGGTTTAAGATGGCCCAGGATTCGAGGAATTGAGACCTCTAGTCCGCATGTGAATCGGTGAAGGACCTAGATTGGCGAGACCTCAATAGTCCTTTTCGTGTGGTCAGTGGTTCATCTTTCTGAACCCCGAAAAGCCTGGATGGCATCATGGGGACTGAATCCATGCGGTTTGAATTACCACGGAAGACACGGAACCACACGGACGTTGTCAGGCCATTTAAGTTGTCCATTCCGATGAGTTTGGACGCAAGATAAATGGTTATGTGGTTGCCGATTTGGGAAAGGAAAATTGCGTGTTGTTTTTCCGAAATTCGAGTGTATGCCCGGTCCTTTGGGATGGCAGTAATTTGAGTCGATAAATGACTGACAGTCAACCGACAATCACTTTGGGTTATTTGGCGACAACTTACATTCAATCTCAGAGCGATGAACCGTAGATTGCAGGGTTCATCACCGATGGGATTCATTTTGGTGAAATTTCGAACTGTAAACACATGATTTTATAGTAATTGATGCACACAGCTTTCGGAAAAGAGGGTGACTTGAACTTGGACATCTAACGGAGCAGGATCTGAAACGAAAGGTATATTCTATAATTCTGGCTTGGCATAAAGAAGGCCATCGCATTTTACTTCGAAAAAGGACCATCCTATGAAACTCAGTAAGAAAACGTTCTCACGGGAATACAATCATGTATCGGCATGGCGGTTTTTACGTGCTCGAA
>Ga0070729_10005942_pt1 | contig 12312 bp, 11 predicted proteins | sample tdDd472_FD_66725 | JGI IMG/M metagenome (GOLD analysis project Ga0070729, IMG submission 66725) | Marine sediment microbial communities from the Atlantic coast under amendment with organic carbon and nitrate - tdDd47.2 | ecosystem: Environmental > Aquatic > Marine > Coastal > Sediment | place...
GTTCCGCGTGCCCGACAATCTGGCGCCGGGGGGCAATCTGAATCAGGCGTTTCTGTCGGTTCCGCTCTATACCGTGATGTGTCTGATTTCAGGTACCTACTTCGCGCTGATCGGCCATTCCTCCGGTATCGGGATCTATCTGGGCAAGATGATGGAACTGGCCGACATGTTCCTGAATGTGGGTCTGTACGTGTGGGTGGGCATGATGCTGAAACAGACCCGCCTGGCGACTCTGGTTTTCAATATTTTCCGGCCCTGGCGTATGCCGCCGGAGATGCTGGCGGTGGTGGCCGTTCTGGTGGCGGCGGTACCTACCGCCTATACCGGTGCTTCCGGTATTTTTGTAATTGCTGCCGGTGCCGTTATCTACAGTGAGCTCCGAGCGGCGGGCGCGCGCCGACATCTGGCCCTGGCGGCCACGGCCATGTCGGGCTCCCTGGGTGTGGTATTGCGGCCGTGTCTGCTGGTGGTGGTGATTGCCTACCTGAACCGAGAGGTGACGACCGATGAGTTGTTTGGCTGGGGCATCTGGGTATTCGTACTGACCGCCACCATGTTTGCGATGGTGGCTCTCACGGTGAACCGGCAGAGCCAGTTTGACCTGGCCCCGGCGGCCGATGCCTTTCCGGCGTCCATCCAGGCTTTGCGGCCATTGATTCCCTATGTGATCGTGATCGCTGCCGTAGTGCTGTTCTACCGGCTTGCCCTGGATGTGAAGATGGACGAATTTTCGGCGCCCCGGTTGCTGCCGGTGATCATGCTGGCCATTCTGGTATATGAACATGTCAGCCTGAAAAATGGCCGGGGCCGGGCGTCCGGTGAGATCAATCACCAGGGGCTGGAGCGCAGCGTTCGTGGCGCGACCAACGATACCACCGCTGAGATTGGCGCCCTTTTGTTGCTGCTGGGGCTGTCGGTGAGCATTGGTGGTGTGATCGAGCGCTCCCACATCATGGAAACTTTCCCGCAGGCGTTCGACAGTCCCTGGTCTGCCATGCTGCTGATGGTAGTGATCCTGGTGATTCTGGGGATGATCATGGACGCCTTCGGGGCGGTGATTCTGGTAACCGCAACGGTGGCGACCATAGCCTACTCCAGCGGTATTCACCCGGTGCATTTCTGGATGGTGACGCTGGTAGCCTTCGAGCTTGGCTACCTGAGCCCGCCTGTGGCCCTGAACCATCTGCTCACCCGCCAGGTGGTGGGCGAGGCTGAGGTGCTGGCGGCCCAGCAGGAAGGTGGAACCTTCTACCAGCGCCACGAACGCATCATCATGCCACTGATTGCCATGGGTATTTCTCTGGTACTGGTGGCCTTTGTGCCGTTGCTGTTCTACGCCAACTGATTTCTCTGCCCGAGGCCGCCCCGGCGGCCTGTCTGGTCTGTGTTCTCAAACCAAAGGCACAAAAAAAGCGCCGAGCTTTCGCAAGGCGCTTTTTTTATGGCAGTGGGAAAGCGGCTTTAGCCGGCTTTCGGGCCCGCTTCAACAATGGCATCGGCCACGTCGAATTTCTTGAAGTTTTCCACGAACTGGGCAATCAGCTCCTGAGCCTTGCCGTCGTAGTAGTCCGGGCTGACCCAGGTGGTGCGCGGGTTCAGCAGCTCGGTGTCTACGCCAGGAACATGCTTGGGCACGTCCAGGTTCAGGGCATCCAGGTGCTCAGTTTCCACGTCGTCCAGATCACCGTTCTGGATGGCGGCAATGATGGCGCGGGTGGTCGGAATGCTGAAACGCTTGCCTTCACCGTAGGGGCCACCGGTCCAGCCGGTGTTGACCAGAAATACCTTGCTGCCGAATTCGTCGATACGCTTCATCAGCAGCTCGGCATAGACGCCGGCCGGGCGCGGGAAGAACGGCGCACCAAAGCAGGTGGAGAAGGTGGACTTCAGCTTGGAGGATGAGCCCATTTCGGTGGAGCCCACCAGCGCGGTGTAGCCACTCAGGAAGTGGTAAGCTGCAGCTTCACGACTCAGGATGGATACCGGAGGCAGAACGCCGGTCATGTCGCAGGTCAGGAAGATGATGTGCGAGGGCTCACCGGCACGGTTCTCGATCACGCGCTTTTCGACGTGCTCGAGCGGATAGGCGCAGCGGGAGTTTTCGGTCAGTGAAACGTCGTTGTAGTCCGGCTCGCGGGTCTCCGGATCAATCATCACGTTCTCAACGATGGCGCCGAAACGGATGGCGTCCCAGATGATCGGTTCGTTCTTCTGGCTCAGGTCGATGCACTTGGCGTAGCAACCGCCTTCAATATTGAATACGGTGCCCGGGCCCCAGCCGTGCTCATCGTCACCGATCAGGAACCGGTGCGGGTCTGCAGACAGGGTGGTTTTGCCGGTGCCGGACAGGCCGAAGAACAGGCATGTCTCGCCGGTTTCACTGACGTTGGCTGAGCAGTGCATGGGCAAAACGTCTTTCTCGGGCAGAAGGAAGTTCTGAACCGAGAACATGGCTTTTTTCATTTCGCCTGCGTAGTGCATGCCGGCCAGCAACACCTTGCGCTTGGCGAAGTTGATGATGACGCAGCCGTTGGAGTTGGTGCCATCACGCTCCGGTACACACTCGAAATTAGCGGCGTTGAGAATCTGCCACTCCTGCTTGTCGGCCGGATTGAAGCTATCCGGGCGAATGAACAGGTTGCGGCCGAACAGGTTCTGCCACGCGGTTTCCGTGGTCATTTTTACCGGCAGGTAGTGTTCCGGGTCGGAACCAACGTGAACGTGAGAGACGAAGCGGTCTTTTTCAGCGATGTAGGCTTCAACGCGATCCCACAGGGCATCGAACTTTTCAGCATCGAACGGGCGGTTGATCGGACCCCAGTGAATGTCGTCGGCGGTGCTGGGCTCCTCGACGATAAAGCGGTCCATAGGAGACCGGCCGGTACGCTCACCGGTGGTGACCACCAGAGAACCGTTGGATGCCAGCTGGCCTTCGTTCCTTGCTAATGCCAGCTCGACCAGTCGTGCTGTACTCAGATCATTATAAGTGTTGCTCACTTCGACCTCGCCCTCGGGATGTCTTCGTGATTGCCCAGGCCGTCCCCCCGAAAATTGACGGAAAACTGAACAATCGGGTCAATTCAGGCGCGCTATTATGCCAGAGACGCCCACAAAAAACGACTGCCCTGAAAGCCGCGCCAGAGGCGGCTTCCGAGCAAGTTCAGTGACGGCTTAGTGTAACGTATGGCCGGTGAAAAGGTGATCAATATCATTTCTATTGAAGCGATAGTTTGCGTGACAGAACTGGCAGTCCATGTTGATGCTGCCCTGTTCGTCGAGGATGCTGTAGCACTCGTCCTTGCCGATGGCTTCCAGCGCGGCCAGGGTGCGCTCACGGGAACAGCTGCAGCGGAAGGCCACCGGATCCGGCTCGAACAGGCGCACCGTTTCCTCGTGGAACAGCCGGTGCAGCAGCGTTTCACTGTCCAGAGTGAGTAGCTCCTCGGCTTCGATCGTCGCGGCAAGGTGGTTCACCCGGTTCCACAGGTCATCGTCGTCATCGGTATGGCCGGGCAGGCGCTGGAGTAACAGGCCGGCAGCGGTATCCTCGTTGGCAAACAGGAACAGGCTGGTGGCGATCTGCTCGGAGCGCTCGAAGTACTCTTCCAGGCAGCCGGCCAGGGATTCTGATTCCCGAGGCACCACGCCCTGGTAGCGCTGGCCCTGTTCCGGGGTGATGGTGATGGCCATGCGGCTTTGTCCGAGCAACTCGTGCAGGGTTTCGCCGCTGACCGCATCGGCATCAAAGCGGGCCAGGCCACGGATATGGCGGTCATGGCTGCATTCGGCCATGAGTGTGCTGAGGGCACCTTCACCCGCTGCCTGCAGCGAGAGGGTGCCTTTGAATTTCAGGGTGCTGCTCATCAGTACGCTGGCTACCAGGGATTCTCCCAGCAGCTCGCGGACTGAATCCGGGTAGGGGGCCTGGCCGGTGATTTCCTTGAAACTCTCGCCCAGCTGTACCCAGGCACCCCGCACCTGGCTGTGTTCAAAGAGAAAACGTTGGAACTGGTCGCGGGATGCCATGGTGTCTCCTGGAGCTGATGTATCGATTTACTGGGAGTTACTGAAACGGGGTTGTATACGGGTTGTCAGATACGTGGGATTCAATGGTTACAGACCATTCTGTTCCCGGAAGCGCTGGATATCCCGGCGATCTTTCTTGCTCGGCCTTCGAGCCGGGGGCAGCTGTGCAGCCTGCATGGTCTTGCGTTGCCAGGCCAGGTCTTCCCGCCGTTTCACGCTGTCGTCGGTTTCGTGATAGAGCTTCTGGGCTTCCGGGGCGCCCCGGCGTCGGTCGCTGATGTCGTCGACGATCACGATCTTTTCCTGCCAGCCCAGGCGCAGGGTCACTTTGGCGCCGGTCTCAACGATCTTGCCGGGCTTGGTGCGCTGGCTGTTGTAGTGCACCTTGCCGCCTTCAATCGCCTCTTTGGCGAGCGAGCGGGTTTTATAGAATCGCGCTGCCCACAGCCATTTATCGAGCCGGACTTTCTGATCGTCTGCGTTCGCCGCCGTCATATCTCCTCACCTGTCGGGCACATGCCGCAATAACCCATTATAACCCCCTCATGGGGTGGATGGCACTGCTGTATGTGAGCGTAAGGCAGGCAGCACTTCATCGAAGTGATGAATGCCGGGAATGTCCGGGTGGTGGTCTTTGGCTGGCTGCTGGCTATCGGGGGCCAGAATCGCCAGGCACTGGCCAATACCGGCGGCCCGGGCACTCTCAAGCACCGGGAAACTGTCGTCGACCATCAGGGTAGATTGGTGGCGATAGGGGGAGCGGCTGGCAAGGTCCTGCCAGAACACCGGGTCCTCTTTGGGCTTGCCCAGTTCGTGGCTGGAGACGATGCCATCAACATGCTGATCCAGCCCGGTCCGTTGAAGTTTCAGGGCCAGAGGATCCGGATGGCAGTTGGTGACGATGACCGAGCGCAGTCCGGCCTGGCGCAGTGCGGCCAGGAAGTCGGTTACATGGGGGCGGTAGCCAATGCGGTCGCCAACTTCCGCCTTAAGGCCGGTTATGTCCAGGGCAAGGCGTTCGCTCCAGTAATCGGTGCAGTACCAGTTCAGTGAGCCCCGCTCGGCCATAATCATCGGAATCAGGTAGTCCCGGGCCTCGGTTGGGTGCAGGTCAAAGTGTTCGGCATAGCGCCTTGGCAGGTGCTCCAGCCAGAAGTGGTTGTCGAAATGCAGATCCAGCAGTGTCCCGTCCATATCGAGGAACACGGTATCGAGGGTTGACCAGTCCACCATAAACAAAACAGCCTGAAGAATTTTCTTCAGGCTGCCTCAGATCCCGGCCAGTGGCAAGCCGGGATTTTACGGATCGGTAAGCCAAATCAGTTGTCGGACTGCTCCACCGTTTCTGACTTGCGACCGGTGCGGGTGCAGCCCAGGCAGCGCACGAAGGTGGCCTTGGCCGGGCCAACCACCAGCACTTCACCGGCTTCACCGGCATTGCCGCCAAGCGCCGAGAATGGCAGGGATACCAGATACACAGCACTACCAATAATGGTTGTGGCCAGCAGCGCCGGGCGCAGCAACACCGCATCGGCGGTCATGGCCAGCGCAGACGGGCTTTCGTCCACGGCACGGGCATGGCCGAGCGATGAGAATGCCAGCAGGCAGGCTGCGACGGTGGCTACCAGGGTGCGGGAAATCTTGCGGGTCATGTCATTCTCTCCTGAACGTATCAGCCCGGTTGGTCAGGGCTCGCCTGTCTCTGTATTGCGAGCCAGCATGTTCGCGCTGCGTGCGGCGACCGGGTACTAGCACTCCATTAACTATGAATCATATTGCCTCAATTTCAAACGGTTTTTCGTTGAAAAGTGTGAGCCGTTGCGGAATCTCAGCGCTGGCACCGGGGGCAGTAAACCGTCGATCGGTTGTTCATGCGGATCTCTTTCAGCGGGGTGTTGCATTCGGTGCAGGGCGCTCCCGCCTTGCCATAAACCAGTAGCGACTGGGCGAAATACCCCGGTTTGCCGTCGCTGTTGACGAAGTCCCGCAGAGTGGTGCCGCCCATCAGTATGGCGGCGCTGAGGGTTTCCCGGATGGCCTCGGCCAGCTTGTGATAGCGGTCCAGGCTGATGCGGCCGGCTTTCCGTTTCGGGTGAATGCCGGCCTTGAACAGGGCTTCGTTGGCGTAGATATTGCCCACGCCCACCACCACATGATTGTCCATAATGAAGGATTTGACCGGCGTCTGTTTCTGCCGGGACAGGCGAAAAAGCCAGGCGCCGTTGAAATCTTCGGATAAGGGTTCCGGCCCGAGCGCGCTGATCAGTGGATGCCGGTTCCAGTCGGTAGTCCACAGCCAACAGCCGAAGCGTCGCGGGTCATTGAAGCGCAGGCGGCGATGATTGCCGAGGACAAGCTCGACGTGATCGTGAGTCATGGCGGGGCTGTCGTCGGTGATCACTCTGAGACTGCCCGACATGCCCAGATGGACAATCACGGAACCAGTCTCCAGGTGCAGGAACAGGTATTTCGCCCTGCGCTCCACGGCACGGATGGTCTTGCCCTCCAGGTGCTCGGCCAGATCCGCCGGCACCGGCCAGCGCAGGCTGGGGTTGCGGACAATTACCCGCTGGATGGTCTGGCCTTCGCAGTGAGGCGCGATGCCCTGACGGGTGGTTTCAACTTCAGGTAATTCCGGCACAGAGCCTCCACCAACAGACAGATTTTGAGACGAAACAGTGTAATCGGTAACAAAAAAGCCGCCAAACCTGGTTGTCCAGGCTTACACCTGTACGCTAGAGTGGGCCTAACGATCACCCCCTTCGAGTGCCAGCGACATCCCTCAGCAGTATCGCCTTTCGAAGTTAATCGAGTTTCGAGGATTATCTATGTGGTTTAACGGTCTTCTGGACCTTTCTGTGTGGCAGCTGATCGCGGTCACTCTGGTGATGACACACATCACCATCGTCAGCGTTACCCTTTATCTGCATCGTCATTCGGCCCATAACGCGCTGGATCTGCATCCCGTCCTCAAGCACTTTTTCCGCTTCTGGCTCTGGCTGACCACGGCCCAGAACACCAAAGAGTGGACGGCCATCCACCGTAAACACCATGCCAAGTGCGAAACCGAGGAAGATCCTCACAGCCCGGTGGTGCTGGGTATTCGCAAGGTGCTGTTTGAGGGCGCCGAGTTATACGCAGCTTCTGCCACCCCTGAAACCCTTGAGCGCTATGGCCAGCGCACCCCGGAAGACTGGGTCGAGCGCAACCTCTACAGCCGGTACAAGACCCTGGGTATTGCCTTGATGGCAGTGATCAACCTGGCACTGTTTGGTGTGCACGGCATCTGGATCTGGGCGGTCCAGATGATGTGGATTCCGGTATGGGCTGCCGGCGTGGTCAATGGCATCGGCCATTACCTGGGCTATCGGAATTTCGAATGCGCCGATAACGCCCGCAACATCTCGCCGCTGGGTATCCTGATTGGTGGTGAGGAGCTGCACAATAATCACCACACCTATCCGAATTCGGCCAAGCTGTCTCGTCGCTGGTACGAAGTGGACATCGGTTGGGGTTACATTCGTCTGTTCCAGCTGTTTGGTCTGGCGACGCCGAAAGGCTACCGGCCTATTGCTCATTATGTTCCGGGCAAGCAGGCGGTGGACGTGGAAACCGTTCAGGCTATCGCCAATAACCGCTTTGTGATCATGCGCCAGTATCGCAAGCGAGTAATGGAGCCGGTGCTGCGACAGCAGAAAGCGTTGATGGACGACGAAATTCGTCCCCGTTATCGCAAGCTCAAGCAATTGCTGTCTCGCGAAATCAGCCTGATCAAGCCTCGGGAAAAAGAACATCTCGACACGGTGCTGGAGCGCAACGAAGTGCTCAGGCTGATCTACGAGAAGAGTCATGAACTCCAGGCACTCTGGCGCCAGCGCGGGCTCAAGCCCCAGGACAAGCTGCAGGCGTTGATGGAGTGGTGTCGTGACGCCGAAGCCAGTGGTGTTCGTTACCTGGAAGATTTTGCCGCCCACCTGCGAGCGTATTCCTTGCGCCCCGCTTCCTGAGACAGGCCTGCCTGTAGGATGCGCCGGAAGCCCCCCGTTACTGGGCTTCCGGTTCGTCACCCCGTTCAACCCGGAAAAGACAGTAGCTGACCTGGCCTGCTGATTTCTGTCGGTGCAGATGCCAACTGGCCGGTACCGCCGGCAAGGCTCTTTCACTCTCGTGTTCGACATAGATCCAGCCACCCGGCTTCACCCATTGCTGGGTGTCCAGTAGCGGTATCAACCGTTCAAGCCAGCCTTGCCGGAATGGCGGGTCCATAAACACGATGTCGTAGCCCTGGCCGTCACCCTTTGCCAGAAACTGTTCCACATCCTGGCAGGCGACATCCCCTTTGTTGGTTCCCAGCAGCCGAAGGTTGTCCCGGAGCGCTTTGGCCAGGGCGGGGGTGTGGTCCACCAGCGTTGCCTGCGCTGCTCCACGGGACAGTGCTTCCAGTCCCAGAGCCCCGGAACCGGCGAACAGATCCAGGCACCGGCTACCGGCCAGGTGGAAGTTCAGCCAGTTGAACAGGGTTTCCCGGGTGCGGGCCGGGCTGGGCCGCACGCCGCCGGCGTCCGGAAAGCGCAGTTTCCGGCTGCGCCAGTCGCCACCGATGATTCTCAGTTCGCCGGTTCCGGAGCCTTTGCCTGGTGAGACGACGGGTTTTTTGCGGGCTGGGGGACGTCGTGCCATAGGGGCGAGGCTCCGGGGAAGTCATGGATGGCTGATGTTTGCGGCTATGGTACCGGAATCCGTGAGACCGGTTAATCCTGCCCCATCACTTGTGCCGGCCAGTCTGTTAGAATGCTCCACTTATTTTGGCGAGCTGAGGTTCTTGTGCCCTCTTCGCGAACCTGCGGCCTGTGCCCGCCCTTTTTTCAGACAGATGGATAGATTATGACGGCAGAGTGGATTTCAGTCGGCCTGTTGGCCCTTCTTGTTCTGTTTTTTGTGCTGGATATCGCCGGCAACCGCAAGCGTGCGCCCCGGCCCAAGCCGGTACCTCAGCGTAAGCCGGAGGTGGCCAGGGGGCCGGCTCCTGTGCCAGCGGAACCTGAGGCCGAACCTGAAGTGCCGCCTGAACCAGCGGCAGAAGCCGCTGAGCCGGAAGCGGCTCAACCGGCTGGTGAGCCGGCTCCCGCGCCGGAACCCGTTCCGGCGCGGGAGCCTGAGGTTGAGCGCGAACCGGAAACCCGAGTCAGTGTCTTCGAGCGCATCAAGCAGGGTCTGGGGAAAACCCGGGCCAGCCTGACCGGTGGTCTGGCCGACCTGTTCTCGGTGGGCAAGAAGATTGACGAAGATCTGCTGGAAGAAATCGAAACCACGTTGCTGATGGCCGATGTGGGTGTGACCGCCACCTCTGAGATCATCGACGCCCTGACCGAGAAACTCGAACGCAATCAGCTGAAAGATGGCGAGGCCCTGCGCAAGGCGCTACGGGATGAGTTGCATGGCCTTCTCAAGGACGTGACCCGGCCGCTGGAGATCGATGCTGGTAAACAGCCATACGTTATCCTGATGGTTGGCGTGAACGGTGTCGGCAAAACCACTACCATCGGCAAGCTCACCAAGAAATTCCAGAGCGAGGGTAAGTCGGTCATGCTGGCCGCGGGTGACACCTTCCGGGCGGCGGCGGTTGAGCAATTGCAGGTCTGGGGCGAGCGCAACAACGTTCCGGTAGTGGCCCAGCATACCGGCGCAGACAGTGCATCGGTAATTTTCGACGCCATCCAGTCTGCTCAATCCCGGGGTGTGGATGTGGTGATTGCAGACACCGCCGGTCGCCTGCAGAACAAGGACAACCTGATGAACGAGTTGTCCAAGGTCGTTCGGGTGATGAAGAAGCTGGATGAATCTGCGCCTCATGAGGTGATGTTGGTGCTGGATGCCGGCACCGGTCAGAATGCCCTGAGCCAGGCCCAGGTATTCCAGCAGGCAGTGGGTGTCTCCGGCATTACGCTCACGAAACTGGACGGCACGGCCAAAGGCGGTATTGTGTTTGCGATCGCCCGTCAGCTGCAGTTGCCAATCCGCTATATCGGGGTGGGAGAACAGGCCGAAGACCTGCGCAGCTTCGATGCCGAAACTTTTGTGGATGCGTTGTTCGAAGACTGACGCCGTAAAGACGGAGTAGCTGCCCCGATGATCGAGTTCCGCCAGGTAACCAAACGCTACGACAGTGATCACACCGCACTCAGGGCTGTGAACTTTCACCTGGATCGTGGTGAGCTGGCGTTTCTGACCGGTCATTCCGGCGCGGGCAAGAGTACCCTTCTGAAACTGATCATGGTGATGGAACGCCCGACAGCGGGTGAGGTGATCGTGGGCGGCCAGAAACTGAATAGCCTGCCCCGCCGCCAGATTCCTTACATCCGGCGTCATATCGGTGTGGTGTTCCAGAATCACCAGCTGTTGTTCGACCGCACGGTGTTCGACAACGTGGCCATGCCATTGGAGGTGATGGGGGCCTCGCCGGAAGATACCGGCCGGCGCGTGCGGGCGGCACTGGACAAGGTTGGTTTGCTGAAAAAGGAAAAGATGAACCCCATGCAGTTATCGGGGGGTGAGCAGCAGCGGGTCGGTATTGCCCGTGCGGTGGTAAACAAACCACCCGTACTGCTGGCGGACGAGCCGACCGGTAACCTGGATCCCGAATTGTCTGCAGACATCATGCGGTTGTTTACCCAGTTCAGTCAGGTTGGGGTAACGGTACTTGTGGCAACCCACGATATTGCTCTGATTAATGAAATGAATCGACGTACGCTGACTCTGAATCAGGGCCAGCTGGTTGCTGGCGGAGGTGTGAGTGGCCACTGACTCTCGCCAGAAGCCGGATAATCGCCGGGGCGCTAACCGTTCGCGATCACTGTTGAGTGATCAGGCCCGGAGTTATCTGGGCCACCACCGGAAAGTAGCCCGGGATTCTATCCAGAGAATGTGGAAAACCCCGGTAGCCAGCGCCATGACCTGGACAGTGATGGGGGTAGCTCTGGCCTTGCCGGTTGCCCTGCTGTTGCTGTTGACCAGCCTGCAGGGTGTGAGTGCAGGCTGGGAGAGCACGGCCAGGATTACCGCCTATCTGGCGATGGAACTGCCGGCGGAGGAAGCCCGGGGTATGGCCGCGGACATTGAAAGCGATGGGCGAGTGATATCGGTTCAGCTGGTCGAACGTGATCAGGCCCTGGCCGATTTTCGTGCCAGTTCGGGGCTGGACGAGGCGCTGGATTTCCTGGAAGAGAATCCTTTGCCGCATACGCTGCTGATTACACCCGAAGACAGCGCTCGCTCGGCAGAGGGCGTTCAGGCACTGGTGACGTTTGTCGAGAATATGAACGGTATCGATCAGGTCCAGGTCGACCTGGGCTGGCTGCAACGCCTGAACGCAATGACCGACATCCTTGCCCGCGCCGTCTGGGCGCTGGCTTTGTTGCTGGGGGCTGCGGTTATCCTGGTGATTGGTAACACGGTACGTCTGGCCATCGAGAACCGGCGGGATGAAATCCTCGTGGCAAAACTGGTGGGCGGAACCGATGCTTTCGTTCGTCGTCCGTTTCTTTACACCGGCGCCTGGTTCGGGCTCGGGGGTGGCCTGGTGGCGTGGTTACTGATTCAGGTGTCGCTCTGGTGGTTAAGCGGCCCGATCGAGCGTCTTGCCGGGCTGTATCGCAGTGAGTTTACCTTGCAGGGGCCGGGATTCGATGGCGCGTTGGCATTGATAATCGTAGCGATGCTGTTAGGCTGGCTGGGCGCCTGGGTTGCGGTGAGGCGTCATCTGGATGACATAGAGCCGGGCGATATTGCTGGAGGCTGATCCGGATCGCGGGAAAACCGTATTGAAAAAAGAGCCTTTTCTGACGTAGTTTGGTTTATAGAGAAGCAAAGGCGATCTTTCCAGATGTATGATTTTTAACGTTTTACTGGGGAGTTCGGGAACTAATTGAGTTCTTGGCGGTCTCATATTGAGTTGCTATATTTAAAGGCTGTCAGGTTCGGAGGTTAATGCATGGGTACGAGTTTACAGCTGGTTGACAGACTGGTTCCGGGTGCGAATCTCGAGTCGTATATTCAGGCGGCGAGTCGCATTCCTGTTCTCTCCGTTGATGAAGAGCGGGAACTGGCAGAACGGCTGCACTACCATGGCGATGTTGAGGCCGCGCGTCAGTTGGTACTGTCGCACCTGCGCTTTGTGATTCACATTGCTCGCAGCTATGCCGGCTACGGCCTGGCCCAGGCCGACCTGATCCAGGAAGGCAACGTTGGCCTGATGAAGGCCGTCAAGCGGTTTAATCCTGAGTATGG
>Ga0070729_10005943_pt1 | contig 12310 bp, 10 predicted proteins | sample tdDd472_FD_66725 | JGI IMG/M metagenome (GOLD analysis project Ga0070729, IMG submission 66725) | Marine sediment microbial communities from the Atlantic coast under amendment with organic carbon and nitrate - tdDd47.2 | ecosystem: Environmental > Aquatic > Marine > Coastal > Sediment | place...
GGCATCGCCCACGAGGTCGGCAATCCGCTCACGGCGATCATCGGCCTGCTCGAGCTGCTCGAGGACGCCGAGGACGCCGAGGAGCGCGACGATACGCAGGGGCGGATCCGGCGCGAGGTCGAGCGCATCCACGGCATCCTGCGTGAACTGCTCGACTACGCGCGCGTGCGAAGCGAGCCCGGCGCGTCGGTGGCGCTGCGTGAGCCCGTCGACGCTGCGGTGCGGCTCGCGTCGCATCACCGCCGCGCGCGGTCCGTGCGGGTCGACGTCGACCTGCCCGATGATCTGCCGGCGATCCACGTGCCCGAGAACCGGCTCGTGCAGGTCCTGCTGAACCTGCTGCTGAACGCGTCCGATGCGATGGATGGCCGGGGCCACGTGCGCATCTCGGCGCGCCGGATCGGTGACGGGCGGGTCGAGCTCGACGTGGTCGACGACGGCCCGGGCATCCCCGCCGAGGTGGTCGAACGCATCTTCGATCCGTTCTTCACCACCAAGGATCCCGGCGTCGGGACCGGGCTCGGCCTCGCGACGGCGGAGCGGATCATCGCCGAGTTCGGCGGCACGATCGCGGTCGACCCTGCATGGACGGACGGCGCCCGCTTCGTGCTTGAGCTGCCCTGTGACGCGCCTTCGGCTGACGTGGATCCGTCCACCGAACCCAGCGACGCGCCGACGGACGGATCCGACGGCGCGGACGAGGCGGGGCAGGGCGCCGGCGCCGACACTACGCCGGATCAGGACGACTTCGGGTCGCCGGGCACGCCGTCGGGGAAGTAGTCCTTCAGCTTGTACAGCAGCGCCCGGTGCGAGATCTCGAGCAGCTTCGCCGCCGCGGTCCGGTTGCCGCCGGTCTCTTCGAGCGCACGGCGGATGAGGATCGCCTCGAGGGTCTTCGTCGACTTCTTGATCGACAGTTCGTTGCTCATGAGCACGCCGCGCAGGTCGTCCGGGGTGTCACGCACGATGTCCGGCAGCGCCTCGACGCCGATGACCGCGGTGTCGCTCAGGACGACGGCGCGCTCGATGATGTTCTCGAGCTCGCGGACGTTGCCGGGCCAGCCGTAGTCGGTGAGCACCCGCATCGCCTGTGGCGACACGCCTTCGATGGGGGCGCCGGTGATCTCGATGTACCGCTCGGTGAAGTGCTCGACGAGCAGCGGGATGTCCTCGCGGCGTTCGCGCAGCGGGGGCAGGTGAATCGGCAGGACGTTGAGCCGGTAGTAGAGGTCTTCGCGAAAGAACCCCTCGCGCACGCGCTCGGACAGATCGTGGACCGAGGCGGCGATGACGCGGACGTCCACCGGCCGCGTTTTGCCTTCGCCGACGCGCCGGATCTCGTTCTCCTGCAGGACGCGCAGCAGCTTGACCTGCAGCGCGGTGGGCATGTCGCCGATCTCGTCGAGAAAGAGCGTGCCGCCGTTCGCTTCTTCGAAGAGCCCGATACGGTCGCGGTTCGCGTCGGTGAAGGCGCCGCGGACGTGCCCGAAGAGCTCGGACTCCAGCAGCGCCTCGGGGATCGCGCCGCAGTTCACGGCGACGAAGGGCTTGTCGGCGCGCGACGAGCGGGTGTGCAGCGCGCGGGCGACCATCTCCTTGCCGGTGCCGGACTCGCCGGACAGCAGCACGGTCGACCGGTAGTCGGCGACCTTGTCGATCGTGGCGAAGACCTTCTCCATCGCGGCGGATCGGGACACGATCCCGGCGAACCCACGGTCGCCGCGCGCGACGCGCTTGAGCTCGGCGTTCTCGGCGCGCAGACGGCGACGTTCGATCGCCTTCTGCAGCGTGAAGAGCAGCTCGTCGCGGCGGAACGGCTTCTCGATGAAGTCGGTGGCGCCGGCGTGGATGGCGGCGAGGGCGTCGTCCTTGTCCGCGTAGGCGCTCATCATGATGACGGTCGTCGACATGCGGCGTTCGCGGAGCTTCGCGAGCAGCTCGAGCCCGTCGCACTCGGGCATGCGGATGTCGCAGAGCGCGACGTCGTAGTCGCGGGCGTCGAGTCGTTCGAGGGCGTCGAGCCCGTGCTCGGCCGTGTCGACGCTGTACCCCGCGCGCTTGAGCATCACGGACGCGGTGTGGCGGATGTTCTCCTCGTCGTCGACGACAAGGACGTGGGCAGAAGACACGGGCGCCCCGGATCACAGGGAGGGATCGATGGCCCGGATCGTACCCGGTCGGGGGCGGATGCGCACCCCGCCCGCGGATCACGAGGCGTCAACGGGGTGCGAAAAGGTGCCGAACACGCCGCCCCGGACGGCAGGTTGTGTCGGGAAGCTGCTTTGAAACCGGCGACTTACGTGTCGCTGGCGTGCCCTCCGATTTCTTGACACCCTGAAGGCCTACGATAAGGTCGAGGTGCAAGTATCGCGCGGCAGCCTGCAAGGCGGAGTACGACCGATGGCGAAGGGCAAAAACCTTCTCGGGCTCGATATCGGAGCCAGCACGGTGAAGGCGTGCCTGTTGAAGGAGACGAAGAAGGGTCTCCAGCTGCAGGTATTCGACATGATCGAGCTCCCCGACGAGGCCATCGTCGAGGGCGCGGTCATGAACGCGGGCGTCATCGTCGACGCGTGTCGCGAGCTTTTGAGCCGCAACCGCATTCGACAGAAAGACTGCGCGCTCGCGGTCGCAGGGTATTCGGTCATCATCAAGAAGGTGACCCTGCCCCTGATGACGCCGGAAGAGCTGGACGAGTCGATCCAGTGGGAAGCGGAGCAGTACATTCCGTTCGACATCAACGACGTGTACCTGGACACGGAGATTCTGAGCTCGCGCGCTGCGCAGGGTCAGATGGACGTGCTCCTGGTGGCGGCGAAGAAGGAGACCGTGAATGACTTCACGACCGTCGCGAAAGAAGCGGGCCTCAACCCGCGCGTGATGGACGTGGAGGCGGCGTCGCTTCAGAACATGTTCGAGGTGAACTACGGGCTGGCAGAGGGCGACACGGTCGTCCTCATCGATGTCGGCGCGTCGGTGACCAACATCAACGTGCTGTCGGACGGGGTGACGACGTTCACCCGCGACATCGCGATGGCGGGCAACCTGTTCACCGAAGAGATCCAGAAGCAGCTCAACATCACCTACGAGGAGGCCGAGGCCTACAAGCGCGGCGGTGCAGCCGGCGCGTCGGACTCGGTGATCCCCGAAGAGGTGGAGCGCGTCCTCGGTCAGGTGTCCGAATCGATCGCGGCAGAGGTCCAGCGCTCGCTGGACTTCTACGCGGCGACGAGCGCCGAATCGATGTTCTCGCGGATCTACCTGTCCGGCGGCAGCGCGCGGATCCCGGCTCTGGGCCGGACGATCTCGCGCACCTGCGGCGTGCCGGTCGAGCTGGTGAATCCGTTCGCTGCGATCGCGTATGACGCGCGGTCGTTCACTCCCGACTTCCTCGAGCAGGTGGCGCCCAGTGCCGGTGTCGCCGTCGGGCTCGCCCTGCGTCGGAGCCACGAGTCATGATCCGCATCAACCTGCTGCCCGTAGGCAGCGAACGAAAGCGGCAGTCGGGGCAGCAGCAGCTCCTCCTCGGATTGATCCTCGTGATCATCGAGGTGGTCGTGCTCTTCTTCGTCTACTCCAACCAGAACGAGCAGTACCAGGAGCTGTTCACCCAGGCCGAGGAACTCCAGGCCGAAGTGAACCGGCTGAACCAGCAGAGCGCCGAGATCGACTCGTTGAACGCTCAGAAGGAACAGCTGCAGAACCTGGGTACGATCCTCGAGACCCTCGAAGCGAACCGTGCTGGCCCGGTGCAGGTGCTGGACGAGCTGAAGATCATGCTCAACCGGCCCCAGAACCAGCTGCAGGAGATCAGCCTCGAGCAGCTCGGCTGGGACATCACGTGGGAGCCGGCCAACCTCTGGCTGACCAGCTTCGACGAAGAAGGAGGCGCCGTGGATGTCAGCGGCACGGCCCGGGACATCGACGACATCGCCGAATTCAACGTCCGGCTCGCGAGCTCGCCGTACTTCTCGAACGTGCGGCTCAACAGCACCCAGGCGCGTAGCGACAACAACCTCGGGCCGGTCGTCGACTTCGACCTGACCGCCCGCGTGAACTACGCGCTCGTCGGCGACGACGGCTGAGGAGGACCCGATGAACGACTTTCTCGACCAGTTCGATCAGGTCCCGGCCTCGCAGAAGCTGCTCTTGCTGCTGCTGCTGGTCGCCGGCCTCTTCGTCGCGTTCTATCTGCTCGTGTACAGCACGACGCAGGAGAAGATTCAGACCGAGACGACCCGTCTGCAGGAGCTGAATCAGAACCGCGCCGAGCTCGTGGCCAACGCGGACGACGTGGACCGGCTCCGGTCCGAGATCGAAGAGCTCTGCCGTCGGCAGGAGACCTTCGTCGAGCGGCTCCCGCCGAGCGCCGAGGTGCCCTCGCTGCTGCAGTCGATCCACCAGCAGGCCCGCTTCGTCGGCCTCGAGATCCAGCGCTTCTCGCGCGAGGATGACGTGCCGGACGTGAACTACACCCGCATCCCTGTCGAGATGCAGGTGACCGGGACGTACGACCAGGTGGCCGACTTCTTCTACTTCCTCGGTCAGCAGCAGCGGATCGTGAACGTGTCGGACATCTCCATGGGGATGCCGGCCGGTCCGCAGTGGATCGTGATCGGGGACGACGAGATTCCCGAACACATGCGTGAAGCGGCGCGGCTTGGACCGCCGCAGCTGAACGTGTCGTACGAAATCTCGACGTACTACGCCAACGCGGCGAGCTTCGGAGGGAACGAGGCATGCGCGAACTACTGACCCGCATCGTCGCTCCGGCGCTGCTCGTCGCGGGGCTCGCCTCGCTTGCTGCCTGCGACAGCGGTGGCGACACGGGCATGCCCGAGCCGATCGCCCCCGAACGCGGCGCGGCTCCGGCCGCAGCACCGGCGGCGCCCGCCGCCACCGGTGAAGCCGAGGCCGAGCCCGTCTCGTCGCGTGCCGAGATCGTGCGACACGACTTCTCGTCGCAGTCGCGTGACCCGTTCACGCCGCCGCGTCCCGAGCAGGGCGTCGTCCGAGACGACATCGACATCGCCGTCGACTGCGACCTGTCCGAGGACCCGCTGGGCGAGACCGAGGTCGACGACCTCTCGCTCATCGGCCTGATCACCGGTACCGCCGTACCTCGTGCGATGTTCTCGTCGTCCGGCATGAACGGCCGCGCGATCATCGTGACCGAGGGCGCCCGAGTCGGCCCGAATTGCTCGCAGTTCATCAGCGACATCCGCGACAACGAGGTCGTGGTGACGCAGCGCTCTGCTGGCGGTGAAGAGATGCGCACCGAAACCTCGGTGATGCTGAATACCGAACGTGTCGAAGCCGAATTTCTGCCTCTTCGGTGACTGAAATTTGCGCGGCGGGCTCTCGCCGGTTGAAATGAGAGCACGCATCCGAACCACGCTCCGATCGCTCCACGCGGAGCTGGACCCACGGAGACTCCGCATGAATCCGATTGTTCGACATCTGCTGCCCGCCGGGCTTCTCGTTGCCGCTCTGGCGACGCCCGCCGCCGCGCAGGACGCGACGAACCACGTGAGTGGTCTGACGGTCGAAGAGGCCGAAGCCCACACGGTGATTCGCATCGACGGCGACGCGCACCCGACGTACTCGGTGTACCAGCTGCCCAATCCGCGGCGGCTGTTCATCGACATCGCGGACAGCACGCTCGCGTCGACAGACGCCGAGGTGGACGTCGACAACGGCGTCGTCTCGCGCGTCGCGGCCGTCGAGTACGAAGACGGCGTCGCGACGGTGACCCGCGTGGTCGTCGGCTTCGACACCGCTGCGCACTACGACGTGGTGAGCGAGGGCGACGATCTCGTCGTGACGATCGATGGGGCCGAGCGCCGCGCGTTCTTCGCGTCGACGCCGGAGTCCCCCGCCGAGTTCGCGCGTCTCGAGGTGGAGCTCGAGGCCAGCCAGAGCCGTCTCTCGGCGCTGAACGACGCGCTCTCGGATGCCGAGGGCCGTGCGTCCGACGCCGAAGCCGAGATTCTTCGCGAGCAGCTCGCCCGCGAAGAAGCGGAGCAGGCACGCCTCGCCGAGGTGGCTGCCCGTCACGACGCCGAGGCTCGCGCCGACGCGCTGGAAGGGGAGCTTACGCAGCGGGAATCCGAGCTGGCTCGCCTCGCCGCCGAGCGTGAAGCTGCGCTGACCCGCATCTCCGAGCTCGAAGACAACGTGACCGACGCGTCCGACGCGCTCGCCAGCCAGGAAGCCGAGGTCGAGCGCCTCGAGGGCCTGCGCGCCGAGCTCGACGACCGCATCGCGGCGGCTCGCACCGCCAACGCCAACACCGAAGCCCTCGAAGCCGAGCGCGACGCCGCGACGTCCGAGCTGAACGCCCTCGCGGGCGAGCTCGACTCGATGCGCGCCATCGCCGAAGCGAACGCCGGCGCACTCGAGCAGGCCCGCGCCGAAGCGCGCGCCGCCCAGTCGGCCCAGCACGACCTCGCCGTGCAGCAGCAGGCGCTGACCGCCGAACTCGACGCCGCCGAAGCCGCGCGCGCCGAGCAGGCCGAGGTCATTGCCTCACAGCAGGCACAGCTCGACGCCCTGACCGCCGAGCGTGACCAGGCCGTGCAGCGTGCGACCTCCGTCGAAGAGCTGCAGCAGCGGTGGGAGGCCACGTCCAACGAGATCCGCGACGTCCGCTTCGAGCACGTCGATGGTGTCGACCGCGTCGTCATCGAAGTGGACGCCGGTGTCGAGTTCGCCTCGGCGCCGTGGGCCGACGGCCGCGCCGCGATCACCTTCTCGGACGCCGTCCTGCCCGACGCCCTGCGCCGCACCCTCGACACGCAGGCCTTCGACGGCCCGGTCGCCTTCGTCTCGAGCTACGCCGACGCGGACGGCACCGTGCACGTCGTCGCCGACCTGCAGAACGCCGCGTCCGAGCTGCTTCGCCAGGAAGGCGGCCAGCTGGTGTGGGAGTTCACCGAGACCTCGGCGCTTGCCGCGGACGAGATGAGCGCGATGCCGCTTGCGAACGCGCCGACGCCGGTCGCCGACACCTGGTCGACGGGCCTGACGAGCTACGGCCCCGGTTCCTACACGATGACGACGGGCGGCGGCTCGAGCTCGCCGTTCCAGCAGCGGCCGGTGATGACGCGCAAGCGCATCACGATCGACCTCCGCGACGCCGACATCCAGAACGTGCTGCGCCTCATCGCCGACGAAGGCAACATCAACGTGGTCGCCAGCGACGACGTGAATGGCACCGTCACCCTGCGCCTGCGCAGCGTGCCGCTCGACGAGGCGCTGTCCATCATCCTGCGCTCGAACGGCCTCGGCTGGGAGCAGGAAGGCAACATCATTCGCGTCGCGCCGATGTCCGTGTTCGAAGAGGAGTACGAGCGTGACCTGCAGCGCATGGCCGACGCCTTCGGCCTCGAGCCGCTCCAGGTGCGCCTCGTGCCGGTGAACTACGCCAGCGCCGAGGAGCTTTCCAACCTCGTGGGCAACGTGCTCTCGTCGCGCGGCTCGGTTGCTGTCGACTCGCGCAACAACACGCTCGTCGTGACCGACATCAACGCGCACCTCGAGACCGCGCAGGAGCTCGTACAGCAGCTCGACAGCCAGACGCCGCAGATTCTCATCGAGGCGCGCATCGTCGAGACGAACGACCAGTTCCGTCGTCAGCTCGGTATCCAGTGGGGTGGTGACTACGTCGCTGACCAGTCGCTGGGCAACGCGACCGGTCTGCTCTTCCCGTCGACGATCGGCATCGCCGGTGGCGCGACGGACGGCCAGACGCCGACCGCGGGTGGCTCGGCGCAGCCGAACTACGCGGTCAATCTGCCGGCGCCGGCCGGTACCGGTACCGGTGGTGCCATCGGCTTCACGTTCGGCAACCTGTCGGGCTCGTTCAACCTGAACGTCCGCCTGTCGGCCGCCGAGACGCAGGGTTCGGCGAAGGTCATCTCCGCGCCGCGCATCATGACGCTCGACAACGAGTCCGCCACGATCACCTCGGGTGTATCGATCCCGGTGTCGGTGGTCTCGGCCGCCGGTGCGCAGACGGTGTTCTTCGACGCCTCGCTGACGCTGAACGTCACGCCGCGCGTCACGCCGGACGGCAACATCTTCCTCGAGGTGCAGGTGTCGAAGAACGAGCCCGACTTCGAGAACACCGGCTCGCGCGGCGACCCGTCGATCATCCGCCGCGAGGCACAGACCCAGCTGCTCGTCCGCGACGGCGACACGACGGTCATCGGTGGCATCTTCCAGCGCAACACCGGTTTCTCGACCGACCGCGTGCCCTTCTTCGGCAGCCTGCCGGTCATCGGGCCGCTGTTCCGCAACTCGTCCCGCACGGATGTCCGCAACGAGCTGCTCGTGTTCATCACGCCGCGCATCGTGAACCGCGACCTGTCGATCGACACGCTCACCGACAGCAGCGACATCCAGATGCTCGAGGACAACGACTGACCATGTCGCACCCCGGGGTCACCACGACGGGGATCCGCGTGGTGCTCGTGGGGTCCATGGCGGCTGGCAAGTCCACGGTCGGCCGAGCCCTCGCGCAGCACCTGCACATGCCCTTCGTCGATACCGACACCGCGATCGAGCGCGCCACCGGCGCCTCGGTCGCGTCGCTTTTCGCAGACCGCGGCGAGGCCGGGTTTCGCGCCGTCGAGCGCGACGTCTGCCTCGCCGAGCTGGCCGCCCCCGAGCCGCGGGTGATCGCGTTCGGTGGCGGCGCGTTCGAGAACGCGGACGTCCGCGCGCGGTGTGCGCACGACGACGTGCTCACGGTCTGGCTGCAGGTGTCGCTCGATGTGGCGCTCGAACGGGCGACGGCGGACCCCACGCCGCGTCCGATGCTCGCGGTCGCCGATCCGCGGGCGCGGCTCGCCGCGCTGAACGCCCGCCGAGCGGCGGCGTGGTCGACGGCGGACCTGATCCTCAACGCGTCGGACGCCCCGGTGGCGTCGGTCGTGGCGCAGATCGCGGGGGCGCTCGATGGCTGACATCGTCGTGCAGCACGCGCTCGGTGCGTACCCGGTCCACGTCCTGCGCGGTTCGGCGACGCGGATCGCCGCGGCTGTCGACGCTGCGGCGCCGACCGGGCGGCTCGTCGTCGTCTCCGACGACACCGTCGCCGCGCTGTACGCCGGCCCGCTCGCCGAGGCCCTGCGTACGACCGCCGGTCGTGACGTCCGTGTCGTCACCTTCGCGGCGGGTGAGGCGAGCAAGTCGCTCGATACGGCGCGCACGCTCTGGTCGGCCCTCTTCGACGCGCCGTTCGATCGCGGCGACGTGATCGTCGCGCTCGGCGGCGGTGTGACCGGCGACCTCGCCGGATTCGTGGCGGCGACGGCGATGCGCGGTGTGCGCTTCGTGCAGGTGCCGACGACCGTGCTCGCGATGTCGGACGCCGCGATCGGTGGCAAGACCGGGGTCAACGTGCCCCAGGGCAAGAACCTGGTCGGCGCGTTTCATGCGCCCGAAGCCGTCGTCGCGTGGATCGACACCCTGCAGACCCTGAGCGAGCGCGAACGGCGATCCGGGCTGGCCGAGATCATCAAGTCCGCGTGGATCGAGGGCCCCGATGCGGTCGACCAGGTCGCTCGGGACGCGGCGGCCATGGCCGGCGGCGATCTCGACGCGCTCGAGCGTGGGGTCGACATCGCCGCACGGCTCAAGGCACGGATCGTCACCGAAGACGAACGCGAGGGCGGGCGGCGTCGGTTGCTCAATCTCGGTCACACTTTCGGTCACGCCATCGAGACGTCGACCGGATACGGGACGTGGACGCACGGCGAGGCTGTCGCTGCGGGCATGATCCTTGCCGCCCGCGCGTCCGAGGCGTTCGGGTTCGCGGACGCCTCGTTCGAGCGGCAAATGCGAACGATCGTCGAGGCTTGTGGATTGCCCGTCGAGCCGCCGGACCTGGCGATCGACGAGTGGCTCGACCCGATGCTTCGCGACAAGAAGCGGTCCGGGGATGGGGTGCGCCTCGTTCTTGGCCGAAGAGCAGGCGAAATATTTGATCAGCACGTCGAATACGTGCACCTTCGATCGTGGCTGGCTCGCAACCGCGTAGCCGCCCCCGACTGACGTACCTCCGTCGTCACCCTGGAGCCGCAGATGCGCGCACATGTTCTTCGTTTCGGGTGCCTGATCGCAGCGGCGTGGCTTCTGTCCGCCTGCGCGGAAGACACCCCTGAGATCTACATCCTGCAGAACGCGTCGACGGACGACGACTGCGAGCCGTCGACGGCCGCGGACGTCTTCGTGTCGCGCGGTACGCTCGACCTCTTCGTGACGAACCAGTACGTGATGTTCCCGCTCGCGCGGAACAGCATGGTTCCGTCCGAGGACGTGTCGTTCGGTGCGGCCGGTGGTGCGGCCGGTGGCGGCCTCGAAGGCAACGAGTGGGAAGCGAACACCGTGACGCTTCGCCGTGCTCGCGTGGAGTTCGACGCTCCCGCCGCGCTCGGTGTCCCGCTGCCGTCGGACTTCGAGATTCCGATCTCGGGCAGCATCAACCCCGCAGACGAAGCCGCCGTCGGCCTGCAGGTCGTGACGCCGTCGATCGGCAACGCGCTCGCCGCGTCGCCGCTACTGCAGGCGTCGTCGAGCTCGGTGACGATGCTCGTGCGCATCAAGTTCTTCGGTGTGACCGGCGCCGGTCGTGAGGTGGACTCGAACGAGTTCGTCTTCCCGATCGAGCTCTGCTTCGGCTGCCTGCTCGATGTTCCGCCGGAGGCGATCGACCCCGCGTTCCCGACCCCGAACTGCCGGGTGTTCGACGAGTTCGACTCGAACACGGTCACCGACCAGTGCTTCATCGGTCAGGACCAGCCGGTCGACTGCCGCCTGATCTGCCCGCTCGTGTCCGACGAGGACCCGACCGGCATCTGCCAGCCGCTCTGATCCCCCTGCGGGTCGAGTGACCGAACGCGTCCGCGCTGCGGGCGCGTTCGCTGGTTTTTGCGCCTCTCACGACGAAGCACCGTGCGCCAGACACGCCTTCGGCGTGCGTGCGCGGTCTCACGCCCCTACGAGCAGGGCGCCACCGACGATCATGACCCCGACGGCCACGATGCGCCGCGGCGGGATGCGTTCGTCGAACGCCAGCCGACCGATGACGAGGGCCATCGTCATGCCGACGGCACGCTTGATGGCCTCGACGAGGCTGACCAGCGTCCACTGAAACGCGACGAGCTGCAGGGCGAGCGCAGCGGTGCCGCAGGCCGTCGCGGCGACCCACAGCCCCGGGGCGCGTCGGATGGCCTTCAGCTCGCCCAGCCGCTTGCGGGCCCCGAGCCAGACGAGCAGCGAGAGCGCGATCCCGGCGCAGAGGACGAACCCGTGCACCGACTCCGTACTCGCGGCGGTGGCGGCCTTGTCGAGCACCGCCGATGCGGACCAGAGCACGGCGACCAGCGCCATCCACGGCGCGCCGGGCTCGCGACGCCACGCGCGCAGCAGGGCAAGCGGCCCCTCGCCCTCGGGGGCCTGGAGGCCGAGCGCGCCGAGGACGATCGCCACGAGGCCGACGGTCTGCTGCAGCGTCGGGGATTCGCCGAGCAGCACGACGCCGACCACGGCCGAGAACACCGGCGTGAGCGAGAGGAGCGGGATCGTCACGCTCAGCGGCGACTTCTGCACGGCGGTGAGGAACGCCACGTTGGCCACGACGTTCAACGCCACCGTCGCGGCGGCGGGCGCGAGGTAGTCGGGCCCGGGCAGGGGGGCGCCGTCGACGGCCATCCAGATCCCGAACGGCACGAGCTGGCCGACCATGAGCCAGACGACGAGGGGCATCGGATCGAGCACGCCGGTCAGGCGCTTTCGGGTCGCGTCGAAGCCCGCCCACGCGAGGCTGCTGCCGAGGATGACGGTGAGGGTGAGAGCCGAGATCGCCATGGACGGACGCCGGGGTTCGCGGTCGCCGGGGCGCGACGACCGACGGGAGCCCTGGGCCCCTTGACGTCCCGCGTCAAGCTGTCCAGCATGCACGGACGCCAGTCGGTGTGCTGGCGCAACGCCACCATGGCTTCGACCGGTCCCGTCCGAACGTGCACGCGCCCGACGACCCTGAACACGTCGCAATCTCGAGGGCAGCTGCCGCCGCCGCGGACCTCTCCCGAACGACTCTGGAATCCCGAGCGGAGCGATGAGCTACGACTTCGGTCCCGACCGCCAACTCGTCGAAGATCAGTACCGTCGGTACGCTGCAAGCCCTGCGTCGGTCGACGCGCGCTGGCAGGACTACTTTGCGTCGCTGCCGAGCGAAGCAGTCGATCAGCTGAAGGAGGCCACGCGGCCGCCTTCGGATGGCTCGGCCGCCGCACGCGGTGTC
>Ga0070729_10005946_pt1 | contig 12308 bp, 10 predicted proteins | sample tdDd472_FD_66725 | JGI IMG/M metagenome (GOLD analysis project Ga0070729, IMG submission 66725) | Marine sediment microbial communities from the Atlantic coast under amendment with organic carbon and nitrate - tdDd47.2 | ecosystem: Environmental > Aquatic > Marine > Coastal > Sediment | place...
CAGGCGCGCATGACCTCGCCCGCGTCCTCGAGCGCGAATACGGTCGGGCCGAACAGGATTTCGGGACCGACCGGATGCAGGCGGAACTCGAATGCCGTGGCGACGCCGAAATTACCGCCACCGCCCCGCAATGCCCAAAACAGGTCCGGGGCATCGTCGGCGCTGGCGCGGAAATGACTGCCGTCGGCCAATACCCCCTCGACCGCGAGAAGGTTGTCAACGCTCAATCCGTGAAGCCGAGCCAGCCAGCCGAATCCGCCACCCAGAGTCAACCCGCCGACGCCGGTATCGGAGACGACCCCGGCCGGAACCGCGAGACCGTGAGTCTGGCAGGCCCGATCGAGATCGGCGAGTATCGCCCCGCCCTCGACCCGCGCGACCCGCTTGCCCGGATCGACGGACACCTTGCGCATACCCGAAAGATCGACCATCAGCGCGCGATCGCGGACGGCGCTGCCGGCGATGTTGTGGCCGCCTCCCCTGACCGACACGGGAACGCCCGCCGCCGCTGCCGAGCGAACCGCAACCGCAACGTCTTCCGTGTTCCGACATTGCACGATGGCGACCGGCCTTTCATCGATCATCGCATTCCAGACTTTGCGGGCCTCGTCATACCCGTCGTCGCCGGGCAGCAAGGTTGGCACACCCGGAATCCGCCCTATCGCTTCGGATTGCCGCGAACCCGTCATTTCTTCCCTCCGTAAGGATTTCGACCGATGCGGAAAGGCTGGACCAGAAAAACAGCTGAAACCACTCACAAATCTGGAGCGCTCCAGAATATGGAGTTGCCATGGAATCGCCAACGCGGGATGCTTCCCTATGCGTTCTATAGGACGGGAGACCGAGCCGATGCGAAACAAGGGATATGGCCAATATTGTCCCCTCGCGCTTGCAGCCGAACTGCTATGCGAGCGCTGGACGCTGCTGGTCGTCAGCCGGTTGATCGACGGCTGCCGGCGGTTCAACGAAATCCATCGCGGCGTACCGAAAATTTCTCCGACGCTCCTCAAACAGCGCCTCGACCAACTGGAACATGCGGGACTTTGCTACCGCTCACCGATCAGCGGCGGCCACGGGCATGAGTATCTCCTGACCGAAGCGGGAAAGGAGCTCGAACCGATCGTCATGAGTCTGGCCGTCTGGGGTCAGAGGTGGTCGCGCGACCTCGAGAACGACGATCTCGATCCCGCGTTCCTGGCCTGGAGCATGCACACGCGAATGAATGTCGACGCGATGCCCGACGCCCGAACCGTGCTCGCGTTCGAGTTCTCGGGCACCTATGCGGAATGCCGGCTGTTTTGGCTCGTGGTCGAGGACCAGCGGGTCGACATGTGCCTCAAATATCCCGGATACGATGTCGACGTCACCATCCGGGCGGATATTCGGCACTTTGTCGAAGCGTGGCGAGGGTTTCGCGATCTGCGCAGCGAAATCGCCAGCGGCCGCATCGAAATAGAGGGTCCGACCGAATATCGGCGCGCCCTGCCCGACTGGCTGCTCGGGAGCGCGCTCGGGTCGTTCGAACGCCTTCGCAGCGGACCGGAACAGAATCTCTACAACGCGAACCATCCGGTCGCCGCCGAATAGGTGCGGGACTTCGCCGCCGTTCCCGACATTATGATCGGTCGCCTAATGCGCCTCGTCCCAGTTCTGCGCGGCGCGGGCGTCGACGACCAGCGGGACAGACAAAGACACCGCCGGGTGCGGCGCCTCCTCCATTATCTTCGAGACCACCGGAATCGTCGCCTCGACCTCGTCGTCGGGCACCTCGAAGATCAGTTCGTCATGCACCTGCAGCAGCATGCGGGCGGATAGCCCCGCCGCCTCCAGCGCCGCGTCCATGCGCACCATGGCGCGGCGGATGATGTCTGCGGCGGAGCCCTGGATCGGCGCGTTGATCGCCGCCCGTTCCTGGAAGGCTCGCATGTTCGGGTTCTTGTCGTTGATCGAGGGGTAATGCGCCCGGCGGCCGAACACGGTTTCGACATAGCCGTTGGCGCGGCAGAAGGTCTTGGTGTTCTCCATGTAGGTCTGGATGCCGGGGAAGCGCTCGAAATAGGTCGAGATGTAGTTCCGCGCCTCTTCGCGACCGATGCCGAGCTGGTTGGCGAGGCCGAAGGCGGAGATGCCGTAGATGATGCCGAAATTGATCGCCTTGGCGCGGCGACGGACCATCGGGTCCATGCCCTCGATCGGCACGCCGAACATCTCGCTCGCGGTCATGGCGTGAATGTCGAGCCCGTCGGCGAAGGCCTGGCGGAGCTGCGGGATGTCGGCCATGTGGGCGAGCACCCGGAGTTCGATCTGGCTGTAGTCGGCCGAGAGCAGCTTGTGGCCGGAGGGCGCGACGAAGGCCTTGCGGATCTTGCGGCCTTCCTCGGTGCGAACCGGAATGTTCTGCAGGTTGGGATCGGACGAGCTCAGCCGCCCGGTGGTGGTCGAAGCGAGCGAATAGGAGGTATGGACCCGCTTGGTCACAGGGTTGATGAAGGTCGGCAGCGCGTCGGTATAGGTGGATTTCAGCTTGGTGAGCTGGCGCCATTCGACGATGCGGCGCGGCAGCGGGTGGCCCTCGGCTGCGAGGTCCTCGAGCACCTGGGCGGAGGTCGACCAGGCGCCCGTCTTGGTCTTCTTGCCGCCGGGAAGCCCCATCCTGCCGAACAGGATGTCGCCGAGCTGCTTGGGCGAGCCGATATTGAACGGCTCGCCGGCGAGTTCGTGGATCTCCGCTTCCAGCGCCGCCGCTCCTTGCGCGAAATCGCCCGAAAGCCGCGAGAGCATTTGCCGGTCGACCTGGATGCCGCGCGCCTCCATCGCCGCGAGCACCGGCACCATCGGCCGTTCGAGACGTTCGTAGACAGTGGTCAGTTGCTCGGCCGGCAGCCGCGGCTTGAGCACCATCCAAAGGCGCAGGGTGACATCGGCGTCCTCCGCCGCGTAGCGGGTGGCGGGCTCGATCTCGACCCGGTCGAAGGTGATTTGCGACTTGCCCGAGCCGGCGACCTGCTTGAAGGGGATCGGCTGGTAGTCGAACCAGCGCATGGCGAGCTCGTCCATACCGTTGCCGCCGCGGCCGGCGTCGAGCGCGTAGGAGAGCAGCATGGTGTCGTCGAACGGGGCGACATGGATGTCGTAGCGGCTCAGGAGCAGGTAGTCGTATTTGAGGTTCTGCGCGATCTTCAGTACCGCCGGGTGCTCGAGCAGCGGCTTGAGCCGGCCGAGCGCCGCGTCGAGATCGATCTGGCCTTCGACCAGGCCGTCGCCGGACAGGAGATCGCCCTCGTGGCGATGCTGCAGCGGGATGTAGCAGGCCTTGCCCGGCGCGGTTGCGAGCGAGACGCCGACGAGGTCGGCCTGTATGGCGTCGAGCGAGGTGGTCTCGGTGTCGACCGACACGTAGCCGGTCTCGATCGCTTCCGCGATCCATTCGTCGAGCCGTTCGAGGCTGGTGACGGTCTCGTATTTCGACGGATCGATCTCGAGCTTGCGGACCGCCTCGGCGACGGCTTCGGCGAGCGCCGTGGGCGTATGGACGCCCGATGCGGTGGCCGGGGTGCCGGCGGAGGCGGTGGAGGATGCCTCTCCGGATTCGGCGGTCTCGGCTTCCGCGCCTTCCGGCGGCCAGTGGGCGATGGCGACCGGCGCGGCGTCGACCGCGTCGAGATCGGTCTCGGTGACCTCGGCGACCCGGCGGGTCAGGGTCGAGAATTCCATGGTCTTGAGGAAGCCGATGGCGCGCTTGCCGTCGGCCGGCCGCACGCCAAACGTATCGAGCTCGACCTCGACCGGCACGTCCTGCTTGAGCTCGACCAGTTCCCGGCTGAGCCGCGCCTGGTCGGCGAAGGCGATCAGGTTCTCACGGCGCTTGTTCTGCTTGATCTCGGCGGCGTGGGCCAGCAGGTTCTCGAGATCGCCGTATTCGGTGATGAGCTGCGCGGCCGTCTTGACGCCGATGCCCGGAACGCCGGGGACGTTGTCGACGGAATCGCCGGCGAGCGCCTGCACGTCGACCACCTTCTCCGGCTGGACGCCGAACTTCTCGACCACGCCGTCGGCGTCGATGCGCTTGTTCTTCATGGTGTCGAGCATGATGACGCCGGGCTCGACGAGCTGCATCAGGTCCTTGTCGGAGCCGATGATGGTGACGTCGGCGCCGGCCGCGACCGCCTGTCTGGTGTAGGTGGCGATGAGGTCGTCGGCCTCGTAGCCCAGTTGCTCGACGGCCGGCACCGAGAACGCCTCCACCGCCTGTTTGATCAAGCCGAATTGCGGCCGGAGATCCTCCGGCGGCTCCGGCCGGTGGGCCTTGTACTGGTCGTAGATCTGGTTGCGGAAGGTCTTGGAGCTTGCGTCGAAGATCACCGCCAGATGGGTCGGCGTCACCCCGGCCGCCGTCTCGTCGGCGTCGCGCAGCAGCTTCCACAGCATGTTGCAGAAGCCGGACACCGCGCCAACCGGCAGCTTGTCCGACTTGCGGGTGAGCGGCGGCAGCGCGTGATAGGCGCGGAAGATGTAGGAGGAGCCGTCGACCAGGAACAGGTGGTCGCCGGCCTTGATCGGTCTGGATTCGGTTTTCTCGGCGGTCATGGGGCGGACTATGCCCGCATATTCGAAAGAGGGAAAGGGAAGATGCGGCGGCAGCCCGGTCCCGTTCAGGGGCTGCCGGAGGCGTGCGGTTTTTCCTTCCCGCCGGGGCGGAAGATGCCGCGGAAGATGACCGGTATGATCGACATGATCAGCACCAGCCGCAGCAGGTGGTGGGTCGCCACGTAGCCGACATCGGCCTGCAGCGTCATGGCGATCAGTGCTGTCTCCGCCTGCCCGCCGGGCGCGAAGGCGAGTAGCGTGGAGAGGAGATCGAAATCGGTCAGGTGGGTGACCGCGAAGGCGGTGAGGGTCACCGCGCCGCCGAGGATGACGAGCTGGCCGAGGCCCATCAGGAACAGCCGCGCCATGCTGGCGGTGCCGTAGCCTATGAACACCGCGCCGACACTGGTGCCGAGGATCCACTGGGCGAGGTTGAGGACCTCGTTGGGCGGTCCGCGTCCGATCAGGCCGGCGAGCGAGCAAAGCGCCGCGGCGACCATCGGCCCGATGATGCTGGCGCCCGACAGTCTGAGGACCTTGAACACCCACCAGCCGGCCGTGGCGACCAGTACCATCAGCACAAGTTGCGTGACCGGCGTGTCGGCCAGCATCGGCATGATCCGGGTGCGGGCGCCGATATCGACGCCGGTGAGCCAGGTGGCGAGGAACGGCATGGTGTAGACCAGCGCGATGACCCGCATGCCGTGGATCAGCGCGATGCGGCGGATGTCGGCCCCCATGTCCTCGCCGAGCAGGATCAGTTCGGCGATGCCGCCGGGCATGGCGCAGAGGAAGGCGGTGGGGCTGTCGAAGCGGAACAGGGTGCGGAAATAGATCCAGCCGAGGCCGCCGGTGGCGGCGACGAAGGGAACGAGGAAGACCAGGCTGACGGCGTACTGGCCGATCTGGGCGAGCATCGCCGGGACGAAGGCGGTACCGATGGCGAGGCCGACGGCGGCGCGGACCGGATTGAGCAGCACCCGCGGCGGCCGGGCCAGCGGCAGGCGCGGAATGCGCGAGACGGCGACGACGCCGAAGATCGAGCCGAGGATCCAGGGTAGCGGCAGGCGGAAATGCAGGAACAGGAACCCGCCCACGGCCCCGGCCAGTAAGGTCAAACCCGCCGGCAGGGCGGCGCGCAGGCGTTCGGTCGTCGTCACGGTTTCGCTCTGCCCGCGTAACGGTGGAAACGGAGCGGTTGCGCGCGGACCGCACGGTTCGGCGGCGTGGCAGTCATCAACATCCTTTCCGGCGGGTGGGTGCCGGGACAGCACCCGCCCGACCGGAATGGCAGAAAGCGCTCGATTGCACAAGGTTCAGGAGATGGGAGACGACGGCGATATGGCCGGCGCAAACGAGTTGGGCGAGGCCGATGCAAGCGCATCCGCCTCGCCCGGCGCACCCCCAGCCAATCGGAATCCCGGACGGGACTCACGATCCCCCTTAGGCGGCGCACTCCAGCAGCATCAGGCCCGATCCGGTGTTGGAGATCGGGATATGATAATTCTTGTGCTTCAGGGTCACGGTCTCCGACAGGGCGCCGCGCATCATCAGCCACATGATGAACTCGGTCCCTTGCGCGCCGGCCTCGCGGACGAGGTCGAGGGAGGAGAATTTCGTCAGCTCCTCCGGAGAGTCGACGATCTTGTCCATACACATCAGGTCGAAGGTCTTGTTGATGAAGCCGGCCCGTTCGCCGTCGAGCTGGTGCGACATGCCGCCGGTGCCCAGCACCACGACCTTGATGTCCTCCGGCCAGGAGGCGACGGCGCGGCCGATGGCCTGACCCATCTTGTAGCAGCGGGCCGGCTGCGGGATCGGATGCTGCACCGTGTTGACCGCTACCGGGATCGTCCTCGGCATGTTCTTGCGGTCGGGCCAGAACAGCTGCATCGGCACACAGAACCCGTGATCGACCGCCATCTCCTGGCAGGTGCACAGGTCGAACTCCTCGGCCGACAGGGACTCGATAATGTGCCACGACAGCGCCGGATCGCCAGGGAACGGCGGAATGGTCGGGATGCCCCAGCCTTCGTCGCGGTTGCGGTATTCCGGCGCCGCGCCGATGGCGAAGGCCGGCATCTTGTCGAGGAAGAAGTTGAGCCCGTGATCGTTGTAGATGACGATCGCCACGTCGGGCTTCTTCTCCTGCAGCCAGTCGCGGACCGGCGGATAGCCGTCGAAGAACGGCTTCCAGTAGGGATCCTCGAAGGTCTCCCTGGCGATGGCGCCGCCGATCGCCGGAATGTGCGAGGTGGTCAGGCCACCGATGATCTTCGCCATGGTCACTCTCCCGCCCTGACGAGCATTTCCTTGAAGTCGTCCACCGACATGCCGGTCTGCTGCGCGCCCACGTCCTGGACGGTGAGGCCGAAAATGCCGGCGAACTTGGCGAGGTAGTAGATGTTGCCGCCCGCTCGGATCATCGCCAGCACGTTGCGGTCGCGCATCGCCTGCTTCTGCTCCTCGTCGAGGCCGAACTTCGCGTAATAGGCCTCCTCGTCGGCCCTGAACTCGTCGCGCGCCGCCTTCTCGTTGAACGAGTAGCACATCTTGTTGAGCGCATAGCCGCGCATGGCCTGGCGGCCGTCGAACACGGTGGTGCCGGGAATTTCGGCGCCGTGCAGCGCTTCGGTCGACATGGATTCACCTCCCTTCTCGGTCCTTCGCGGGTCCCGGGGGGCGAACCCCGGGAATCACGTCCAGTAAAGCCGCATCGGATTGGCGACCAGCAGGCCCTCCTGCTTCTTCGCGTCGGTCGCGATCCGCGGAATGACCTCGACGAGCTGCCCGTCGTCGGGGACATGCGATTTCATGTTCGGGTGCGGCCAGTCTGTCCCCCACAGAACCCGGTCGGGGAACGCGTCGACCAGCGCCCTTGCGTACGGAACAACGTCGGAATAATCCGGCGGAGTCTTCGTCAGCCGTTCCGGGCAGCTTACCTTGGTCCAAATATTCTCGTTGTCTTTGATCAATGTCATGAAACGCTGGAAATCCGGATGCTCGACGCCGAGGCCGACGTCCGGCCGACCCATGTGATCGACGACGACGGTGGTCGGAAGCTGCTTCAGAAACGGCGTCAGATCCTCGAGGTCGGGGGCCTCGAAATAGACCACGATGTGCCAGCCGCGCTTCGCGATCCGCTCGGCGATGCCGAGGAACACGTCGCGTGGCGTGGCGTCGACCAGCCGCTTGACGAAATTGAAGCGCACGCCGCGCACGCCGGCCTCGTTCATCTCGTCGAGTTCGCGATCGGTCACCTCGGGGCCGACCACGGCGATGCCGCGGGCCTTGTCGCCCGCCGTTCGAAGCGCGTCGACCAGCGCGGCGTTGTCGCGGCCGTGGCAGGAGGCCTGGACGATGACGTTGCGCTCGAAGCCGAGGAAGTCGCGAAGCTCGAACAGCTTCTCCTTCGGCGCGTCGCAGGGCGTGTATTTGCGCTCGGGCGCGTAGGGAAACTTGTCGGCGGGTCCGAAGACGTGGCAATGGGCGTCGACCGCGCCCGGCGGCGGCGCGTAGTCGGGCTTCTTCGGATCGGGATGGAACGGGAGATAATCGGGATCCATGGCGGCCCCTCCTGATTAGTCTTTTATGACAGTGTAACTCGTGCGCCGGTCAGTCGGCGAAGACCATGCCGTCGAAAAGCTTGCGGGCGGTGCGCAGGATCGCGGCGCTCTCGACCCCGCCCCGCCCGTCCATGCGGGCGACGATGGTGGTCTCGCCGATGGGATGCTCGATGGCGAGCGTCTTTTCCGCGCCCTCGGGGATCGTGGCGATTTCCGCCGCCGGCGAACCGTCGATCAGCGCGGCGGTGGCGACGCTGACCGCGCCCAGCACGCCGATCGATGCGTGGCAGCGATGCGGGATGAAGGTGCGGGTCGAGATCGCGCCGCCATTGGTCGCCGGGCTGACCATGGTCATCTTCGGCACCGATTTCTCGGCGACGTCGCCGAGATTCATCATCGGGCCGGCCTTGAGACGGATGGCCTCGAGCTTCGCTCGCAGCGCGTCGTTCGCTTCCAGCTCCTCGCGAGTCTCCCGGCCGGTGATCCCCATGTCCCGGGCCCGCATCACGACCACCGGCATGCCGTTGTCGATCATGGTCGCCGCGACGCCGTCGATCTCGTCGACCGCATTGCCGGTGGGCAGCAGCGCGCCGCAGCTCGAACCGGCGGTGTCGCGGAAGGCGAGCGGGATGGCGGCGGCGGTTCCGGGCACGCCGTCGATGGAAGCCTCGCCCTTGTAGCCGACGACGCCACCGGGAGTCGCGACCCGGGCGACGGCGACCTGGCCGGTATTGACCATGTAGATCGCCACCTGCGTTTCGCCGTCTTCCGCCGCGACCAGTCCGCGCTCGATGGCGAAGGGACCGATGCCGGCGAGGATGTTGCCGCAATTCTGGGCGTCGGTGACGATCGGCTGGTCGACGAAGACCTGCAGGAACAGGTAGTCGACGTCGATCCCCTCACGCTCGGAACGGCTGACCACCGCCACCTTGGAGGTCAGCGGGTCGGCGCCGCCCATCCCGTCGATCTGGCGCGGGTCGGGCGAGCCCATGACGCGGAGCAGAAACCGGTCCCGTTCGGCCGTGTCGGCCGGCAGGTCGTCCTTGAGGAAATAGCCGCCCTTCGAGGTGCCGCCGCGCATCCACATGCAGCGGACGCCCCCGATAGCCTCGACGGCCCCGTCAGACATATTTCAGGCCCTTTTCCGCCAATCGGCCGCGCATGTCGTAGATATCGAGGCCGAGTTCGCCGGCGGCGAGCCGCCTGCGCTTGTCCTCTTCCGCCGCCAGCCGGGCATTGGTCTTTTCCAGCACCGCGTCGGCTTCCTCGCGGGCGACGATGCACACGCCATCGTCGTCGGCGACCACCACATCGCCGGGATTGACGAGCTGTCCGGCGCAGACCACCGGAACGTTGACCGACCCCACGGTCTCCTTGACCGTGCCCTGCGCGTGCACCGCCTTCGACCACACCGGAAAGCCCATCTGGGTGAGATCGGCGACGTCGCGCACGCCGGCGTCGATGACCAGGCCGAGGCCGCCGCGCGCCATCAGCGAGGTGGCGAGCAGGTCGCCGAAATAGCCCGCGTCCGAGGGCGAGGTCACCGCCAGTACCAGCACGTCGCCGGGATGGGTCTGCTCGATCGCCACATGCACCATCCAGTTGTCGCCGGGCGGGGCGAGGATGGTGACCGCCGAGCCGGCGATCTTCGCGCCCGGATATATCGGGCTCATATAGGAGGCGAGCAGGCCCTTGCGGCCCTGCGCCTCGTGCACCGTGGCGACGCCGCCCTCGCCGAGCGCGTTGATGGTCTGCGGGTCGGCCCGCTCGATGTTCCGGACGACGACGGCCATCACAATTCGTCCACGGTGCGGGGGAAGACGCTTTCGAAGCCCTCGGCGTATTTCGCCGGCCGGCCGCCGGCCTGGCCGCCGGAATTGCGGCGGAAGTGGTTGCCGCGGTTCTCGGCCACGTTGGTGTAGTAGTGCCAGAGGTGCTCCTGGCCTTCCATGCATTCGATGGCGGCGCGCTTCTTGTCCCAGACGTCGGTGATGTCGAGGAACACGTCCGGCTTCCAGCCCATGCGCTCGGTCTGGTGCGGCTCGAACAGGTAGAGCTGCGGCGCGCCGAGGACCTTCTGGCCGGGATTGTGGCCCCAGGCCTGGGCGATCATCCGGCATTCGAGCGCCACCTGCGTGGTGTACATATGGTCGGTGTTGTAGGGATCGAAGCGCGAGTGGCTCATCATGAAATTCGGCTGCACGTCCCGGATGACGTCGACAAGGCGGAACTTGGCCTCCTCGTCGAGGACCAGCGGGTAGTCGCCGAGATCGAAGAACTGGATATCGTGGACATCGAGGGCCTGGGCGGCGGCTTCCGCCTCCTTGCGGCGCGCCGTCTTGACCTGATCGAGAGTGACGTCGCCGAGTTTCCACAGCTTGGCGGATTCGCCGCGCTCGCCGTAGGAGAGGCAGACCACGGTCACCTCGTAACCGAGCTTCTGGTGAAGCGCGATGGCGCCGCCGGCCCGCCAGACGAAATCGGCGGCGTGGGCACTGATCACGAGGGCGGTCTTGTCGGCTGCCATGGTTCGAAACTCCCTTTTTCGCGGTCCCGGCGCCGTCCTGATCGGTGTCTGCGGAACCCGGTTTTTGTCGGCCTGGGCCGAGGGTTGAGCGGAGCATCGGGGAGGGTCGGCGTCAAGGCCATTCCAAAGGCTTTAGCCGATATAAGAAATTGCTATAATGTCTCCCATGGTCAAGACCGGCAACACCATACCCAATCTTCGCCACCTGCGCGCCTTCCGCGAGGTCGCCGTCCGCCAGTCGGTGTCGGCGGCGGCGGAAAGCGTCTACCTGTCGCAGCCGGCGATCACCCAGGCGATCGCCAAACTCGAGGACACGCTCGGGGTCACCCTGTTCGACAGGCGATCGGGCGGCATGTTCGTCACCGAGCCCGGCAACCGGCTTCTGGACCGGGTCACGCGGATGCTCGACTATCTCAGGGCCGGGGCGCGGGAAGCGGCGCGCGTCGGCCACAAGAAGGGCGCGCGCGGCTTCGCCAATTTCGACTCGCTTCTGACCTCGGCCCAGCTCCGGGCGCTGGTGGCCGTCGCCCGGACCGGCAATTTCACCCTCGCCGCCCGCAATACCGGCATCTCGCAGCCGGCGCTGCACCGCGCCTCGCGCGACCTCGAACGGCTTTCGGGCATGGCGCTGTTCAACAAGGCGAGCTGCGGCATCGAACTGACGCGGCCGGCGGCGATCCTCGCCCAGCACACCAAGCTGGCGCTGAGCGAACTGGAGCAGGCCTTCGCCGAGATCGACGAATGGCTGGGCCGCGACACCGGCCGCATCGTGGTCGGCACCATGCCGCTGGCGCGCAGCTTCGTGCTGCCCCGCGCCATCAACGCACTGCTCAGCGACCGGCCGGAAGTGGCGATCAGCGTCGTCGACGGGCCCTACGACACCCTGCTTTCCGGCCTGCGCCACGGCGAGATCGACCTTCTGATCGGCGCGCTGAGGATGCCGCCGCCGATCGAGGACGTGAGGCAGGACCTGCTGTTCGACGATCCGCTCGCGGTCGTCGCCCGGGTCGACCATCCGCTCGCCGGCCGGCGGAACCTGACCCGGTCCGACCTGCTCGCCTATCCGTGGATCGTGCCGCGCGAGGGCACGCCGACGCGGCAGCATTTCGACTGCGTGATCTCCGGCGAGGAAGGCGCGGCAAGGATCGGCATGATCGAGTCGAGCTCGCTCAGCCTGATCCGCAGCTTGCTCGCCGACAGCGACCGGCTGACCCTGATCTCCGACCATCAGGTGCGCCGCGAGGTCGAGACCGGGCTGCTGGCACGACTCGATTTCGCGCTTCCGGGTACCGCGCGGCCGATCGGCGTGACGACCCGCAGCGACTGGCGACCGACCGCGACGCAGGAGGCGTTTCTCGGCCACCTGCGCGCGGCGGGAAAGATGATCTGACCGGGTCGGCTTCTGAGGTCGTCATCCGGATTTTGAATAGTTGCTCAGTGCAATTTATTTTGTCTATGGCCGCCTCGGGTGATACCAACCGGGCGGAATGGCGAAACAAGCAATAACAAAGACGGGATGTGGCACGCCGTGATCACGGGACGGAAAATCCGATGACCGGACGGATCGCGCTGATCGGTTTCGGCGAGGCCGGCTCGGCCTTCGCCGGCGGCTGGCTCGACGGGCCGCT
>Ga0070729_10005948_pt1 | contig 12303 bp, 9 predicted proteins | sample tdDd472_FD_66725 | JGI IMG/M metagenome (GOLD analysis project Ga0070729, IMG submission 66725) | Marine sediment microbial communities from the Atlantic coast under amendment with organic carbon and nitrate - tdDd47.2 | ecosystem: Environmental > Aquatic > Marine > Coastal > Sediment | place...
TCGTCGGCGCCCATCGGCGCGATCCGGTGGAAGGCGAGGCCGCCCTCGGACTCGGCGCTCCCGCCGCCCAGGCCGCACGTCGCGCCGTGCGAGTGCCCCGACGCCGAGCCGACGGTCGCCGAGACGCTGAACGGCACGTCGTCCTCGATCGTCAGCCCCGCGCCGCCGCCGAGCTGCACGGGGTGGCGGTGCGCGTCCGACCCGCCGGGCAGGGTCGTGCAGTCCATCAGCGTCGACTCGCAGACGCCCCCGGCGCAGATCCGGCCGGGCCCTCCCCCGCTCACGTTGTCGACGACGTTCGCCTCGGTCGTCATGTCCGGGAGCACCCGCTCGCCGAGCTCGCAGACGATCGCGTGATCATGGCCGCAGGCGATGCTCTCGTCGACGCGCCCGTCACAGTCCTGATCGCGCGAGTCGCAGATCTCGTCGGGGGGGACGCACTCGCCGGTGGGCACGCCGTCGACGCAGACCTCGCGGCCGGGCGTGCCGCAGAGCGTGGTGCAGTCCCGGCACAGCTCCATCACGCCGCCACCGTCGGGCCCGGCGTCGCCGCCGACGGCGGCGTCGCTCGGCGCGCCGCCGTCGAATTCGACGCCTGGGGGGACCGGGACGCAGCCGATGGCGATCGAGCAGAACAGCCCGTCGGGGCACGCGTTCGAGATGGGCACGCCGACGCACACCCGCGCCTCGCAGCGCGGAATGGAGCACGCGTCGAGGTTCATGCAGTCGTCGTCGTCCTCGCAGTCCTCGTCGCAGACGCCCGACGGGCAGAAGCGGCTCGGGTCGTCGCACTCGCGTCCGGTGCAGGTCTCGCCGACCCCCGGCCGGCAGGGCTCGCCGCCGCAGATGGAGTCGGCCTGCCGGCAGGTGCCGTCGATGCAGGTCTGATCGCCGGCGCACACCACCGAGCGGCACCGCGCGCTGATGAAGACCACCACGCCGGTGTCGCGGTGCAGGTCGACGATCAGCCGGCGCTCGGCCACCACGGCGCCGGCCCGGTCGAGCAGCTCGACGCGCACGTCGCGGGTGCCCGGCGGGGTCCGCAGCTCGGCCACGCGCGAGGGGCTGACGAAGCTGCCCGGCAGCGCGTCGAGCGTCGCGCGCTCGTCGCCGACCGCCGTGCGCACCGTCGTGAACTCGATGCCCGCGATCAGGTCGGTCTGCAGGTCGACGACGAGCAGGACCCGCGGTCCGAGTCCGCAGCCGCCCAGGGTGATCAGCGCCGTCAGGACGAAGGGCCAGGCTCGGCTAGACACTAGTCGTCGTACGGGTTGTCGAAGTTGCCGGAGGGCACGTCGACGTGGACCGAGGTGGGGGCTCCCCAGCTCACGTTGACGGTGCGCGTGATCGCGGGCCCTCGACCGCTCGGCAGGATCCGCAGGGTCTGCCGGCCGGCCGGGAGCTGCGTGCGCAGGGGGGTGCGCCCGAGGCGCTGCCCGTCGTGCTCGACGATGGCCCACCCCCGGCTCACGTTCACCACCACGGTGCCCTGCGAGAAGTCGAGGGTCCGCGTCGGCCGCGCGAGCCGCTCCTCACCCGAGCTCGGCGTCGGCGGGGTGGCGGGCTCCGGCTCCTCCTCGCGCGTGGCGCGCCGGCGGCTGCGACGGCTGGACGAGCCGCTCGAGGACGAGCCGCTCGCGCTGGCCGGCTCGAGGGTGTCCGTGTTGGAGCCGAACGTCGTGGTGATCGAATTCTCTTCGGGCGCCTCGTCCCCTGCCTCGTCCGCGTCGCCCTCGTCTCCGTCGAGCGCCTCGTCGCCCTCGGCCACCGCGTCGGGGTCCTCCTCGGGCGGCGCGTCGACGGCGGCCGGGTCGTTGGTCAGCGGCTCGTCGCCGGTGAGATCGACCGGCTCGTTGCCGACGTCGTCGCCGGCCACCGCGTCGTCGTCCGCGTCCTCGGCCTCGATGCCGAGCGCCGCGAAGATGGGCGCGCGGTGGTACAGGTACGCGTAGACGCCCCCGCCGATCAGCGCGGCCAGCAAGAGGAGCGCCGCCACGTAGCGCGGCGTCCGGGTCGGCAGGACGACGGGGTCGTCGTCGTGCGCGCCCGCCGCGCTCAGCTCCCACGCGTTCGGCTCGCGCTTGGGCGTCGCGACCTTGGTGTCGGCCTGCGCGAGGTCCTTGCGCTTGCCCTTGTTGCGCTTCGGCGGCGGCACCGTGTCGGCGAGCGGGCCGGCCTTGGCGGGCTGGCTGTCGACGGGCCCGCGCGCGTCGCCGCTGGGGGTGCTCACCGGCCCGACCTGCGAGACCTCGATCTTCTGGATCGCGTCGAGCCGCTTCATCGTGTCGGCGTGGCGGCTGCTGAACAGCTTCTCCATCACGTCGGCGACCTCGGCCGACTCGAAGACCGTGCCCGACCCGGCGATCCACGCGCGCAGCGCGCGGCCCAGGTCGCGCGCGCTGTCGAAGCGGCCCTCGCGGTCGCGTGACAGCGCCTTGTGCGCGATCGCCGCGAGGGGCTTGGGCACCCAGTCGTTGCCCTCGTCGGCGCGCGGGATCTCGTCTTCGAGGACCGCCTGCGCGGTCAGGATCGCGTTGTCGCGCCGGAACAGGTTGCTCAGGGTCAGGCACTCCCACAGGCACACGCCGAGCGCGAACACGTCGACGCGCGCGTCGAGCTCCTCGCCGCGCAGCTGCTCGGGCGCCGCGTACGCGACCTTGCCCTTCATCACGCCGGTGTTGGTCTGCGTCACGCGCTCGAGCGCCTTGGCGCAGCCGAAGTCCACGACCTTCGTCGAGCCCTCGTAGGTCACGAACAGGTTCTGCGGGGACACGTCGCGGTGGATGACCCGCAGCGACTTGCCGTCGGTCCCGCGCAGGGTGTGCGCGGCGTGCAGACCCTCGCAGGCGTCCGCGATGATCCGCGCGGCGAGGTAGGGCACCGTGTCGAGCAGCTCGTCGTCCTGCGCCTCGACGACCGCGTTGACGAGCTCGATCAGCGGGACGCCGACCAGGTACTCCATCGCGATGTAGTAGAGACCCTGGATGTCGCCGAAGTCGTAGACCGAGCAGACGTTCGGGTGGCTGATGTGCGAGGCGATCTTCGCCTCGTCCAGGAACATGTCCACGAACGCCTGCTGCTTGGCGAGGTGCGTGTGGATCGTCTTGATCGCGACGCTGCGCTCGAGCCCCGCGGCGAGGCGCATCTTGGCGAGGAAGACCGTCGCCATGCCGCCGGCGCCCAGCTCCTCGCACAGCGTGAACCGCCCCATCGTGAAGGGCAGCTGGGGGCCCATGCTGAGCGACATGCGTGCGTCGGATGAAGAAGGATCGGCCACGGCCCGGCTCAGAGTGTAATCGCTTCGGGCCCGGACTTCTTGGTCCGAGGAAACCGACGGGAATTAGTGACGGGGGCCCGAGCCTCTCGGCCAGGGCCCCCGTCGGGGTGGAGACGTCACGTACGGGCGAGTTCGTGACGCCTCTGCTTTGGGATGTGCTCGCTTTGGGTGGGTTGGGTTCGGTCGTGTGGGTTGAAGAGTGAGGGGTGGCTCAGGTGCCCTCGAGGAGCACCGTGTCGATGACGTGGACGACGCCGTTGGTCGCGCCGATGTCGGTCAGCGCGATGCCGGCGGTCGTGCCCCCGCCGGTCACGCCCACGGTCGGCGGGGTGGCGGCGGCGTCGAAGGTCAGGTCACTGCCGGCGAGCGGCGGGACGTCGGTCGAGGGGATGTCCTCGGCGCGTACCGGCAGGCCGAGCGCGAGGACGTGCAGCGCGAGCACGCCGAGCAGCGCCGCGCCGTCGCTGGGCACGCCGCCGGGGAACGCCGTCGCGAACGCGGCGTCGGTCGGGGCGAACACGGTCAGCGGCGCGAGCGTGTCCATGGACAGCGCGTCGATGACCGGGGTCTCCGAGCCGGCGATCGACGCCGGGATCGGGTCGGAGGCGCTCACCGCAGCGACGAGGCTGGTGAAGCCGCCGGCGAGCGCGACCTCGGTGATGCTCAGTGGCAAGAGCACGCCGTCGATGACGTGCACGATGCCGTTGGTCGCCTTCACGTCGGCGATCACGACGTCGCCGCCGAGGTTGGTCGCGTCCGTGCCCGAGCCGCCGTTGACCGCGACGCCGTCGCTCGTGTCGAACAGCACGCTGAGCGCGACGTCACGGGTCGTGCCGCCGTCCGTGTAGCTGACGGTCGACATCGTCGCCGCCGCGGTCGGGATCGAGCCCGAGTCGACCGCCGCGCCGCTGATCACGTGATAGAGCAAGATGCCGGCGAGGCCGGGGGGCGCGGTGTCCGGGAACGCGTCGTTGGTCGGCGCGAACACGGTGAACGGGCCCTCGCCCTGCAGCGGCTCGACGAGGCTCTCCGCCGCGAGCGCGGCGACCAGCTCCGTCAGCCCCGCGTAGCGCGCCAGGTCGGTGACGTCCGGCGGAAGCAGGACGCGGTCGATGATGTGGATGACGCCGTTGTCGGCGTCCACGTCGGGCGTCGTGACGTTCGCGCCACCCTCGACCGCGTTGCCGCCGTTGAGCGTCACGCCGCCGTCGGTGCCGATGAGGATCGACAGATCGTTGGCCGAGTCGACCGGGCCGGCCGCGATGGCGCTCGACGGCACCTCCGCCGCGACCACGTGGTAGAGCAGGATCTGGGTCAGGTCCTCGACCGGGACGGCGTCGACGTCCGTGATGCCGGACGCGGCGAACGCGTCGTTGGTCGGCGCGAACACGGTGAACGGTCCAGCGCCCGCGAGCGTGTCGACCAGATCGGCGCGCTGCAGCGCGGCGACGAGCGTCGAGAAGTCGTCGTTGCCGACCGCCACGTCGACGATCGTGTTCGTCGTCGTCTCACCCGCGTCGGTGTCGCCGCCGGCGTCGGTGTCGCCGCCGCCGTCGGTCATCGTCATCGGCCCGGCGTCCGTGCCGCTGTCGTCGTCGTCGCAGCCGACGAGCACCAAGGCGGCCATCAGCCCAATCACTTTGAGTTCTACGCGCATCCTCGAGTCCTCCAGTTGAAGCAAGCCAAGACCTCCGACGTCGTGGCCGTCTTGGTCGTTTATAGGACCGGGAGTTCCGTTCGCAAGCCACAAAAGCGACCACTATGCTCACATGTGGTCGATTAGGGCGGTTTGATTCTTGTGCGCCGAAATCGCCGTGAAGGCGTAAAATGACGCTGCGGGGCGGTACGCTGCGGCACTCGGCCCCGAGCCAGGAGGAGGAAGATGAAGCCCGTGACCGTCAAGCGTTGGACCCCCTTGCTGCTCCTGATCGGGGCGCTCCTGTTGGCCGTCGGCTGCGGCGGGAGGCGGACCGTGGTCGTCCAGGGCGGCGCCAACGCCGAGTTCCTGGTCGTGAACCAGTCCCAGATCCCGATTTGCTACGTGAACTTCTCGCCCACGACCGACCCGATGTGGGGGCCCGATCGGCTCGGTCCGACGGAGATCATCCAGCCGGGCCAGCAGCGCGGCTGGCAGCTGCCCGCGGACACCTACGACTTCCGCCTGCTGGACTGCAACCAGCGGAGCCTGATGGAGCGGCGCGGCGAGCCGATCGGCTCGAGCCAGCGGCGCACGGTCACGTTCCGCGTGCCCGAGTAGGCTCAGCGCTCGTAGCGCACGTCGTCGAGCGTGAGGGCGATGGTGTCGCCCGGGTTGTCGATGGTCAGCGCGTTGAGCATCGGCAGCCCGCCGCAGGCGGCGGCCACGTCGATCGAGATCTCGGCGTAGTCGGGGCCGACGTCGAACATCTGCTGCGCGCAGCGCGCGCCCTCGTGGCTCGGGACGACCACGATCCGACCCGGCGCGCTCGCGCGCGCCTGGAGCACGACGCGCGAGAACGTCTCGGTCGGGAAGGCCTGCCGGTAGTACAGGTGCAGGCCGGAGTACTGCCCGAGCGTCTCGATGCGCAGGCACTGGTCGTCGTCGAAGCAGCCGTCGGTCACCGGCCCGAAGAAGCCCATCTCGGCCTCGCCCCACGGGTCGATCTGCCAGCGGACGTCCTCGATCCCGCCGAACCCGTCGTCGAAGATCTCGCCGGGCGGCACGAACTCGCACGAGCCCCCGGTCGGCGGGTCCAGGTCGTCGAGCTGCACGCCGAGGTCGAACGTCGACCCGCGCGGCGGGTGGGTCGGCACCACGACGGTCGACTCGACCGTCTGGCCTTGCGCGCTGGTGATCGTGAAGGTCACTCCGTCGCCGCCGCGGTCGAGCGGGGTGTCGTCGACCGCCTCCCACGCGCCGCCGCTGCGGCGCAGCGCGACCTCGGGGCTGCCGGCGGCGGTCGAGCGGATCGAGGCGCTGCGGATGGGGACGCGGTGATTGACGAACTGCAGCCGCAGGTAGCTGACGTTCTCGTCGTTGATCAGGACGTGCAGGTTCCCGTCGACCGGGCAGGGGACGCGGCGCGCCTGGCCCTCGTCGAGGAAGCCCGCGTTCAGCGCCGCGGACGCCTCCTCCGAGACGTCGAGGTGGAAGTGCGCGCCCTGACAGAGCGGGTTGCCGTCGTTGGGGCACAGATCGGTGATCATCACCGTGCGGGTGCCCGCGATGGTGTCGACCTCCCAGCACTCGCCGCAGGCCTCGCCCGGCTCGCCCCCGTCGCCGTTGTTGAACGGCTCCGCGATCGCCGCGGTGAGCCCCTCGTCGCGCACGAACGCGGGGAGGATCGGCAGGCTGCGCGGCATCTCGCACCAGCCGTTGTCGTTGGCGGCGTAGCGGGTGAGCCGCACGCTGTTGCAGCCGGGGCCGGGCGGCTCGGGCGTGCCCGCGTCGCCGCCGGGGCGAACCCCGCCGTCGGTGTCGCCGCCTCCGCCGTCGTCGCAGCCGGCGAGGGAGATCAGGGCGATGAAGATCCAGCGCGCGGCTCGGGTCGTCACGCGGGCCACGCTAGCACCGGGCGTGCAGATCGGCCGACCGCCGCGCTGGGAAAGGGGGTCCGGGAGCTCAGCAGCCCGCGTCCGCGTACAGATCGGCCGACCGCGAAGCGTATGATCGAGCGATGCGCGCGACCTTGCTGATCGCACTTCTCCTCGCCGGCTGCGCCGACACGCGCGACGCGGCCGACGCGGGCGCCCGGCCCTCGATGGACGCGGGCACGGTGCCGCCGCCGGGCACCGACGGCGGCGCGCCGCCGCCGGGGACCGATGGCGGCGCGCCGCCTCCGGGGACCGACGCCGGCGACCCGCCGCCGGGGACCGACGCGGGGCCGCCGGCGCCGTCGATCACGTTCTGCGTGCTCGGCTGCGCGGTGGACGCGGACTGCACCACGGCGAGCCCGGCGTTCGACGCGGACAACTACCGCTGCGACGATGGCCGCTGCGAGTACACCGGCTGCGTCGACGACGCGGAGTGCCGGGCCACGTTCTCGAACACCAGCTACGTGTGCCGCGACCCCGGGACCGGCGTGCGCACGTGCCAGCAGTCGTGCGACGCCGCCGCGGACTGCGGCAGCGGGACGCCGGCCTTCGACGCGAACAACTACGCCTGCGAGGGGGGCCTGTGCCGGTACGTCGGCTGTCGCGACGACGCGGAGTGCGAGTCGAGCTTCGGCGCCGGGTACGGCTGCTTCGACCGCGACCCGCCGCCGACCCCGCTGCCGCTGCCCGTCGCCACCGCGAACTGCGTGCGGCGCTGCGCCGGCGCCGCCGACTGCGCGACCGACTCGGGCGCGTTCGGCGCGGACAACTACGCGTGCGACGCCGGCGCGTGCGTCTATCGGGGCTGCAACGACGACGCCGAGTGCCGGACGAGCCTCTCGAGCGCATCCTACGTCTGCCGATGAACGCGTACCGCGACGAGACCGCCGCCCTGCGTCACCGCCTCGAGGTCGCGACGAAGCGCGCCGACGTCGCGGAGACGAAGCTCGCGCGGCTCACCGAGTCGCGCGACAACTTCTGGCAAGGCGACGTCTCGCTGTTCATCGCGCGCTGCCTGCTCGTCGCGACCTCGTTCGCGATCGCGTTCTTCCTGCTGCTGTACTTCGGGGTCGGCGTCGGGCTGCTCGACATCTTCGACGACACGCGCGGGTTCATGGCCTTCCTGTCGATGTTCCTGCTGCCGCCGCTGCTCGCCGGGCCGATCGCCGCCTGGAAGACCGAGCGGCCGTCGCGCGGCGGCTGGGGGCTCGCGCTGTTCACGTACCTGTACCTGTTCGCGCTGCTCCCGCCGCTGGGCCTGGTGGGGCTCGTGGCGCTGCTTCGGCCGCGCGTGCGCGACGCCGTGTTCGGGCCCGAGGGCCCGCGCTACCGCGTCGCCGCCGAGGCGCTCGACGACGCCGACGACGACTCGGAAGCGGAGGCGCTCGAGGACGAGGTCGAGGTCAGTCGAACGGCCGGTGGACGCGCGTGACCACGATCCGCGCGCTGCTCACCCCGGCCGGCAGCTCCTCGACGCGGAACGCGCACGAGATCGAGTTGTTGCTGTAGCTGTAGGTCGTGTCGATGAGCGTCCAGGCCGGCTCGCCGTCGTCGCGCCCGCGGTAGGTGTACATCGAGCTCATGAACGGCTCGCGGCTCGCCCCGTAGCCGTAGTTCTGCCGGCAGCCGATGCGCCCGTCGAGCGAGTACAGAGAGACCGGCAGATCGCCGTCGTTGGAGACGAGCCAGATGCCGTAGTCGGTCCACTCGCTGGTGCCGGGCGCCGGGATGTCGAAGGTCTGGCGCTGGCCGACCTGGACCTGAATCTGGACCAGCGCTTCCTCGCCGGCGGTGTCCTCGGGGTCGCGCGACTGCAGGTAGACGAGGTAGCCGGAGATGCCGCAGAAGACCATGCACAGCAGCATGCAGCCGCCGAGCGTGGCGGCGACCACCTGGAACATCCTCTTGCGCTTGGCGAGCTGCTCGGGCGTCGGCTCGGGCTTGGGCCCGCCGCCGGCGCCCTCCTGGCTCGGCGGCCAGATGAGCGTGGCGATGAGCCCGCCGAGGCCGGCGAACACCGGGTAGATGGTGAACGTCCCGCAGCACGAGAAGCCCATCCCCGCGGTCATCAGCATCGTGTACTCGCGCGCCTCCCGGCCGGACATGTCCGGCAGGACGAGCAGCGAGAACCCGCTGACCAGGCAGAACCCCAGCAGGAAGACGATCGCGCCGCAGACCACGCCCGACAGCGCGCCGATGACCGAGCCCTCGAGCGCCTCGATCGTGCCCGACTTCTTCTGCGCCCAGTAGACGCCGATGCCGCCGCCGATGATGACGAGCGCGAAGAAGAACATGTTGAGCCAGTTGATCACCGGCACCAGACTCAGCACCGCGGCGGCGCCGCCGCCGATCAACGAGGCCTTCAGGTAGTGCTCCCGGTTCGGGAAGCTGCCCCCTCCGCTGTCGCTCATGCGCGACTTATTACACATCGGAGCCGCGTGTGTCGTCCTGCTGGTCTCCGGCTGCGGCGCGCGCTCGGCGCTCGAGGTCGGCGCCGACACGGGCGCGGACGACGCGGGCGTGGACGCGGGCTCGCCGTGCGGGCCGCCGGGGCCCGAGCGCTGCAACGGCGCCGACGACGACTGCGACGGGGCGGTCGACGAGGGGCTCGGGTTCGGCGCGGTGCGGCCGCGCACGGTCGTGCGCAGCGACCAGGGATCGACGGGCGACTGCACGTCGTGCCGCTGGGCCGCGGGGACGCAGCTGTGGGTGCACGGCGACGGGCTGCTCGCGGTGTGGAGGATGGGCTTCGACGGCGTCCGGCCGCAGCCCAACGCGTGGGCGCGGCGCCTCGCCGACGACCTGTCGCCGCGCGGCGAGCCGTTCGTGCTGTTCGACACCAACGTGCCCAACGGCTTTCGGCTCGCGCCGATCGACGACGCGGTCGCCGCGCTCGCGTTCTGCGGGCGCTTCGGCGCCGACGAGATGGGCTCGGCGTTCATCGCGCCCGACGGCGAGGTCCGGGTCGCGCCGGCCCGGCGCCCGCCCGAGGGCTTCGGCTGCGGCGCGCTGCACCCGGACGTCGCGTGGAGCGGCGAGCGCGCGCTCTTCGCGTGGACGAACAACCGCGGCCTCATCGACACCCGCGCGGTCCTGCTCGACGTCACCGACCGCGGCGGGCGCAGCGTCGACGCGCGCGCGGTGTCCGAGGCGGGCGGCGACCTGTCGGTGCCCCCGCGGTTCGCGGTCGGGCACGGCGCGGTCGCGATGGTCACCGGGCATCAGCCCGAGCTGCGCGTGACGCAGCTGCGCTTCGTGCTCTTGGATCCGCGCGGGCGCGAGCGGACCCGCCTCGACCTGGACGCGCCGCCCGAGACGCGCTGGGGGATCACCGACGTCGTGGCGACCCGCGACGGGTGGCTGGTCGTCGGCACCGACCGCACGTCGTTCGACGAGCCGGTCGGGCGCGCGCTCGTGCGCCTCGACCCCGCCGGCGCGGTCGTCGAGGGCCCGCGCTCGGTCGAGCCGGGCTGGGAGTGGTCGCGCGTCGAGCTCGAGCCCCGGCCCAACGGCGAGCTGCTGCTCGCCGGCGGCCTCGAGTCGCCCGACGGCGTCAACGGCCTCGCGGTGATGCGGCTCGACGCCGCCGGTCGGCGGATCGACGTGTGGCGGCCCGACCCGGTCGAGGGGCTCGGCCTGTCGGGCTTCGACCTGGTCGTCGCGGGCTCGCGCGTCTTCTTCATCTACCCGGGGCCCGCGGAGGACTCCGAGCCCAACGAGGTGGTGCTCTGGGAGCTGGGGTGCGTGCCGTGAGCGCGCTCGACGCGGCCCGCACCGCCTCGCTGGTGCGCTTGATGAAGGCGGGCGCGGCCCGCGGCGGCGAGGTCTCGGTCGGCGGGCTCACGGTCCGCGTCCCGCCGGGCGTCTGCCACCCCGCGCCGTTCGGCGGGGTGTCGTTCGCGCCGCTGTTCGAAGCGGCGCTCGAGGGGCTCGGCGCCGACGAGCGCGTGCTCGACGTCGGGACCGGCTGCGGGGTCTGGGCGCTGCTCGCGGCGCGGTCGGGCGCCGATGTGTGGGCGACCGACCTGCCGCACGTGGACCTGTCGAGCGTGCGGGCCTCGGCGGAGCTCAACGGCCTGCCCCCGCCTACGACGCGGGCCGGCGACCTGTTCGCGCCGGTCGCCGGCGAGCGCTTCGACCGCGTGCTGTTCAACCCGCCGTTTCACTTCGGCGAGCCGGCCGACGACGCGGAGCGCGCCTACCTCGGCGGGGCGGACGGCGCGGTGGTGCGCCGGTTCCTGCGCGAGGTGGACGCCCACCGCGCGGCCGGCGGCGCGGCCTACGTGATCCTCCCGAAGCGCGAGCGCGCCCGGTACGCCGACGACCTGCGCGCGCACCGCGTGCAGGAGACGGCGTCGCGGTGGCTGCCGGTGCTCGGCCGCTGCTACTTGCTCGCGCTGTCCTGAGGCCAGGCCAGCGCGATCAGCGCCGGGAGCACGAGCGTCGTCGCCGCGAGGCACCCGGTCGCGCCGATCACCATGACCAGCGCGAACGACTGCATCCCGCGGTGCGCGGCCAGCCCGAGCGCGCCGAACGCGGCGACGGTCGTCGCGGTCGTGAGCACGAGCGCGCGCAGCACCGACGACAGCGCGCGCCCGACGTCGGGCAGCGCGCGGCGGCGGTGGATCAGGTGCACTCCGTCGTCGACGCCGATGCCGAGCACGAGCGGCAGCGCGGCGAGGTTGGCCATGTTGGCGTCGATGCCGAGCCAGCCCATCACGCCGAACAGCCAGGTCACCGCGAACAGCAGCGGCGACACCGCGAGCAGCACCTCGCGCGGGCGACGGAAGTCCGCGCCGAGCAGCACGATCACCACGACCGCGGCGAGCAGCGCGGCCCACGCGAGGCTGCGCTGCATGCCCGCGAGGAACGCCGCGAAGTCGACCGGCGAGCCGGCGACGTCCGGCGCCACCGCGCGGGTCTCGCCGACGAACCGGTCGAGCTCGCCGGGCGCGAACACGTCGTTGGCCGGGTGCACGTAGATCGGATAGCCGCCGTCGTCGGCGACGAGCCGGCGGCGCAGCGGCTCCGGGAGCGCGGCGAGCGGGTCGGGCGGGGCGTCGCGCGCCGCCTCGATCCCCGCGCGCAGCGACGCGAGGCGCTCCGACAGCGCCGCGTCGAACGCGTCGAGGCGCGCGTCGTCGAGCTCGTCGGCGAGCGCGCGCGCCGCCGCGGCGAGCTCGCGCAGCTCGGCCGCCCGCGCGCTCGCGCCGAGCCGCTCGACGTCGTCGGCGGTGGTGGCGGCCAGCCGCGCGAGGGCGGGCAAGCTCCGTTGCAATGGTGGAGCGTCGGTCGGCGCGGGCGGCCGCGCCGCGGCGGGCGCGTCGGCCAGGATCGCCAGGCGCGCCGCCAGGTCGCGCGGCACGAAGTCGGCGGCGGACTCGACGTGGCCCACGCTCGGCAGCGCCGACAGCGCGTCGACCCGCGCGTGCAGCGCCTCGACGTCGGCGGCG
>Ga0070729_10005949_pt1 | contig 12301 bp, 10 predicted proteins | sample tdDd472_FD_66725 | JGI IMG/M metagenome (GOLD analysis project Ga0070729, IMG submission 66725) | Marine sediment microbial communities from the Atlantic coast under amendment with organic carbon and nitrate - tdDd47.2 | ecosystem: Environmental > Aquatic > Marine > Coastal > Sediment | place...
GAGACGTGGACATCGCCCAGGAGTCCAGTGCCCTGACCAGCGCCCAGATCCTGCAGCAAATGGCCATCGCGGTGCTGGGACAGGCCAACTCCATGCCGGCGATGGCGCTGCGACTGCTGGGCCTCTGATCTCCGGAGATTCCTGGATATTTCCCGGGGTTTGGGTGTTGCACCGGATCCGATTGCGGTACCTTGTCGACTTGCCTCGCCTCGGCAAGGGCCGGGACTCGGGGCTACCTGTTCGCCGTTTTTCCATGGCTCGAAAGGAACCAGACATGAAACCCTCCCGTCACGACCCCCGCCGCGACCCGCGCGAGGTAGAAGCCCGCGCCGTCGAGCTCTCCCCTGAGGAGCTGGCCCGCCTCGGCGGTGCCCCCCAGGCGGGCCAGGAGGTCGACCGCTCCACCTTCCTGATGAGGGTGTACGGCCACCTGCTGGCGGCCATCGCCGGCTTCGTCCTGCTGGAGGCCTGGATCTTCCAGAGCGGCCTGGCCGAGACCCTGGCCCGAGCCCTGCTGGGCGTGAACTGGATGCTGGTCCTGGGCGGGTTCATGGTCGTCGGCTGGCTGGCTCGAGGGATGGCGGCCAGGGCCACCAGCACCGGAGTCCAGTATGCGGCCTTAGCCCTGTACGTGGCGGGGCAAGCAGTGATCTTCGTGCCCCTGCTCTACGTGGCGGAGCACTACTCCGGCGGCGGTGTCATCACCAGTGCGGCGGCCTTGACGGTGCTGGGATTCGTAGGCTTGACCTTGATCGTGCTGCAGACCCGCAAGGACTTCTCGTTCCTGGGCGGCCTGCTGCGCTGGGGCGGGGTCATGGCCCTGCTGGCCATCGCCGGCGGCGTATTCTTCGGTTGGGAACTGGGGACGTGGTTCTCGCTGGCCATGGTGGCGTTGGCCGGTGGCGCGATACTGTACGATACCTCGAACATCGTGCGCCACTGGCCCACGGACCGGTACGTGGCCGCGGCCCTGGAGCTGTTCGCCTCGGTGGCCCTGATGTTCTGGTACATCCTGCGCCTGCTGATGTCGCGGCGCTAGCTACTCGGACAGGAACAGGTCCTCCAGCGACACCAGGTTCTGCCGCACATCCCAGAGGATCCGATCCCACTTGGCGTCCTGCAGACCCAGGTGGTGGATGAGTTCGGCAAACTGCGCCGTATTGATGTCCTGACTCAGGTCCACCGGATTCTGGCGTCCCACACCCCACACGCCGCACAGACCCTCGGCCAGGGCCAGGGCGGCCGAGCCCAGACCGAACTCGTGCTCGTCCGTGTACTCGTGATGGTGCCGCACCGTGGTGGCGATGGCCTCGGGCAGGTTCCACTGCTTCAGGATATACTCGGCCAGCTCGGCGTGGTCCATGCCCACGGCTTCGATTTCCTCGTCCCGGGTCACGGTCGGGCTGACATCCCCGGGCAGGAAGCCGTCGATGACCAGCTTGCCCACGTCGTGGAGCAGCCCCGCCACAAAGGCCTCTTCGCCCCGCAACGGACTCTTCGGCGAGGCTTCGGTCAGGATTCGGGCGGTCAGACCCACACCCATGGCGTGGCACCAGAACCCCTGCTGCTGATGGTAGCCGTAGTGGATCAGGCTGCGTCTGGTCAGTCCCTCGGAGCTGACGGCGTAGACGATCTTCTTCAGATTATCCAGACCAATCAGCACCACCGCTTCAGGAATGGAATGGATGGAGCGGGAACGACCGTAGAGGCCGCTGTTGGCCACCTTCAACAGGCGGGCCACCAGGGCCTGATCCTTGCTAATGACCTTCTCGAAGTCCTTGGCCGAAAAGAAATCCCGACGGGCCAGGATCAGAAACTCGGTCACCACGTTGCTCAGACTGGGCAGACTTTCGATCTTCTCCAGCACCTCGAAGCGGATGTTCCGCCACTGGGTCTTCGTCTCGGGCGCAGCTTGGGTTGTCACCGGAGTCATGGGGTCCCTCCTAGGGCGAGTCGGGAAAGTACGAATCCCACATCATCTCCGCCGAACAGCTCGGCATTCAGGTGCGCCGAGTTTGCGTTGTTCCACCTGCTCATGGCCGGCGACTCGAAGTCGCCCGGATTCAGTCGGGCCGGATCGGTGCTCCAGAGTCCGTCCTCTCCCGCAGACACGACGACGATGGCGATCCCGGGAGGCGGCTCGACGGGATAGGCGTCGGCATGCCAGCGGCGGCCTTCCGGCGTCATCGGCGCGTTCAAGTCGCCGAGGATCGCGACGCGGTAGGGGTTGTTCCACGGATCAATGGGAACTTCCTCGAGCCAGGCATTGATTTCGAGTTGGTCCGTCGTTCCATCACGAGACACGCCGGCCAGGGTTCCGATCATATAGCCTCCGGCGGTGGCTGCGTGAGCCTCGCCGGCGCCGTGGCGCTGCGGGACCGTGAGACACGCCAGATCCACGACGCCGCTGGCGGTCCGGGGCCAGCAGCCCTGATCCGTGTGGTAGTCCAGCACGGCCCGGGCGATGGACTCCGCCCCGACGACGGCCCGCAGAGACCTTTCGGACTGCATGCCGCCGCGCATCGGCGGCAGGATCACCAGTACGATGATGGCCAAGGTAGCCAATCCGAGCAGGCTTTCGTAACGCGTCAGGCCCAATCTTTTAAGTAGCATCATCTCTAGATCCCGATTCTGTTCGGACTTGTCCGAATGACGGCACAACTAGTGACAGTTCTTGCCTCTGTGATCCTGAGCAACACCCGTTCCAGAAAGCGAAAAAACGCTGTTTAGAATGCAACGTGTTGTTTTAAATATAGATATACCTTTTTTGCTCGCTCCCTAGCTCCGAATGAGGCGGTGCATTGGGGCAATAAACATCCAGGTTCGGCTCAACCGGAGTGCAGTGTTCCCGACCAGCAAACTTTACGTAAACGGGTATTCGGGACCGGAATCTTCCCCCGGATCGGTCCCAAGGCCCGGTTCAGGGGTCACTGTCCCCATCGGGGGACACCGGTACCGAGCGGGCTATGAGCAGCATATTCGACGACATCAGGTTGTCTTGCAAGAACTGTTGGAACGGCCCGCCCAGACTTTCCCATTCCTCGATCAGGATCCGCCTCAGAAAGGGGTCCCGACTCAGATCCAGCTTCCCGGCCAGGGCCTGCTGGCGAACGAGATCCGCGTCCAGGCGACCGGGGGTGCGAGTTTCCAGAATTTCGAAGCCACAGCGGGTCAACAATCCGCCCAGGGACCCGGGATGGAACATGTTGATGTGCTCGAGGCCGAAATTCTCCGCCCGGTCCAGGCCCAGGACCTGAAAGTCGAATCCGTGGATGTTGGGACAACTCACCGCCAGAATACCCCCCGGGACGAGCCACCGGCGGGCGTGTCCCAGGAACGCCGCCGGATCGAACAGGTGCTCGATGACCTCGAAGGCACACACCAGATCCGCCCTCAGCTCAGGCATCTCGGCCGTCTCGTAATCCGATTCCACCACCTCGAATTCCCGGCGGCGGAGCACCGCAGCCAGGGCAGGCGTGGGTTCGACGGCCAGAATCGTCTCGTAGCGGCCGATGGTACGCATCTCGTCCAGAAAGAGGCCCGCCCCTGCACCTATTTCCACCAGCACATTCCGGCCGGCGCCGGCGCCCGCAGCCGCGTCGGCCACCATCCGGGCCAGAGGCCGAGCAATGGTCTCGCGGCGGCACTCCTCGGTGGCGGGAAATATTCGCTCAGCCCAGAAGGTGTAGCTCTCGGCGCTGGCGTAGTACTCGGCCAGCAAGGCCGAAGTGGGTCGTGGATTCTGATACACCGTGCCACATCCGCTGCAGGTCGCGAAGGGATAGTCGCGGACCGTGAACGATTCGTGGTCATCCCCGCCGCAGGCGGGACACGGCACGCCGACCCAGCCCCGGCGACCGGCCAGCCAGCGTTTGCGGTCCCGGTCCAAGTGGATCGCCAGTTCGGCCTTCAGATCGGCAGGGCGAATGCCCGCTTCCTCGCCGGGGCGCTCACTCATCGGACCAACCCCTTGCCCACCTCGAAGCGCGGCAGCCAGCGGCCGTCCTCGGCCTGGTAGAAGAGTTCACGATTGGTCCAGCGGGCCACCTCTTGCCAGAACTCGGCCAGGGTGATGTCGATGCTCTCGCAGAACTCGACGATGTATTTCTCGTCGCAGTAATGATCCCATCGGCGGACCATGGCGATGGCCTCTTCCCGGGTCATGGATCCCTGGCGGATACGATGGTTCAGGGCGTCGGTCAGATTCGAGTAGCCCAGCTTGTAGTACTTCAGCACCGGGTTCACCAGCTGGATGTCACCATCCACCGAGGCGTATCGATTCAGCCGGTAGGGCAATTCCTCGCGCCCCTGCAGTCCGTGGGCCACGGAGAAGCGGGTGTTGTACTCCGGTGACCATTCCTTCAGGTAGTACTGCAGGAATATCGAGCGCACCCCCGCGGCCTCCAGTTCCGCCGGATCGGGGAACTGGTAGAAGAACAGGTCCCGTAGGGATAGGTCGTCGTCCACCCAGTCGCTGGCCCGGCCTCCCTGCAGGGTGTTGGCTTGGGCGATGGCCGTGGCGTCACCACCGCTGCCGGTGTCCCGGGTCGAACCCAGGGTCAGGCCCGGGTTCTCACCCTGGATGATCAACGGTACCTGGTACCGCAATGCGAACTGGAAAGTCACCGCGAACAGGGGATACTCCGAAGGCTTCACCGGATTGCCGTACTCGAAGAACGCCCGCCGGGTCACGGCCTTCATCACTTTCGGATTGGGCCGGAACGAGACCAGGTCGAAGCCGTGCTGAACCAGATTCTCCAGGTTGGCCCGGCCCACGTCGGTGATCCCTTCGGGGGCGCAGTTGACCAGCAGACAGTGCAGTCCGAGCTCGTCGCGGGCGTACAGGGCCTGCAGAAGGCTGTCCTTGCCCCCGCTGACGCCGATAGCGCAATCCCAGCGGTCGGTACCGTGGTCCTTGGCCCACTGAACGATCTCCGCCAGCTCCCGGCGCCGCGCCGGCCAATCGATGACCTCGCTTTCGCTCTGCTCGTGGTAGATGCAGGCCATGCACACGCCGTCGGCATCGAACTCGATGCCCGGTTTGGTACTGGGGCTGATACAACGCTGGCAGTAGAACATGTCGGCAGCGGTCATGAGTCGGTCCCCTATCTGGTGCACGTCTTCGTTCAGGTATCCTGCCGTGCGAGCCAGCGCGCAGCGGCACGCAGGTCCACGATGCCGTGCTCGTCCCACAGCTCGGCATAGAGCCGCTGCAAGAGAGCCAGGTCTTCTGCGGTGTCGATGCTCAGCTTCACATCCAGGCTCAATTCAGCTTCCGGTTCGATCTCCACGGTGCGCATGAGGTCAGGGTGTTGCGCGGCGTGGCGCAGGGCGTAGGCGGTGACGTGCTCCCGGGCGAGAGAATCGTCGCCGGCGACCTCCCGAGACCAGTGCAGGGCCCGGGCCGAGACCACCTCTCCCCCCTGCAACAGGGTGGCCATCTGATCGGGGAACTTCACCACGTCGGCCCGTTCCCGCTCCGCCACAGCCAGACAGCGAGCCAAGTGCCCGGGATCGAAGAGGGGCGAATCGCCGCAGATGCGCACCACCCAGCGGGCGGGATGCTCCCGCAGCGCCAGCAGGAATCGGCCCAGGACGTCGTCCTCGGAACCTCGCACCACCGGTACCTCCAGGCCGGTTGCCACAGCGACCAGCGGGTCATCGCGCTCCAGACCGGTGGTCGCCAGAATCACCGGCACGTCGGGGCGAATCCTTGTAGCCCGCTGCAGGATGTGCCACAGCAACGGACGCCCGGCCAGGTCGGCGAGCATCTTTCCCGGTAGCCGCGTCGAGCCCATGCGAGCTTGAACAACGGCGACGGCACCGTGGTTGCTGCTATCATGATGGTGTAAAGATTCCACGGCAGAACTCTTCCTTTCGCCCCATCCTAATGGTAGATTCGGCCCTGGACCATTCAAAAAGGACGCGGGAACCCCATGCACGAAGGCCAAACGATCCTCATCACCGGCGGCACCGGCTCCCTGGGCTGGAGTCTGGTCCGACGCTTCCTGCAGACCGACGCCAAGAAGGTCATCATCTATTCCCGCGACGAGTACAAGCAGTACCGCATGGATCAGCATTTCGCCGAGCATCGCGATCGCTTGCGCTTCTTCATCGGGGATGTACGCGATCGCAGCCGCCTGTACCGGGCCTTCGTCGGGGTCGATACCGTCATCCACGCCGCAGCCCTGAAGCACGTCCACCTGATGGAGTACAATCCCGTCGAGGCGGTGAACACCAACATCCTGGGGGCCATGAACATCCTGGATGCGGCCATCGACCGGGGTGTCAGCAAGATCATCGCCCTGAGTACGGACAAGGCCGTCAACCCGGTGAACATCTACGGCGCCACCAAGCTCGTCAGCGACAAGCTCTTTCGCGCCGCTCACGCCTACGCCACCGACACGGGGCCGGCCTTCGTGGTCGTGCGCTACGGCAACGTGATGGGCAGCCGGGGTTCGGTCATCCCCTTCTTCCAGGATCTGAAGCGGCAGGGCGCGACCAGCCTACCGATCACCGACCGGCGCATGACCCGTTTCTGGATCACCATGGAGCAGGGGGTCAATCTGGTGCTGCGAGCCTTGCGCGAAGGCGGCGGTGGCGAGGTCTTCATCTCGAAGATCCCCTCCTGCCGCATCACCGATCTGGCGGCGGCCATCCATCCCACCGCCGAGTTGGAGGAAACCGGCGTCCGGCCCGGCGAGAAGCTGCACGAGGTGCTGCTGACCGAAGACGAGGCCCGCTCCACCTTCGACTACGGCGACCACTTCGTGGTCTATCCACTGCGGTACCTGGACGGTCAGCACGAGCGGATCCGCGCCGGCGGGGTACAGGTGCCGGCGGACTTCCGTTACACCTCCGACACCAACGATCGCTGGTTGAGCAGGCAGGACATGCAGGCCTTGTTGGCCGAGATGCTGCCCGACGTTGCGGAAGCCGACCCCGAGAACGATCGCCGGGCCGACGCCGGTGGCGGGACGACGCCATGAACGAGCGCCTGCCCTACGGTCGCCAATCCCTCGGCCCCGAAGAGACCGAGCTGGTGAGCGAGGTCCTGGCCTCGGATTGGCTGACCCAGGGACCCCGGGTCGCTGACTTCGAGTCGGCCCTGGCCGCGGCGTGCGACGCCCCTTTCGCCGTGGCCGTCTCCCACGGCACCGCCGCCCTGTATCTGGCCTGCCTGGCTGCGGACCTGGGGCCCGGCGACCGGTTCCTGACCACTCCCATCACCTTTGCCGCCACCGCCAACGCCGCGGTGATGTGCGGAGCCACGCCGGTGTTCGTGGACATCGACCCGGGCAGCTGTAATCTGGACCCGAAGCAGGTGGCTGCAGCCCTGGCCGCAGACCCGGACATCCGGGTCGTTTTGCCGGTCCATCTGGGCGGTCGGGTTTGCGACATGGAACGTCTGGCCGAGGTGACCGAACGTTACCGGGCGGTGATCATCGAGGATGCCTGCCACGCCATCGGCGGCAGCTGGCAATGCGGTAGCGGCGACTGGCACGCCGTCGGCTCGTGCAGCCACGCAGCCATGACCTGCTTCAGCTTCCATCCCGTGAAGTCCATGACCACCGGCGAGGGCGGCGCCATCACCACCCGCGACCCGGCGGTGGCCGAACGCCTGCAACGGCTGCGGGCCCACGGCGTGACCCGTGATCCGGCTCGGTTGCGGGAACAGCACGGCGGCTGGTACTACGAGATGCAGGATCTGGGCACCAACGCCCGGTTGACCGACCTGCAGGCGGTCATCGGTCTGGTCCAGTTGGGACGTCTGCCCGGCTGGCAGCGACGCCGTCTCGAGCTGATCCAGCGCTACGACCGAAACCTGGCCGACATCCCCCAGGTCATCGCCCAGCAGCGACCGGCGGGGGAAGATCGCTCATGCTGGCACCTGATGATCGTGCGCGCCGAGCGCCGGCGGGAGCTCTACGATTTTCTGCAGGCCCAGGGCTACGGAGTGCAGGTCCACTACATCCCCGTACATCTGCAACCCTGGTACCGGGACCGCTTCGGCACCGGGCCGGGGGATTGTTCCCTGGCGGAGGACTACTACAGTCGGGCATTGTCCTTGCCCCTGTTCCCGGCCATGACCGACGAGGATTGCGATCGGGTTTGCGCGGCGGTGCGCGAGTTCTACCATGGCTGAGTTCGTTGCCGAGATATCCAGCAATCACAACGGCGACCTGGTGCGCTGCCGGCATTTGATCCGCGCCGCCGCCGACTGTGGATGCTCGGCGGTGAAGTTCCAGCTGTTTCGCATCGATGAGCTCTTCGCCCCCGAGATCCTAAGAGTCAGTCGCGAACACCGATTGCGCCGGCGCTGGGAGCTGCCGGTGCGTTTCGTTTCCGAGCTGGCCGCCTGTGCCCGCGAGGCCGGTTTGAAATTCGGTTGTTCCCCCTTCCACCTCGCAGCCGTGGGCCAGCTCGCCGACCAGGTGGATTTCCTGAAGATCGCTTCCTACGAGCTGACCTGGCCGGCACTGATCCGCGCCTGTGCCGCCACCGGCTTGCCCCTGATGCTGTCGACGGGCATGGCCGACGCGACCGAGATCCGGCAAGCCGCCGCCACCGCAGTGGACGCCGGGTGCCTGGACCTGACCGTGCTGCATTGCGTGAGCCGGTACCCCGTTCCGCCGGAGCAGTGCAATCTGGCCGCCATGGGCTCGGTGCGTACGATGCTCGCTGACGAATTTCCGGATCGCAGAATCGCCGTGGGCTGGTCCGACCATTCCGTGGATCCAGGTGTGATCGAGCGTGCCGTCCGGCACTGGCGAGCCGACCCGGTAGAGTTTCATTTCGATCTGGAAGGAGCGGGCGCCGAGTTTGGCGGCGGTCACTGCTGGTTGCCCGACCAGATCGGACCGGTCATCGCCACGGCTGAGCAAACCGTTTCCGAATCCGGGTTCCCTATTGGGGCCGATTCCTGCGACGGCGACGGCGTCCTCCAGCCCCGCGACGGCGAATCCCAGGAAAGATCCTGGCGCGCCGATCCTGTCGATGGTCTGCGACCCACCCGGACGGTACGGGACCGCTGGCCCGCCCAGCAACCGGGCGCCCGGACCGCCGGCCCTGGGGTCGTCCTGGTGGCCGACGGCCTGGGCCTGGGTCACCTGTCCCGCTGTGTCGCCCTGGCCGAAGCCCTTCGCGACACCCACGACGCCGACTGCTCCTTCGTGATTCGCGGCACTCCGGATCAGACCCGCTTCCTGGTTCGCAACGGCTTCGGCTGGCAGGTGGCCTCGGCAGATGATCCGGCGACGTGGCGGGACGAAGTCCTGTCCGCCACCGAAAACGCCGATCCTGCGCCGGCGTTCTGCGTCATCGACCTGGACCGCCCGGCCTCGGAACTGGCCTCCGCCCTGGGCCGGCAAGGCCGGCCGGTAGTGGTCGTTGATCAGCCCATGGCCAGCGCAGCCGATCTGATCATCGTACCTTCTCTGAGCTGGCAGGCGCCGGCCGACCGCACGGATTTGATAGGCGGACCCGAAACCCTGCTACTGCGCGACGACGTGGTTCGCTTGCGTCCGGAGCAATCTCCAGAGATCGGCGGTCGTGACCTGGTCATCAGCTTCGGCGGCAGCGATCCTCACAATCTGACCGAACGAGCCGCCGACGCCCTGGCTCCCCTGGCCAACGACACGTCGTACTGCGCCCACGCGATCATGGGACCGGGTTTCGCGGACCGCGGCGCCCGGGCGACTGCTCTTCGCTCACACCACCCGCAACTGAAAGTCCACACCGCCGGCGATCCGCTGGAAGGATTGTTGACCCGGGCGGCCCTGCTGGTCACCGCCCTGGGAGTGACCGTGGCCGAGGCCCTGGCCCTGGGGGTGCCCGTCGCCGTACTCTACAACTGGCCGGCCGATGCCGAAGTGGCCGCCGAGCTGGCCCGTATCGGTGCAGTTGCCAACCTGGGCCTGCACACTGATTGCGACGCCCTGCAGTTGCAGGAGAATCTCGAGTCCCTGTTGCTGGCGCCCTTCGCCCGGCAACTCATGGCCACCGCCGGCTGGCAACTGGTGGACGGGCGGGGCGCCTGGCGCTCGGCCGACTGGATTGTCCGGCGACTGGAGGGCGGCCCATGCTGAAGCTTGGAGCCCTGTTCCACTTGAATCTGATGTACTCGTCCATCGGCATCGAGGATCGCGGCGACGTCGTCGATCGTTGTTACACACCCCTGCTGGACCTGGCCGAAGAGACCCTTCCCGTTGCGTTGGAAGCGTCGGCCATGACCCTGGAGATCCTGGCCCGACTGGCGCCGGCCTGGCTGAAACGCCTGGTCGCGCTGATCGATCGGGGCCGGATCCAGTTCGTAGGCAGCGGCTACAGTCAGATCATCGGGCCCCTGGCCCCGGCCGCGGTGAACCGGCAGAACCTCGACCAGGGCCGGCGCCTGTATGGTGAGCTGCTCGGCTGTGAGCCGGCCCTGTGGCTGGTCAACGAGATGGCCTGGAGCGGCGGCTTACCCGAACTCTATGCCGACGTGGGCGCCCAGGCCCTGATCATGGAGTGGAACAACCCCTGGCGACGGCATCCGGAATGGGATCCCGAGCTGCGCTTCCACGCCCAGACGGCTCGCGGCTGCGATGGCACGGAGTTGCCTCTGCTCTGGATCGACACGCTCGACTTCCAGAAGCTGCAACGCCGCGCCCGGGACGAACTGTCGGTGGCTGAACTGGTGGCTCACTGGCGTCGGCGCGTCCCCACGGATCCGGACCTCACTCGCCACGCGGCCCTGTACGGCAGCGACACCGAGGTCTTCGATTTCCGGCCCGGTCGCTACGCCCACGAGGGCCGGCCCGATCCCGGGGGTGAATGGCAACGCATCGCCGAGGCCGTGCGAGCGGTAGCCGCCGAGCCGGACATGGCGCTGGTACCGCTGTCGGAGTTCCTGACCGAGTCCCCGTCCAGTGTGTGCCGTCTACCGCTGCGCCTGGAATGTGCCGAACAGCCGGTGGTGGTCAAGAAGCAGCAGAAGTACAACCTGAACCGCTGGGCGGTCACCGGTCGTGGCGACCTGGAGGCCAATACCGCCTGCCATCGCTTGGCCCGGGACCTGATCCGACGTGGAGTCACCGAAGACGACGCCTGGCGCAGGCTCTTGCAGCTATGGTCCAGCGACTATCGCACCCACATCACCGCGCCACGCTGGGATGAATTCCGCGTTGAGCTGGACGCCACTCTTTCCGCGCTGGAAGAAGTGCCGGTGGCCATGCCGGCGACGATTCCGGCAGGGCCGCTTCCCGGCCCCGGTGACCGTTCCATACACCTCGCGACTCCGCACCTCGAGTGCGATCTGGACCTGACGCGGGGCCTGACCGTCAAGAGTCTGGAGTTCCGTTCCTCCGGAGACGCCTTCGCCGCCGGACCGGTCCTGGGCACCTTGCCCCACGGCTACTTCGATGACATCGCCTTCGGCGCAGACTTCTATACGGGGCACGCCGTGGTTCAACGCCCCGGCCGGTCCAAGCGCACCGACCTGCAGGATGCGCGCCCCACCTTACGCTGCGGCCGGACAACGGCCGGCGATCAGGTCGTCGCGGCGCTGTTGCTGGATGATGAGTTGAAGGTTGCCAAGCAGGTCATCGCCCTGGCCGACGCCCCTTGTCTCGAGTTCCGGGGCACAGCGGAACTGCCGGCTCGACGTGCCGGGGAGATCCACCCCCTGCACCTGACGGTGGTTCCGGGACTGTTCGATCTGGAATCCCTGGGTTTCGCCGTGAGCAACGGAGGCCGGCGCCGCGAGGTGTTCCACTTCGCAGGCGACGACGTACATCACGGCGCTCCCTACTCGACCCTGGTGACGGCCACCGGTGGCCTGGGCGCCACCGACGGCGTGGTGGTACTGGGAGATGCCCACCGGCGCCTGGTCGTGACCCACGATCCGGGGCTGAGTGCGCTGGTTCCCACGGTGCGGTTCGCCCCGGTCCGTGGCGGCGGCTACTTTCTACGGCTACGCTACTCGGCCCAGGAAGTGGACGAGACCTTCGTCGAGAATGAAGAACCCTGGCAAGTTTCCTGGTGCGTGACCGTACGCGCCGAGGGTGTCGGTCTGGAGCAAGATCCATGAGCAAACTGATCCTGGCCCTGGTGGACCACCCCAACGTGGACGTGCTGTTGATTCCGGTGCTGAGGGAGCTGGTGGACCGCGGCCACCGGGTTCGGGCCCTGGTGGTCAATGAGGGCCGCAGCGATCGGCTGGAAGCGGCCGGCCTGGCCACCACTGGCAGCGAGGAGGCCCTGCAGGACTTCCTCGACGCCGCGGGTCCGCGGCTGCTGATCAATGCTGCGGACATGATTC